>Ga0233424_10002386_pt1 | contig 13526 bp, 10 predicted proteins | sample Watercolumn_Towu_FD_181011 | JGI IMG/M metagenome (GOLD analysis project Ga0233424, IMG submission 181011) | Freshwater microbial communities from Lake Towuti, South Sulawesi, Indonesia - Watercolumn_Towuti2014_125_MG | ecosystem: Environmental > Aquatic > Freshwater > Lake | place: Indonesia...
CTACATCGAGATGTTCTACAACCCGATCCGCCGGCATGGTTCCGCTGGCGGCGTGTCACCGGTAGAGTTTGAAAGGCGCTACGCGCAGAGCGGCAACTGAGTGTCTACAGAACTCTGGCCGGTCCAGGTGGACTTTCCCACCTCGTTGTCACCAACCACAAGGTTCATGTGCGCATTGAGCTGCAGATTGAGGTGACGAAAAGACTTGAAGTTATCGATAACAATACGTTCGATCGGCATGCTCCGTCCCCAGTGGACTATCCTGTCTCTACAGAACTTTACGCGGCTCTTAAGAACGATGCCAACTGGACTGGATTTGGAAAGAATTTGTTCTGGACAGGCCTGGCGGGCACAGAAGGTAAGCCATCAAAGACTGCAAAATGAACAGGATCCATCGTCTTCGTTCGTCTCACGTATCGGCTATGCGGTTTGGTGGTTGTGACGAGGTGGTGGTTATAGTCCCGACTTTCTTAGTGGTGCTCGGTCACAGACTGCTGGACGTCGTCGGAGCTGTCAGGGAGGCGGCGATTCCCTGGGCCTCTAGATAGTCACGAACAGTGGCAAGGTCGTTGAGTTGACCAGAGCACATGAAGGCCAAGGCCGGGGTCCCCTTGAACGGTGCTGCGCAGTTGGGGCGTCGTAGCCAGCTGTCAGCTTGCTGCTGATCAGGGAAGAGGATGTGCAGTGCCCGGTATATGCCGAGCGCATAGCTGATTCGCTCGAGTGTTTCTGGCCAAAGGCCGTCAGTCACTCCCGCCTCTAGCTGTGCACAAGCAACGTCGATGGGCCTACCCAGGATTGCCGACTGCTCATGAGCGCTTAGTTTCCAAACTTCTGCCATCTTGGTAAACGCGCGCAGAGCAGGTCCTTCCAGGCTGGTGGCGTCACTGGCGATTGGGTAGATCATCCCTCTGGCCTGGGGGAGCAGATGAGTCATGCTACTCCCGTTTCACTCATCGCACCCTTCCGCGATGCGCCGATTGAATAAATAGTTGGCCTACATAGGCGGGCGATGCTCATGTCATCTCGACCGTTCGGTGCGAGGGAGGCCTAACAGCCCCGCCTCGGCCGACGGTCTGGCAGCCGACTGCCTGCCGGCCGCACGTCTGCATTCTATTTCAACGACACGTGGTGGCTGGTAGTGAACAACGTGGTGTGACCCCTTCAGGACCTATAAACACTGAAGGGGACAACAGTGACTACTGGGCCTCTATGCCCTGCCGCAATAGGCCTTATAGGGAAGGCGCCGGCGATGGATTTCACGGCACCATTGGGCTTGGAAGGGGAAATCCATCACAAATGATCCGAGCAGCTCCGCACCGCGACGCTGGGCATTAGCCTGCAACGTTGGATAGATGGCTGGTTCGTCGTGATCAACATGACGTTAGCTGTAGAGGTGATGCATCTGTTGTGCGGTAGTTGATCAGCGATGCTGGCAGACATCTCATGCTGTATGGCCACTCTAAATGAGCAGTAATTTTTCTATCTATATGAAATGAAAGGGAAAAATGCCCTAAATGATGTGGACCGCAGGCACTAGCGCCACTCGGTGGAAGAAGTTGACAGCACCAGGTACAGAGTGCTCGTTCTGCCAGATCCCCAGGCGACTCCCAGCAATCGCAGCCAAAGGGTCGCCCCTTCTTGCCAAAGCGTCGTATGCATGCTTGGACTGGACCAAGCGAACCACTGCTGCGGCGAGGGCCGGCGATAGTGCCCCATCCAATTTCTCAAGAGCCTCAAAGGCGGCGTGAGCGTCGTCCATTGGTAAGCCGCAGGGCCTCTCTAAGCTATGTCCTCTCCGACTCAATGATCGCATCTGTCATCACTTGGGCCTAACTCAATGCGCATCCGGTCGGAGTGGGCATCCTGTCACTGACCAAGAGATGGACCAAGCGACTCTCCTGAAGAGAGCGAGCTCTGGACAGGAGCAAAGGCCCCGTCAGCCAACGTTGACTATCGACCCTGCCGAAATGGCCAGAACGTATCTGCTGCAGGTTTGCAGCAGTGAGCATGCAAGTGGTCGCTTCAGGCCGTGAGTCGAGCTAAGCGAGTGTCCAGGTGTGCGTTTGCACGTCGAGGCAATCGCCAAAGTCTCTTTGCCCCCTAGACGTTCAAGAATACTGCGGTCCATGCCCTACCCATCGAGCCAGGGAGTTACCCCGCACTTGCCGTCACCCTTATTCAGAAAGCGGCAGGTCACCCTTGCACAGAAGAGGGTTGCCGTAAAGCGTCATTGCCAGCGCATCGCGTGGCTCATGACCCATTTGCCGGGCGACCGCCCGGTTTGCATCCGCGTTTGCATCGATCAGTCGGGCGCCCTCATTCCATGCATGAAGAAACGCCGGGAGCCAGTGCGACGGCACACGAGAGTCCAAAGGCCAAGGCGATGCGATGACCGCACGTGTTCCGCGACTGAGAAGCTGCTTCGGTAGTCCCACGGTGGTGTTCGCTGCCGGATGAGCGTTCTGCCGCCCACCGCTGCATACAAAAAGAATCGCCACCCCGACCCTCTCAAGCGCTCGAGCAAGGTCCAATGAGCTGATTCTCAGCGCCGACTCGTCCGACACAACCTGGAAGAAGCGTGCACCGGGATCCAGCCCGCCGTGAGCGGCGACGATCGCCAATTGGGCAGCTCGCAGGCTGGGAGGTGGCTCGGCGCCGGTATTTAGCTGAATCTGATGCTGGACAAAAGTCTCGTTCAGGCGATCAGCCACCCTACACAGCGTACCGTCCTCACCGTCGGATACGGCGGTTGATATCCAAGCTGCCGGTGGTCCGTACTGAAGCGGGCTTGAGGTCGTTGCACCTCGCAGCCACGCCAAGGAAGGGGCCACCGCAATAGAGGCCTGATTACCGACGAACTCTCCTTCAACGACCAATAGCTGCGGGGGAATGCTCTGCAGCCGGGTGTCCATTACAAAAACGGTGCGAGCCCCGATGCTACTGGACAGGCCCAACTCGCGCATACTGGTATGGAACAGATTGGGATCATCACTGTCTATGCCAAAGGCATATGGATATACGATGGACCATGCATCGAGTCCGCGGGCGGAGAACACCCCATCCTCACGATTCACCAGAATCCGTCCGTCCACACCGCTGACGCGGATGAGGCGGTCAGCGCTATCGAGGGCGAGCAACTCCACCTGAAGCCCCTGCTGGGACAAGAGATTGATCGTCTCAGCCGGTTCGTCGAGGGTGGACGGAAGCCAGCGCTGGCCAACTGCGCCAGGCACTAGAATGGCATGATCGGAGGTAGCCTCCACCGCGAACGCAGCCAGCTCTGCGTCGGCGAGCGTCTCTTCCTGGGCAAGTTGAGCTCGGGCCGCGCGAACCAAACGCTGCACATCGAAGCCGACATCGCCCGAATACCGTGCACGTTGAGCAAGCTGCGCATAGGAAACGAGTCGGTCCCTCCCCGGGGCTGCGTTCTCAGCCAGAAGCAATAGATCCTGAGTGATCGCGCCGGCCATTGCGCTGGCCTGCTGTATGATTTCATCAACTGACGAGGGCACTTCCCCGCCAAGCAGCAGAACGCGATCGCGTGATTGGACGAGAAGTAGAAGTACCGTGGTGATCTCATCATCCCTGCGCATGACCTCGCGAAGATTGGCTGATAGTTCACTCAGTAGCGGTATCCAATGCCCCAGCTCTGCTCTCAGAGAATGCAGTTCGCCAAGGCGAACACCGAGCCGCAGTGTCTGCAATCGATGGGCCATGTCCTCCCCAGCCCCCATTCGGGAAATCAGCCCCTCACAGCGCGCCAAGAGCGCGTGAGCGACGTCAAACAGCCCGATGTCGCGCAGGGCTCTTGCCAAGGCAACGCTCTCATAGTACGCCTGCTCCAGCCCGATATCTCCACCGCTCGCGACCGCGCAACCGAAGGAAAGCAGTGCCCTTGGATGGTCCTGCATCCGATGGAACACATCGCCATAGGCATGCCACGCAAGACGAAGTCGATGAGGATCATCATGCGTGGCAGACAAACCCGACTCGACCAGGTCGCGGGCAAGCTGGGCCTGACCGGTAATGACCAGCCGTGTAGCCACCAACCTGAGCAGCTCAAGATCCGCGCTCGAGTTGTCCGCATGCGGCACTACCGCGAACGCGATCATCAACATCTGATTCAGAACGGCGTAATCGTCAGGCTGCTCTTGCTCGACGACATACTGTGCCAGCACCTTGAGCTTTGCCAGTACCTCATCAGCACTCAGCGTAAGTAATTCTATCGGAAGGCGCACCGTCGCCAGGTCCACGACCCCATCTTGGGTGATCCATTCCGTGGCCGAACGGTAGAAGCCCAGCCACTCCTCATCCTGCCACGCCCCCGCCGGCACTGAAGGCCGGTGGAGGGAGGTTTCGGACACCTGCTGGATATCAATGAGTCGGAGAACCGCGTGAGCCAGCAGTGCGATGCCATTCACGCCAGCACTATCAATGGAAAGAAGCTCGTCAAGCCGCTCACGAACCTGCGTATCAGCTGGGTGAGCAGCCAAGTACCTGAGCGCCCACAGGACGGCATCGCTGATGAGTTCACGATGATCCCCTTGTCCAGCGATCAGCAAGCGCTCAATTGTCCAGAGTAGAAGCTGGCTCGAGGCACTTACGCGCCCCGCCACCGGAGACAGGCCGACCACAAGCATTGCCGCCTGAACGGGCAGGTCTCGTCGCATCGCATCAAGTGCGCACGCAAGTACGGTCTCACTGTGAAGATGCTCCCACTCCGTCCCAAGACCTGAAATAGTTGCAGAGTAGTCCGGAACCTCTTGGCGATGAACGCTGGCAAGAATGAGATCGACATAGGCCGTGAGGGGGAGACCTGCAATGTCATTGCACTGGATCGTGCCCCCGTCACGACAGGCGACAAGCATGGCCTGCAGCTGATGCTCTTGTAGCGCCGCCGAATCAGGCTGGTACCGGGCCAACCAGGACAAACAATGACGCGTCACCGTTTCGGACTGTAGCGTTTGTGCCAGGTCAAGGGCATCCTCCATCATCTGAGGATCGTCAAGTTTGGCGGCGCACCCGTTTAGAAACACCGCTGCGCCTACCCTGTCCCCACCAGCAACTGCGATGGCAGCTAATCGAATTCCTACAAACGGAGCAAGACGTTCCGCAGAGGCCCAAAGGGGTTGAAGAAGCTCCGCGGCACGAGACGACCTTCCGCCCTTATGCAGAAGGTCAGCCTTCATTATGAGTTTTGACTGGTTGGACGTGGCTTCAAGAACGTCAACTTCATCCAGGACAGTCAGGACATCCCCTCGCTTGACTCGGGCAACCCATCGCTTGAATCTGAGGATCTCGTCATCAGCTACCGCGGCCTGACCGCCAACCGCCCACACCAGGCAGTCAAGATCCCGGAAGGCATCAATGTTACGCTCCAACTGTGGCGGTGACGCACCCGCATCGATCAGAACACATCTGGGAGCTGATGAACGCTCGATACACGCATCCGCCAGCCAGATCAAGGATGGAATCCAGCGGTCCTCCGGCAGCCCAAATGATGAGCTTATGCTGGCCGCGTCTGGCGCACGATACCTTGACGCGTCGAGGACAATGGCAAAGCTTCCATCAGGAAGGTCTGTAATTAACGCGACCAGCTCAGCGGCATTCAGGGACGTAACGCGGTGAACATGGAGGCGCCCTGACACAGCTTGTGCGTGAACCTCATCGGATCCACCATGGCGCCGAGCCATGTCATTCATCACGTCTTGATGGATCGTATCCGGAACATCAGGGGGCAATAGAACACAGACCTGACTGAATGCAGCCTCCCCCGAGTCGACCGTGGAGATCAGCATCAGGTTGACCAGTTTGGCCACCCGCTCCGCGCGGCCAGTGTTAGCCGTCAGTACGATGTTCGTCGGAGCCAGTCCTTGGTCCGCGATCAGCTCTTCCCACGGGAACTCATCCGACTGAAGCATGGCAGACATCCCTTGTCCTCATCCTGAAAGTGGCTTTTAGGAACCAATTCTAGGGCCATCGATCAATAGTCGCCACGGTGGTCCAAGGATTCGCACAGACCCAGCGCCCTCTCATCTCAAGCATCAGTTGCTTCTGCGCATAGGTCATATCGACATGTCCGCTCGAGGACTATCAGGCGATCGGAGCAACCCAGCTTTGATGCCACCAGATACTGGAGGACTCCAACTCGCCGGAGCAATGGCAAATACCGTGGAACAACAGTGCGCATTCCTTTTTTTTGACCTGGGAATCCGGCAGCTCCTGACTCATCCTTCGCTACTTGCGAGTTCTCCAAGTTGAGAGCCCTTGAGAACAGCGGTGTACCCGATAATGGCGAGTTTGAATTGTCCGAGACGGTCGAGAAATCAAGTTACGAGCAAGCAGGCCTTCATAAAAAGCATGCAGCCCGATAACCAACGCATATCATGCGAAACCTGAGCCGGCCACCGAGGCCAAGATGCGGCAGGCATGGGCATCCTGATCGCGTTCTCTGAACTCCGAGGCTAAAGTTCAAGCTGTTCACGCCGATAGCGGCGTTTCAGGCCTCGCTGAAGGAGCTTGGAGAGCCAGCCCCCTCTCCTTCCAATGGAGAGGAAGCGGGAGCAAGCCGTCCTTTGGAGTAGTCCATCAAGCTCCTCAACCCGCCCCGGCAGAGAGGACGCCCCATTTGGAGTCATCGGAACAATGAGCGTCTCAACGTCCTACCGCCTGGAAGCCCAGAAACTCCTTGCTGACGGGAAGAGGATCAGCCTCTTCACCAGCCACCCGGGCACGCTGGGAGCATATCGGGAAGCGAGTCTGCGAGAGTTCCTCAAGCAGCATCTCCCATCACGCTTCCTGGTTACCAGCGGATTCGTGACCGATCATGATCGAGAGCAAGACAATCAGGTTGATCGATCCTCGCGTCAGATCGACTGCCTCGCGCATGACAAGCAGGACTTTACCCCGCTGTTACGCGCCGATGAATTTTCGATCGTTAGGCCTGAATCCGTTGCTGCGATCATTGAGGTCAAGAGCTCTCTAGAAATAGTGAGAGAAACCGTCCGGATGAGTACCAGCCCATCGTTTCTCACCCCCAAGGGGCGACACTACCGCTGGGCGGGCAGCCTGGTCGAGGCCCTTGAGAACATCAAATCTGCGGTCGACGTGATGGAAGCTGCATCCATCCGCCGCAATACGTACTTTGCGGGAGTAATCGCATATTCTGCGCGCGCCCTCCGAAAGCTGCCTGAAGCGATGAACTCCGGCGAACTGTTCAAGCAGCTTGGGATTGAGGAAATTGAACAGTTGCCCGACTGCATCTGTGTTCTAGACGGCCCCGCCTGGTCCTTCTCATGCGTTGCCGGAACGGATCCGAACGTCCACGGCGATGTGACCACCGACCCTAACTCCTCCTACGCCATTGAATCTCCACGGGACGGCGAGGGAAGCGCACTTCAGATCTTTAGCGCCTATCTGCATCACGCGGTTGCGGTGAATCGGCTACAGCAGCCGCACATGGTCGGAGGGGCGCACTCCGCTGCAGGCTATAGCGCGCAGGAACAGCACTACAGGATCCCCGTCTCATCCAAGCGAATGTTAGGTTCGACTTAAGAGCACTACGTACAGCAATGCGCACCACACCTCGAACAGATCGACCGTGCGTAGCTTGGTCTTCTTGCGCGCACCGCTCTTTCAGTGTCCGGATCCCTTCCTGCAAGGCGCCGATAAGAGCCGGCAGCCGATTCTGATCGGTCCGAACCGAGGCTCTACTACTCAGTAGCGTGCATTGCGACCCGCGGAGCTGCCGTGACCTCTCAAAAGAGACCACTTCCAGGTCACTGCTCGCTATTCTCTCTCTTCTTCTTTTCACCTTTCCGGCGACCAGAACGGTTCACCTCAGGCAACGGCTTGTCCAATGCAAGCAAGTCCATACGAACGTTGTTCGCGTAGGCGTTGTATTGCCATCGACGAAACTGATCAAGAAGCAGATTGTTGGTGTCCCCTAACCGTTTAACCTGCGCTTCCAAGTCAGTGATGCGGCGGATAGCGGCGTCCAACGTGAAATCTCTCGGGAGCGCATCTCTCGCCTCACGCAAATCCTTTTGACGCTGCTGAAACCGCTCCTTGACGGCAGGATAAAGGTACATCGTGTGCTTCGAGATCGAAGGCACGTCCAGCACCTTTGCGGCGCGCTCGCAGAATAGCGGCCAAGTGAGCTTGCCGTCCCAGCGATCCAGCTCACGCATTATCTTTGGCAGCGTTGCCTTGGTGATGATCTTCTTTGGCATGGCGGGTCAGGTAAGAGCCAAGGCAATCATTTTCGGACCAAGCGCATCCATGGAGGGCACTTCGACAACGCCAAGATCCATGAGAGCACGGCGAACCGGAGAAGGATCGTGCCCATCCGGAATCCTGAGGACCGCTCCCTCCAGAACATTGGGATGCTCCAATGCGATCCTCATTGCCTTGACGTGCGCGAGCTTCCACTTGTGATTGTCCACCCAGCGGTCGGCACCAAAGTCGCCATCCTCATGAGCTTTCATGGCCTGCTGGAGCAGTTTTTCCGTCTGCGCCTCCAAGAGGCGAATCCGGTCTAGCGCAACGTGATCACCCTTGATGCAAACATGCTCCTTGCAGGTCATGCATTCGCGCTGTTTCTGGCACGGTGCCATGGCGTAGTCGTGCACGCACATGCCATAGAGCGTGGCTTTGGCCGTTCCCAGCCGATCAGTCCCAAGTTCCTGATACGTCACCGGCTGACGCTGCTTGATGCGCTCGAGCAATGGGGCAGGCTGCATCGGAAGCAGCCCACGGGCAGCCTCTAGGCGTTCCTCCGGCGAGCGATGGTCGTAATGACGGTTGTCGGAAACCTTTGCGCGACCGGCCCAGCGCGCCAGGCTGTAGTCGTCCATGCCCGCCCGTTCTGACATCGTGCTGAGCCAATGACGGAGCTGGTGCGATGTCAACGTGATGCGCGTGCCATCCAAATTCCGCAGGCCCATACGGTCAAAGAGAGATTCGCCGTGGCCGCTGCCAGCGCCCAAGCGCTTATTCACCTCGTTAGCGCTTGGAATCCGCCATGAGTCAGGCCTAATTTCCTTCTCGCGACTGAATTCATTCTCTCGATGCAGGCACAGAGCACTCCAGGTCGTCAGCACCCTCTTCTCATCAAGGAAGGGCCAGTAGAAGCCGCCAAATTCTTTGATGAGATTGGACGTGCCGACATCTTCAGACGAAGACGTGGAGCCTTCGAACGCCGCCCTGACTAACTCACGTGCAGGAGCACCGATTTCGATCAGGCGCCGGACGGCCTCTTTCACGACGTCATGCATGACAGGCACGACCCACTTCCTCGTCGCTCCTTTGCCCTTGGCCGCATTCCAACGCAGGAACATCTGAAGATTACCGTCGTCATCTTCCTCCCACTGGATGCAGTCAATAGGAAGCTTCAGCACTTCGGAGACGCGGCCTGGCGCGGCCATAAGCAGGATGAAGATTGATGAGTAAAACTGACTCTCCCGATCGTCGGCCTGGGCAAACACGTCAGCAACTGCGAGCATTGCCTCATTGGTGGGAAGCTTTTCCATGCGATGGGCCTGTCCCGCTTCGCCGAGATCCTCGGTCAGGATCACCGGCTTCTTGAAAGGAGACTTCCAAGCCGGCAACGACGGGACAAGGCTCTTCTCACGTAAGAAGTCGAATACAGCTTGAAGTTGGAGCCCGGTTTTGTGGTGCACGTCCTCGCTGGAGTAGAACTCCTTGCACTTGTTGGCGCAAACGTCCATTACCGCACCACTCAGGAGTCCGACATCTCCTCGGCCGCAAGCCGCCAGCAATCATGCCTCCACGCAGCGAAGTGCTTGGAGCATCATTGCCAAGCTCTTGACTGGCCTGTGGCTATATCTGTATCGAATGTATGCCTTTGCGAACTGCATGAATGGTTCGACGAAGGGCGTGAAAGAGTATGAGTTCAGAGGTGCTGTTTTCGTCGCGAAGACGACTATGGTCTCGTTTTGCTGCCACTTGTCGCGATCCCAAGCGCCACCATTCGCGAAGGCAGTCAGACCCTCTTTTGCCAAGCGTATGAAGTCGGCAAGGTTTCCGCTGGCTTCGCGCTCAGCGCGGGGAACGAACTGGACGACATCACCCATGGGTGCCCGCCTCCAACAGATTCGCGTCGAGCATCTGAGCCCTCGCATCCTTGCACATCGAAACACAGTGCTCGACAGCAAGGATCAGTTGGTCATTAGCATTAACAATGACGTTGGAACAGCCTGCCTCCCGGGTGCGCTCCTTCTCGGCATATAGGTCCACCAGCACCTCTTCATGCGGCCCGTCGACCCACGGCTGGAAGTGAAAGCATGTGTAGCAGGCTCGGTAGCCGCTAGCGCAGAATCCATAGTTACCGCAGGTCCCCACCGCGTGTTGACGATCATTCGGCACACGGCTCCGCGGATCGTCACCGCGAACTGCCTTACGTTCAGAGTGGACAAGCTTGCCGAGGCAGGCTTGCGCGAAGGGAGCGAGTCGAGCACCCACTAGCTCATTGATGACTACCGCCTCTTGAGCGGTGTTCTCCGTGTACACGTGGACGTTCTGGGTGTCGGAATGATCCAGCAACTCGGCGATGATGAATGCACCGAATCCCTCTCGGCGAAGCTTCGTGCCTCGCGTGTGTCGGAATCGCAGTGCGGAAAAACGAATAAACTCACCAGTACGCTCCGAGTGCGCAGTCGACGCCTTCGCGCAACGCTGTAGAGCGGAATCGAGCGAGTCAATTTTTGCATGCAGTTGATCTGGCGCGCCACCCATCAGATAGTCGGTGAGCTCGTCTAAATTTCCAACATCCTCAAGCTTCTTGCGATTGAGAAAGATCGGCACCTCACCTACCAAGGCAGGATCAACCGTCCCCCCAATCGCCTCGAAAACTGCGGCGACGGACTGTCGATGCTGCTGCCGAAGCACCAAATATAGGTCTTCAAGGATGGCAAGAGACCGGTAGGCACCTCGAAAAGCGATGCCACGTTGCTTGGCTCGCGGAATGTTGAGCCTAAACATGGGCGCGCCTTCACCTGTTTCACGAACGAGATCCCGCCCCCTGAGAGCAGCGATCTGGACGGGACGGCGCGCGGTCATCGCCAAGGTGAGCAGATATGCGTAGTCCTCGAATGCAATGTCCTTTCGTGCTACCGCGAGGTTCGCCCAATCCAGGAGCGCAGCCATCTCGAGGTCGGTGTAGGGCCCATTCTCGGGGCAACCACTAGCAACGGCCGCCCCCTTTTCGTTCCCCTTTATTCGCCAGCTTTGGAGGAGATCAACGACTTCGCTGGTGACGCCGTCAAATCCGTAGTCGTGCCAGGCAAGCAGGAAGCCCTTCAGGCCGCCTAACTGATATTGCTCGTCTGCCGCAAGGCTGGCGCGCCAGTTGATGAGGTCAACCACGGTCACCCGCGACGCTCCTGTATCCCGCAGGTATCGCTTGAAACGCGTCTCCATATTTCGCGCATGACGAGCGGATGCCTCTTCCGCATAGCGCAACAGCGTGGCGCGAAAGCCAGCCTCGATTCTAGCTTCAACCACCCCCGGCAGCGCTAGTGAAATCTGCACGTCCTTGTTTAATTGCCAATGTTTATCCGAAGGCTTGAAGGGATAACCATCCTTAGACACTGTCTGAGCGGTCGACTTTCCCTCGACATCGACCTGCTTTGGATTAGCGCGGATCACCACCGCCCCCCTTGGAGTTATCGCTACGCTTGGGATGAGCGGCCTGCACCTGACGAGCAGCCTTGTCGCTGGCTTCACGAATGTGGCGCCGGTTGTACGTCGCTCCCGATGCCTTGCTGCGATGACCATTCAGGAAAGCACGAACATCCAGCTCCCTAGCCTCGCTGAACGGCAATGCCTCAGCATCTTCACCCGACCGGATCTTGGCGTTGTGCTTGTCAATGTTGACGGAAAGCTCGTAATTGAAATGGTGTCGAAAGGCGTGGGGATGGATCGCCTCAAAGGCGGGGTCCACCGCGCGCATCCGCGAAAAGATCTGGCTACTCAGAGCTGAGGTGGAGAGTGGCTTGCCCCATGTATCGCCCTTCCTGTGCGAGACAAGTAGATACGGATGCCTTCTGGCGGGGCCGATCCTGGAACGGACATTCAGCATGTAACGGTCGATCTGATTGGCGAGCGCCTCAGGTATCGGTAATGGCCGCTCCTTGGTCTTCGTTACCGGCTGATAGGGTCGCGGGTCATGCTTATCATCCTGATTGCGCCGAACCCAGACGTGCGGCTCATGGCCCAAGTCGAACTGGTCGAGTCGCAAGCTCAATAGCTCTCCTCGTCGCATTCCGGTGTGTCTTAGCAGCCCGAAGATGATGGCATTGCGGAGCTGGACTTCCGGATGCCGGAACGGATTGCGCGGATCACCCTCAGTGCCTATCGCCATGAATCGCTCGACCAACTCGGAGGGTGGCGAGCGCAGATCCAAATCGTCATCCCTCTGTTTTGCCAACCCGCGCGGTCGGTGCTTGCGAATGGTTCTAGCCATCCGCGCAATTTCTTGAGCGGTTCGAGACGAGTTCTGGTGCTGTGTAACGACCGAAGCCGTAAATTCCAGATAGTCGGCAAACGTGCTGATACGGTTGAAATGCTGTTGCCCACCAATGGTGGCCAGCACCTGATTTGAGGCAACTCGCGCCTCGAGAAAATCGATGACGACGCTTCGTTTCTTGTCACCTTCTCCCACTGAACTCAACTCCCGCATGTCGAGCTTGGCGAAATCTCGAAGCGAGACTATGTCTGAAACTGTGAGAAGGCGCCCGCTGCGGAACTCGGTGATCAGGTCTCGGCCATTGGCCTGCTCCCAGCGCAGAAGTACAACGATGTCGGCAAGCTTGTTTCGGATCGTGTTGACGGCTGCCCCGGCATTCCGAAGCTGGGAAGTAGCAAACAGGGTCGGGTAGAACAAAGGCACGCCCTGCTCGTCGTGGAGCATTGGAACTCGTTCTCCTTCGCCAAGCACATGAACTGACAGCATGGCCATCACTGTTCTTCTACTGTTTTGACATATGTACAACTGTATATGAAATTTTCGACTACGCAAGTCAGCGTAGGAAAAAGAAAAGCCCTGTAAAAACAGGGCCTTCCTCGAAGCTATATCACCACTATTGATCTAGTATTCGCTAGAACGGAATATCGTCGTCAGCGAAGTCGTCCATCGGCGGCGCCTGCTGCGGCTGCGGACGCTGGTTGCCACCCTGGTTGCCGTAGCCACCACCCTGGTTGCCATAGCCACCGCCCTGGCCACCACGCTGGCCGCCGCCACCGCCGCCGTACTCCTGGCGCGGCGCCTGCTGGCGCTGCGGACGATCGCCGCCGTAGTTGCCGCCACCACCGCCGCCGCCTTCACCGCGGCCGCCCAGCATCTGCATTTCATCGGCGATGATATCGGTGGAGTACTTCTCCACGCCGTCTTGGCCGGTGTACTTGTCGTAACGCAGGCTGCCTTCGACATAGACCGAGCTGCCATTGCGCAGGTACTCGCCGGCGATCTAGCCGAGCTTGCCGAAGAACACCACACGGTGCCA
>Ga0233424_10002389_pt1 | contig 13512 bp, 8 predicted proteins | sample Watercolumn_Towu_FD_181011 | JGI IMG/M metagenome (GOLD analysis project Ga0233424, IMG submission 181011) | Freshwater microbial communities from Lake Towuti, South Sulawesi, Indonesia - Watercolumn_Towuti2014_125_MG | ecosystem: Environmental > Aquatic > Freshwater > Lake | place: Indonesia...
CCCCTCCCTGCGCCGCTGGCTGCACCGGCACCGATACCCGCAACGCTACGCCCACCTGGACCGGCTGCTGGCCCACCAGGCCCTGGACCGGGCCGCCCTGCTGGAAAAGCAGCAAGGGGATTTCGCCGCCATCGTCCGCCACGCCGCCGCCCACGTGCCCTACTACACCCGCCGTCTGGGTGATCTCACCGGCTGGGACGGCAGCGTCGAGTCCCTGCCCGTCCTCACCAAGGAAGACGTGCGCAACCACCTGGACGACCTGCTGGACCGCGACGCCGACCGCGCGCATGTGGACGTCGGCCACACCGGCGGCTCCACCGGCCATCCCCTGGCCTTCTGGTATGACGAGGCCAAGCACGAGCTCATGCGCGCCGGCATGATGCGCGGCTTCATGATGTCCGGCTGGCGGCCGGGCCGGAAGGTGCTCTACCTGTGGGGCGCCCGCCAGGATGTGGGCAAGGACGGCGTTTTCGGCCAGCGCCTCGCGGATGCCCTGGCCGGCGAGCGCACCGTGGCCGCCCTGGAATTCACGGAGGAACGCCTGGCCGGCTGGGCGGAGCTGATGCGCCGCTGGCGCCCCAGCCTGCTCTACGGCTACGCCTCCGCCCTGACCGAGCTGGCCCGCTACGTCGCCGACCGCGACCTCGCCATGCCGGACAGCCTCATGGGCGTCTATTCCACCGCCGAGATGCTGCTGGACGAGCCCCGCGCCCTGATGGCGCGCGCCTTCGGCTGCAAGGTGTTCAACCAGTATGGCTGCCGGGAAGTGCCCAACATCGCCTGGGAATGCCTTCACGGCGGCATGCATGTCATGGCCGACCTGGTGCACCTGGAATCCGTGCATCTGGATGGCGAGAACCGCCTGCTGGTGACCTCCCTCACCAACCGCCTCATGCCCTTCATCCGCTACGAACTGGGCGACGCGGGCCGGCTGCTGGAAGGTGAATGTCCCTGCGGCTCCCCCTTCCCGCTGATGGAAATGGGAATGTGCCGGCACAACGACCTGATCCGCACGCCGGACGGTCGGCGGGTGCATCCGGCGGTATTCAACCGCCTGCTCTATGGCCTCACGCAAATCCGCCAGTACCAGTGGCGGCAGGTGGCCCCCGATTGCATGGCCCTGGACTTGGTGTGTTCCCCACCCCTGGACGCCGCCCTGGTGGCCCGCCTCGAAGCCGGCCTGCGAGCCGAGGTGGACCCGGCCATGACGCTGGAGGTGAACTACCGAACGGAGATTCCCCGCACGGCATCGGGGAAGCATCGGTACATCATTGGGTTGGGGTGAAAGGCCAGCAAGAGAGGCCAGGAGATTGTGAGTTCCAACCGTCAGCGCCCCCTTCGGTAACGCCGGGCTATCGGCCTGCCGTCCAGCTACTTGGCGCCATACAGCATGATTTGAGTGCCAAGCAGACACTTGAATATGTTTGGGAAGCTCGGGCTATTTGCCCTCAACCCGAATGTTGGCCGTGCTTGTTGTGCACTGCTAGACTGCGCCGACTACAAGACTCCAATTCGCACGTCTGGGCCAGGGAAATGACAACCACGGAAAACCAGATCGAGCTTGATCTGGTCGCCAAGCTGGGCGACCTCAAATACACCTACCGCCCTGACATCCGCGACCGTGTCGCGCTGGAAGCCAATTTCCGCGAGAAGTTCGAAGCGCTTAACTGCGTCAAGCTCACCAACAGCGAATTCCAGCGCCTGCTCGATGGCGTGGTCACGCCGGACGTCTACAACGCCGCCCAAACTCTGCGCAATATCAATGCTTTTGAGCGAAACGACGGCACGCCGCTCAATTACACCCTGGTCAACATCAAGGATTGGTGCAAGAACCACTTCGAAGTCGTCAACCAGTTGCGCATCAATACCGCCAACAGCCACCACCGCTACGACGTGATTCTCCTCATCAACGGCGTGCCGGTGGCGCAGATCGAGCTGAAAACCCTGGCCGTCAGCCCGCGCCGGGCCATGCAACAGATCGTCGATTACAAGAACGACCCCGGCAACGGCTACGGCAAGACGCTGCTCTGCTTCGTCCAGCTCTTCATCGTCAGCAACCGCGCGGATACCTGGTATTTCGCCAACAACAACGCCCGCCATTTCAGCTTCAACGCCGACGAGCGCTTCCTGCCCGTCTACCAGTTCGCCGCCGAGGACAACAAAAAGATCACCCACCTCGATGCCTTCGCCGAGAAGTTCCTCGCCAAGTGCACCCTGGGGCAAATGGTCAGCCGTTACATGGTGCTGGTGGCCAGCGAGCAAAAGCTGCTGATGATGCGGCCGTACCAGATCTATGCCGTGCAGGCCATCGTTGACTGCATCCACCAGCGTTGCGGCAACGGCTACATCTGGCACACCACAGGTTCAGGAAAAACGCTGACCTCGTTCAAGGCCTCCACGCTGCTCAAGGACAACCCGGACATCGACAAATGCCTGTTCGTGGTGGACCGCAAGGACCTGGACCGCCAAACGCGCGAGGAATTCAACCGCTTCCAGGAAAACTGCGTCGAAGAAAACACCAACACCGAAACCCTGGTGCGCCGCCTGCTCTCCGACGACTACGCCGACAAGGTCATCGTCACCACCATCCAGAAACTGGGCCTGGCGCTGGATGACAGTAACGGCAGTAGCAACAAGCGCAACTACAAGGAACGCCTGGAGCCCCTGCGCAATCAGCGTATGGTCTTCATTTTCGACGAATGCCACCGCTCGCAATTCGGCGACAACCACAAGGCCATCAAGGCGTTCTTCCCCAACGCCCAGTTGTTCGGCTTTACCGGCACGCCCATCTTCGAGCAGAACGCCAGCTATCAGCAGATCGAAGGCCAGCAGGCCAGCTACCGCACCACCGACGACCTGTTCCAGCGCTGCCTGCACCAATACACCATCACCCACGCCATCGAGGATCGCAACGTCCTGCGCTTCCACGTCGATTACTACAAGCCGGAGGGCAACCACCAGCCCAAGCCCGGCGCAGCGCTCGCCAAGCGCAAGGTGATAGCGGCCATTCTGGTCAAACACGATGCCGCCACCGCCGGCCGCAAGTTCAACGCCGTGCTGGCCACCGCCAGCATCAACGACGCCATCGAATACCACGCCCTGTTCCAGACCGTGCAGGACGAAATACGGGAACAAGACCCGGACTTCGCGCCGCTCAACATCGCCTGCGTCTTCTCCCCGCCCGCCGAAGGCAACAAGGACGTGCAGCAGATACAGGAAGACCTGCCCCAGGAAAAAGCCGACAACCAGCAAGACCCGGAAGGCAAGAAAGCCGCGCTCACCCGCATCATCGCCGACTACAACGCCCGCTACGGCACCAACCACCGCATCGGCGAATTCGACCTCTACTATCAGGACGTGCAAAAGCGCATCAAGGACCAGCAGTACCCCAATGCCGATCTGCCGCACGCCCAGAAGATCGACATCACCATCGTCGTGGACATGCTGCTCACCGGCTTCGACTCCAAGTACCTCAACACCCTGTACGTGGACAAGAACCTAAAGCACCACGGCCTGATCCAGGCCTTCTCGCGCACCAACCGCGTGCTCAACGACAGCAAGCCCTACGGCAACGTGCTGGATTTCCGCCAGCAGCAAAAAGAAGTGGACGCAGCCATCGCCCTCTTCTCCGGCGAAAAGATCGACAACCCGCGTGAAATCTGGCTGGTCGAGCCGGCCGCCAAAGTGCTGCGCAAATACGAAACCGCCGTCGCGGGCATGGAACGCTTCATGACCAAGAAGAACCTGGTCTGCGAACCCGAGCAGGTTTACAACCTCAAGGGCGACACCGCACGCATCGAGTTCGTCAACCGCTTCAAGGAAGTGCAGCGCCTCAAGACCCAGCTCGATCAGTACACCGACCTTGAACCCGAACAGAAGGCGAAGATGGAAGCCATCCTGCCGCAGGATCAGTTGCAGAGCTTCCGCAGCACCTATCTGGAAACCGCCAAGCGTCTGAAAGAGCAGCAAGCGAAGGAAGGCGATCAGGCGCCGCCCGCCGTGCAACAGCTCGATTTCGAGTTCGTACTGTTCGCCTCCAGCCTAATCGATTACGACTACATCATGGGCCTCATCGCTCGGATGACGGCGCAGAAGCCCGGCAAGACCACGATGAACCGCGAGCAGCTGATCGGCCTCATCCAGGCCGATGCCAAGTTCATCGACGAACGCGAGGACATCGCCGAATACATCCGCAGCCTGCCGCTGGGCGAGAAGCTGGAGGAAAAGGAAATCCGCGCCGGTTACGAACGCTTCAAGGCGGAAAAGAAAGCCCGCGAACTCACCACCATTGCCGCCAAACACAAGCTGGACGCCGCCGCGCTGCAAGCCTTCGTGGACGAAGTGCTACGCCGCCGCATCTTCGACGGCGAACGCCTAAGCGAGCTCATGGCCCCACTGGGTCTAGGCTGGAAGGCGCGCACCCAGGCCGAACTGGCGCTGGTGGACGACCTGACGCCGCTGCTGCACAAGCTGGCGCAGGGGCGCGAGATTTCCGGGCTGAGTGCGTATGAGCAGTAGGGGCGCAAGCGCGATGAGCGAAGAGAACAGCGAAAAGTCGCTGGTGCCACGGCTGCGGTTTCCGGAGTTTCGGAAAGCGGAAGGCTGGAATGGACACAAGTTAATAGATGCGGCTGATCGAAAAATTAGATGGAGTTTTATAGGTGGTCCGTTTGGTTCCAATCTGAAGTCGTCGGATTACGTGAAAGACGGGGTTCGAGTAATACAACTTCAAAACATTGGCGATGGTGAATTTATCGATGACTACCAAATATTCACCTCAGAAGAAAAAGCAGATGAGCTTCTGAGCAACAACATATATCCGCACGAAATAATTCTGTCGAAGATGGGCGATCCAGTCGGGCGCGCTTGCCTAATACCCGATTCGCATGATCGTTATGTTATGTGTTCAGATGGAATACGTCTGGCAGTTAACGAAAGGGAATACAACAAGCACTTTATTTTTTTCCTGATTAATTCGGCACCTTTTCGCTCATTGGTCGAGAAAACAGCGACTGGCTCAACACGCAAACGGATTGGGATAGATGAATTAAAGGACTTGCCATTCTCTGCTCCCATAAGGGAAGAACAACATAAAATCGCCGACTGCCTATCTTCCCTCGACGAACTGATCACGGCGGAAACCCAAAAGCTGGACGCCCTCAAAACCCACAAGAAGGGCCTGATGCAGCAGCTATTCCCCCGCGAAGGCGAAACCGTGCCACAGCTGCGGTTTCCTGAGTTTCGGGAGGCGGGGGAGTGGAAGGAGGCGCGGCTGGGTGACATTGGAAGCGTGCGCATGTGCAAGCGGATTCTCAAAGAGCAAACCAGCCCTCGCGGTGATATACCTTTTTATAAAATCGGCACATTTGGCGGTGTTCCAGACGCATATATTTCGAGAGAAGTTTTTGAGAATTTCAGGAACAGTTATCCATTTCCAAAAAATGGGGCCGTGCTCATTTCTGCTGCAGGAACAATTGGAAGGACGGTTCGCTATAACGGCGAGCTTGCATATTTCCAAGACTCGAACATTGTTTGGCTGGATAACAGTGAAAAATTAATTGCAGATAATTTTTTATTTCATCTCTACCAATTAATTGATTGGTCGCCAAGTGTCGGGGCAATTCAACGGCTTTACAACGAAAATATTCTTGGGGCGCAGGTTAAATTCCCAAGCATCTCCGAACAACAAAGAATCGCCGCCAGCCTCTCTTCCCTCGACAACCTCATCACCGCTCAAAGCCAGAAGATCGACGCCCTCAAGACCCACAAAAAGGGCCTGATGCAGCAGTTGTTCCCGGTTCTGGATGAGGTGCCCGCATGAAGCCGGGCCAGCCCTTCGCCGACCTGCCCGCGCTAGCCGCTCATTTGCGCGGCGAGCTGGAGAACAAGAAGACCATCCTGCTCTATGCCTACAACGGCACCGGCAAGACGCGGTTGTCGATGGCTTTCAAGGATGCGGACAAGAAGACGATCCATCGTCCCATGAACGTGAACGACCATGTGAATCAGGCGCTCACGATCACGGAGACCGTGGGCGACACGCTTTACTTCAACGCCTTCACCGAAGACCTGTTCCACTGGGACAACGACCTGAACGGCGACAGCGACCGCAGGCTCACGCTCAACGCGGCGTCGCGCTTCTTTGCTGGCCTGGCCGAGCTGGAGAAGGACAACCGCATCCGCCCGCTGCTGCAGCGCTATGCGGATTTCGATTTCCGTATCGACACACAGGAATGGGCGGTGCGCTTCTCGCGCACGGTGGACGGGCAGGTCGTCGACAACATCAAGGTCTCGCGCGGCGAGGAAAACATCTTTGTCTGGTGCTTCTTCCTGGCCATCGTGCAACTGGCGCTGGACGGCGCGGAGGCTTATCGGTGGGTGAAGTACGTTTACATCGACGATCCGATTTCTTCACTCGATGAACACAACGCCATTGCCGTGGCCAACCACCTCGCGCAACTGCTCAAGCGGCCAGACAGCAAACTCAAGACGGTGATTTCGACGCACCACACCTTGTTCTTCAACGTGCTGTGCAACGAGCTGGGCAAAGCCCGCAAGTATTTCGTCAACAAGAACGCTACAGGCAGCGGCTACGTCCTGCGCGAGGAAACGGGCGACACGCCATTCTTCCACCACGTCGCCGCCCTGGCTGATCTGTATCAGGCCGCGCAGGAAGACCGGCTGTTCACCCACCACTTCAACATGCTGCGCACCATTCTGGAAAAGACGGCCAGCTTTCACGGCCACAAGAATTTCTCGGTCTGCATCAAGCAGGAAGACGACGATCCGGACGGCATCCTGCACACCCGCCTGATCAACATCCTGAGCCACGGCAATTATTCGCTGTTTGAGCCCCAGCAGATGCTGGACGAGAACAAGGGCTACTTCCGGAAGATTCTCAACGACTTCCTGAATCGCTACCCCTTCAATCCGGAGCTGTTTCCCGCAGCACCCGAGGAACTGCCCACATGACTCAAGTCATCCTTTACACCAGCGAAGACGGCAAGAGCCAAATCCAGTTGCGTGCCGATGGGCAAACCGTGTGGCTCACGCAGATGGAGATGGCGGAACTGTTCAGCGCTAGCAAGCAGAACATCTCGCTGCATCTGAAAAAAATTTATCAGGATGGCGAATTGGACCCGGCGGCAACTGTCAAGGAATCCTTGACAGTTCAAACCGAGGGCAGCCGCCGGGTCAGCCGGTCGCTCACGCTTTACAACCTCGACGCCATCCTGGCTGTGGGCTATCGCGTGCGCTCTCCACGCGGGGTGCAGTTCCGCCGCTGGGCGAGCACGGTGCTGAAGGAGTACCTGCTCAAGGGCTTCGCGATGGACGACGAGCGGCTGAAGAATCCGGATGGCCGCCCGGATTACTTCGACGAGATGCTGGCGCGCATCCGCGATATTCGCGCTTCGGAGAAGCGCTTTTATCAGAAGGTGCGCGACCTCTTCGCCCTCGCCAGCGATTACGACAAGACCGACACGGCCACCCAGCAATTCTTCGCCACCGTGCAGAACCTGCTGCTGTACGCGGTAACGCAGCAGACCGCTGCCGAACTCATTCTGGCGAGGGCCAATGCCGCCGATCCGCATTTCGGTCTGCTGACCTGGAAGGGCGCGCAGGTGCGCAAGCAGGACATCGTCGTCGCCAAGAATTACCTGAGTGAGGACGAAATCGACACCCTCAACCGGCTGGTGGTGATCTTTCTGGAAACCGCCGAGCTGCGCGCCAAACGTCAGACCCTTACCCCCATGGCCTTCTGGCAGGAAAACGTGGGGCAGATCGTTACCGCCAACGGCTTTCCCTTGCTGAGTGGCGCGGGTTCGGTCAGCCATGCCCGCATGGAGCAAGAGGTGGGCTCGCTGTTTCTGGACTACGACCAGCGCCGAACGATCCTGGAAGCGCAGGCTGCCGATGCGCAGGATGAGGCAGAGCTGAAAGCACTGGAAAACAAGATCAAGCACCGCACAGGCAAACCCTCATGACCGATCTCGAAAAACAAAGACTGGGCAAGACCCTCTGGGCCATCGCCGACCAACTGCGCGGCGCGATGAATGCGGACGACTTCCGCGATTACATGCTGGCTTTCCTATTCCTGCGCTATCTGTCTGACAACTACGAAGCCGCAGCGAAAAAGGAGCTGGGAGCGGATTACCCGGAACTGGAGCCCGATGATCGGCTCAGCCCCCTGTCGTTCTGGTATGTCGATAACGCTGCGGACGTTTCCGACTTTGAGAAGCAGATGCGCCGCAAGGTGCATTACGTGATCGAGCCGCAATACCTGTGGGGCAATGTCACGGAAATGGCCCGTACCCAGGACGACGAGCTGCTGCACACCCTGCAACAGGGCTTCGACTACATCGAGAACCAATCCTTCGCGAGTACCTTCAAGGGCCTGTTCTCGGAAATCAACCTGGGGTCTGACAAGCTGGGAAAAACCTATGTCGAGCGCAATGCCCGCCTGTGCAAGATCATAGGCGAAATCGCCAAGGGGCTAACCCAGTTCAGCACCGACAGCGACGCGCTGGGCGATGCCTATGAATACCTGATCGGCCAGTTTGCGGCGGGTTCGGGCAAGAAGGCGGGCGAGTTCTACACGCCGCAGCCCATTTCCAGCATCCTTTCCGCCATTATCACTTTGGACGGCCAGGAACCGGCAACGGGGCAGCGTTCGCAACTGGAGAGCGTGCTGGATTTTGCCTGCGGCTCGGGCTCGCTGCTGCTGAATGTGCGCCACCGCATGGGGCCGAACGGTATCGGCAAGATTCACGGCCAGGAAAAGAACATCACCACCTACAACCTGGCGCGCATGAACATGCTGCTGCACGGGGTGAAGGATTCCGAGTTCGAAATCTTCCACGGCGACACGCTGCTCAACGAGTGGGACATGCTGCGCGAGACCAACCCGGCCAGGATGCCGAAGTTCGACGCGGTGGTGGCCAATCCGCCCTTCAGCTATCGCTGGGAGCCGAGCGAGGCGCTGGGTGAGGACGTGCGCTTCAAGAACTACGGCCTGGCACCGAAATCCGCCGCCGACTTTGCCTTCCTGCTGCACGGTTTCCACTTCCTCAAGCAGGACGGCGTCATGGCCATCATCCTGCCCCACGGCGTGCTGTTCCGTGGCGGTGCCGAGGCCCGCATTCGCACCAAGCTGTTGAAGGATGGCCATATCGACACGGTGATCGGCCTGCCGGCCAATCTCTTCTTCTCCACCGGCATTCCGGTCTGCATCCTGGTGCTGAAGAAGTGCAAGAAGCCGGACGACGTGTTGATCATCAACGCCGCCGAGCATTTCGAAAAAGGCAAGCGCCAGAACCAGCTTCTACCCGAGCACATCGACAAGATCATCGACACCTACCAGTTCCGCAAGGAAGAGTCGCGTTACTCGCGACGGGTGGGTATGGAGGAAATCGAGAAGAACGATTTCAACCTGAACATCTCGCGTTACGTCAGCACGGCCGAGGCGGATGAAGAGATCGCTTTGGCCTCTGTTCATGCCGAACTAGTGTCACTGGAGCAGATAAGGAAAGCAGCCCTTGATAAACACAATGCTTTCCTCAAGGAGCTGGGGTTGCCGCTCTTGCCATGAAGGAGTGCATTCGGGCAGTGAAGTAGGAGCGGGCCAGGACCAGAAACCAACCCAATGGGATGTTCAACCGTTTGCCACCGCCACCGGCTGAAATCTGCCACATCGCTAGCGTAGCGCAAGAGGTAGTCCGGCCTCCTCACGCAACTCCATCCCGGCTTGCGCGCGAATCCTCAAGACCGCCGGCCGTTACCCCTCCGACCCGCAGCCGCAATCCCCCGGCTTGCCGGGCTCGCTGTATTTCTCGTCCTCCAGCTTTTCCCGGTTGGACTCGTACTCGGCGCGGATCTTCTCGGCGCGGCCTTTGAGGCGTTCCATGCGTGCTTCGTAGGCACCGGGCTGTTCTTCCAGGAAGCGCTCGCCGAACAGGGCGTGCTTGAGGAAGCTGTAGCCGAAGTCCAGCAGTGCCTCGTCGTCGGCCAGCAGGGTGGCCATGACGTCTAAGGGCACGTCGTAGGTCTTGTTGAAGGAATCGCTGGAGACGAAGGCGCGGAAGCGGTCCACGTCGTAGCTGGCCATGAAGAAGAGCTGGTTGGAGATGGCGGGCGGCTTGCCAATGGCGGGGCCGGCGGATTTCTTCTTCAGCACCAGTTGACGCCAGCCGCGGCCCTTCTCGTCGTAGACGTCGACGCCCTGTTCCTGGCGGTATTCATCGATGCTGAGGGAACGGGGCTCCTGGTGGCCCAGGCAGTGCTTTTCCTGAACCAGGGCGTAGGAGGTGCGGTCGGTGTATTCGTCCTGGTTGCGCATGGAGAGCAGCGCGACGGGATAGTAGCGGCAGGCGGTGGGGCGGTCCTCGTAGACACCGCAGCCTTCCGGCTGCATGAACTGGCAGGCGGTGCCGCCGTCCACCGGGCGGAATTTGACGCCGGGGGTGCCGTCCTGGTCCATCTCGTAGGGCACGGTGTACTTCTGCAGGAACTCGCCGGAGGACAGGTTGAGGCGGTTCTTCAGGCGCAGGATGTCGTAGGGGGTGAGGGTGATGTCGATGTTGGAGCAGCAGGCGTTCCAGCAGCCCACGTTCCGGTGGCAGCGGAACTGGATGACCTTGTCGCCCGCCAGCATGTTGGGCATGACGGGGGAAAGCGCGAAGGGGGCGTCTTCGGCAAGGTTCTTGAATTGGTTGTCGTCCATGATCGACCTCGGAAAGCTTCGTGAAATGAAGCGCTTATAATGGGGATCAAGCCTTCATTCGCAAGAGACTCCCCTTGCGGATGGAGGTTCAGAAAGAAAAAACCGGGCGCCTTGTGAGCGCCCGGTTCGCGAGCCTGCTAACGCTTAGTGAGCGGCGGGCTTGAACAGCTTGGACTTGTCCACCAGGTCGACGTGGCGACGCTTGAAGTTGGTCCACTTCTTGGTGGTCTTGTCGTAGATGGAGTTGCCGAAGACCTTCCAGTTTTCCTCGTCGACGAAGTTCTTGTCGGTCCGGTAGTAGAAGCCGGGATAACGAGACTCTTCGCGGAACTGGATGTGCTTCATGTGGGCTTCCGCCGTCAGGATGCGGTGGTAGTTTTCCCAGGCGCGCAGCAGTTCGTGCAGGTCCTTCGCACGCATCTTCATGGCGTCTTCCTTGAGCATTTCCAGCTTCTGCTCGGCGACTTCCAGCATCTTGTCGTTGGTGTTGTAGTAGGTCGCGACACCGGCAACGTACTCGTCCATGATCTTCTGCAGGCGGAACTGCAGCATCTTGGGCGTGATGTAGTTGGGGTTGACGTCGATGGCGGTGGTGTAGTCCTTGAACTCCAGGTAGGTACGCACCGGACGGTAGATCTCTTCGACCAGGGCGTCGACGGGGGTGTCGAGCTCGACCTTCAGATCCTTGTTGTCCAGGCAGTACTTCACCATGGCCTTGGCGGCCAGGCGGCCCTCAGTGTGGGAACCGGAGGAGAACTTGTGGCCGGAGGCGCCCACGCCGTCACCGGCGGTGAACAGACCCTTGACGGTGGTCATGCCACGGTAGCCCCAGCTCCAGCCCTTCGGCAGGTGGGCGGGAACGCCGTCGATCTCGGGATCGGCAGCGGTGGGAGCGCCGACGTCGGTGGGGCCGGAAACCCAGATGCCGCAGCAGCCGGAGTGGCTACCCAGCAGGTAGGGCTCGGTGGGCATCAGCTCGGAGTTCTTCTTCTCGGGCTCGATGTTCTCGCCAACCCAGATGCCGCACTGGCCGACGCACATGTCCAGGAAGTCTTCCCAGGCTTCGGCTTCGAGGTGCTTCACTTCGCGGGGGGACAGGGTGTTGCGCAGGTTACCCAGGGCGGTCACGGTGTCCATCCAGATCGGGCCGCGGCCTTCCTTCATCTCCTTCAGCATGACGTGGTTACGCAGGCAGGAGGCGGGAACGGCGGCCTGGCCGTACGGGGGGTACTGGTCCAGCATGGCCTTGTTCTTGGACAGGTAGTCCTCGCCATAGGCGTTGGTGGCCTTGGCCTTGAACAGCAGGAACCAGGCACCGACCGGGCCGTAGCCGTCCTTGAAGCGGCAGGGCACGAAGCGGTTTTCCATCATGGTCAGCTCGGCGCCGGCTTCGGCCGCCATGGAGTAGGTGGAGCCGGAGTTCCACACCGGGTACCAGGCACGGCCGGTACCTTCACCCACGGAGCGGGGACGGAAGATGTTCACGCAACCACCGGCGGCCAGCAGGATGGCCTTGGCCTTGTACACGTGCAGGGTGTGTTCGCGGGTGGAGAAGCCGACGGCGCCGGCGATGCGGTTCTTGTCGTTGGCGTCGTTGACCAGCTTGACGATGAACACGCGCTCCTGGATGCGGTCCATGCCCAGGGCCTTCTTGGCGGCCTCGGCGACGATCCACTTGTAGGATTCGCCGTTGATCATGATCTGCCACTTGCCGGAACGCACGGGCTTGCCGCCATCCTTCAGGGAAGGCAGGCCTTCGCCGATGGCGGCGGCGCCGTCGTGACGCTCGCCGTTGGCATCGGTCTTCCAAATGGGCAGGCCCCACTCTTCGAACAGGTGCACGGAGTCGTCAACGTTGCGGCCCACGTCATAGGCCAGGTCATCACGGGTGATGCCCATCAGGTCGTTGGAGACCATGCGGGCGTAGTCGGCGGGATCCTGGGTGTCGCCGATGTAGGTGTTGATGGCGGACAGACCCTGGGCCACGGCGCCGGAGCGGTCCATGGCGGCCTTGTCGACCAGCTTGATCTTCAGGTCCACGCCGGCTTCGGCCTTGGCGACCTCGGCCCAGCGCATGACTTCATAGGCGGCGCCACAGCAGGCCATGCCACCACCAATCATCAGGATGTCGACTTCTTCCTGGATGACGTCGGGATTTCCAAATTCAGCCATTTCTTTTACCTCTTCTCGATTACTTGCGGATCAGTTCGGCGGGGTTGCCGGCGCGGTAGCCGCCCGTGACGTCACGGGTGTAGGAACCCACGGCCTCGATGTCGGCCAGCTTGGGCATGGGCTTGCCGCCGTAGCAGTCGATGGAACCCTCGGGGGTGGTGCGGATGGGGAACTTGAAGCGCTTCAGCACGCCATTGCGGAACTTGATGGTCCACATGATGGAGTCGGAACCGCGCAGGGGCTGCACGGAGCCGCCCAGGGGCACGACGTCGGCGTAGTGACGGGCTTCGATGGCCTGCTGCGGGCAGATCTTCACGCAGGAATAGCATTCCCAGCACTGCTCGGGTTCCTGGTTGAAGGACTTCATGGCGTGGCCGGTCTCGGAACCATCACGGTCCAGCTTCATCAGGTCGTGCGGGCAGATGTACATGCAGGCGGTCTTGTCCTGACCCTTGCAGCCGTCGCACTTGTCGGTACGGACGAACGTAGGCATTGATTTCACTCCTTGTTAGCTAACAACCCGCGTGGTCTCCCACGCGGCCCATTCAGTAAAACCAGGCCCCACCTTGGCCGGGGTGCGTATCGCGAATCCGCTTCCGGCGGGCCTGGCGTCCCAAATA
>Ga0233424_10002390_pt1 | contig 13509 bp, 11 predicted proteins | sample Watercolumn_Towu_FD_181011 | JGI IMG/M metagenome (GOLD analysis project Ga0233424, IMG submission 181011) | Freshwater microbial communities from Lake Towuti, South Sulawesi, Indonesia - Watercolumn_Towuti2014_125_MG | ecosystem: Environmental > Aquatic > Freshwater > Lake | place: Indonesia...
GGGCCCATGAGTGTCGATGGACCGATGCGCTCGACCGCCGTCGCGTCGCGAGGCCCGGAAACCGGGGGTAGCCGGAGTACCGGCAACCCCCGGCTGCGCGGCAGAAAAACCCCTTCGGGGTACATCGCGCGATGCGTTTCCCAATGCACTGAGAACTTACTTTACAGCGTTGATCCGTTGACCCAATGGACGCCGCAACGATTCGCTACGCCAGGGGGTCGGGAGTCTTTGGCGGCCGAGTCTTTCCAATTGGTAAGATCATTGGCGCCAAAGACTCCCGACCCCGGTCCGCTGGCGCCGTCGCTGTTCCCCAATTCGGACTGGCACCACCGCAACCGATAGACCGTTGATGGCCGCTTCCGTGCGGTCAAGAATCAAGGTGTAACTCGAAACAAGTTTCGAGTTACATTCGCGCAAAACGAAAACTCGAACCGGAACCGGTTCGAGTTTCGTGGATGGGGTTGAGGATCAAGCTGGCAGCGAGACCGCTTAGTGCGAGTCGACGTTGCCAACCATGTGGAAGTGGTTATGGTCGATGTAAACGACCTCCTGCGCTTCGTCGTCGCGCAGGGTATGCGGGACGGGCCAGCCGATGCGTTTCACTTCGCTGAAGTAGATGGTGCATTTGTAGTGGGCGTGGTGAAGTTGAGCCGGGCCGATCAGCGGCACGAAGCGCGGTGGATCGATGTAGTCGGCGATCTTTTCCTTGACGATCCGCACGTTATTGCGGTGTACAGAATAGAGGAACGGTAAGCCGCCTTCGGTCGGCCGAGCCTTTTCCAGGGCCCACATCACCTCGTCGTCACTGGGCGGATCGAGGGCCACATGCGGACCACCCGCGGTCAGCGGTTCCAGCACCGGCACACGGTTATAGCGTTCCTGAATCCAGAACTCATCTTCCTTCTTGTCCTGGAAAAATGGGCTGACGGGAATCGGAACGCCGGCAAAACCGAGGTTCGGTCCCTGCTGAATTCCAACACATCCACTGCCGGAAATCACCAAAACACAAAACAGTCCGCGGATCGCGGAACTCAAGGTCTTGTACGACATAGTCTCATCCTTGAAAGGCTCGATCGTAACTAGACCTACTTATCGTGTTAAGCTGGGCCGAACTTGCGGATTTTTCCGAATGTCGGGGAAATTCCGCAAAAATGACGAGGTAGCTTGGAAACCAGGATCGCCGACCTTTCAGCGGAGGTCTCGAATCGCCACGACCACCCGCGTTACGACCGTATTGCCATCGACATAAGTGACGCGGGTGGTCTGCTGCCAGCAGGCGAGCAGATCCTCGACCACCCGCAGGTGATCCAGCACCATCTGCCGGGCGAACGGAATACCGATCTCGTCAAGACTCGGCAACAATAGCGCCCGCAACCAGGGACGGGCCGTTTCCACGCATCGTTCGAAGTTCAAGTGCACCACCGACTGCGGAATCTGCTCTGGGGCAAGGGAAATCGTCCCTGCGGCCCAATCGGAATTTTTCAGCAGTCGCGCCACCTGCTGGGGAGAATAGGAAAACAGGGCAAGATCGTCTCCCATTCCCAGGCTGGGCGCAACCTGCTGGGGCAAAGCCCATTCGGCCGGTAAGCGGAAATAGTAAATCGTCCCATGCTCCGTCGAGCGACTCTCCGGCGCGGACAGGCGCAGTTCAGGAAATTCCTCCGGGTCGATGGCGTGCAACTGGTCGACGGTTTGCTGCAGCAGGTCGCGCAGTTCGCGGCAGAATTGGCGAAAGCCGTCCTGATCACCGAGCCCCAGCGCGATGCTCACTTCGGGGAATCGGAGGTTCAAGTCGGCCCCTTCGGGGAGTTCCCACCACGGCCTGGCGGGAATCTGGGCATCGACCACGATTCCCAACTGGCGGTTCCAGGCAGGCAGCAACCGCATCTTGGTCAAGTTCAGAATCTGTTTTGCCAGGGGGCTAAGCCGATCCCGCAGTGTGCGCAGCCGCTGCAGCTCGGCATCCGCCTGCTCCGATTCATAATGCCGTTCGGCCCGTTCCACCAGCTTTCCGGACCATTGCGCAATCCGATCGAGCAGCCGGTCGTCCACCTCCCATCGCCCCATCGCCAGGAACAACGGTTCGGTGTCGGCATGGCGAACCAGGGTCAACGGCGGCGTGTCGGCCTGCGGTGCGATCCCGTTTTGAAGCAGGTACGATTCGAAACCGGTATCGGAAAGCATCTCGAATGCCAGCTGCGACGTTGCCTGCGGCGATTCCGACAATTCCGACAGCTCCGTTTCCAGTTCGCCAAGGCCGTCCAACAGAATTGTAAGCAGCGGCGTATCGTCGCTTGGATCCGCGCCTTGCGCCTCGATCATGCCCCACGCCTCTTCCAATCGCCCGGAAATCAGGAGCTCGAATTGCGCAGCGATTCGCATCCATTCCCCGGAACTGTAACTGATGTAGGTGAACGCGCGCTGGGCGTAAGGGCGCAGCGGCTGGAGTTCTTCGCGATCGCGCAGCAGCGGCCCCTTACCCAACGCACGGATCGGTTCCGCGTCCCGGCCGATCGCCAGCAGCAGAAAGTCCTCAAACTCTCCCAGGGATATCTCCACTTTTTTCCCGCGCAACTTGTTAATCACGATATTGAGCATTTCGGCGTCGAACTGTTGCGAAAGCGCCTCTTCGAACGACTCCCAGGGGAACTGCCTGCCGTCGACGGTCAGAACCCAGAACGGCCGTTCGTCGTGGATGCTCTTTCGCAGCCTGCCGTTCCAGCCGGGCTGTTGCTCGAGCCATTCCGCAACCTGTTCCAAGCGTGCCAGCTGAGTTGCCACGAATTCGCGACGAGGGCACCGCACCCCGAACAGCAGGTGCGGCGTTTCGAGTTGATCGAGTAACTGGCCGATCCGCATCAAGCTCTCGCGCCGCGACTCCGCCATCGCCGGTTCATCATCATCGACGAATGGCCCGCTTGCACGCAGCAGATCGGCAATCGCTATCACCTGCTGCCGGAAGTCGGCGACCGACTCGCCTGCCGCCAAAAAATACTCGGTCCCCAACGACGATAGCAGCAGATCCTTCAGCTGCTCGTTCTCCGGGTTGCTCCAGAACTCCTGCCAGCTCCGCAGCGACTCGCCGGCGTTCTCCGATTCGAACGCCGCCACGAACTGCTGCTTCATCAACTGCACCAGCGGCAACTCGAACAGCTGCCGGGCCGCCTGACTGTTGGAAAAACGCTCCCAGAGTTCACCGACGCGCATCGTCGAGGAGAAAAAGTGGGTCCCGGCGGGAATGAACCGCAGCGAGGATTGTTCGAGGTCTCCGGCTGAAGATCGCGGAGCGAATGCCAGGCAGACGCATAACGTCGCGAGAAACCGGGCGACGGTACGAATGAATTGTCGGTCGAATCTCATGTACAGTTTCCTCATGCGGCAGGCAGCCCCGTCGGGTCGTCCATCATGGGACGTTATACGGCGCAGCGCCACGCGCCTGCATCCCCCCGTTCCCTCACTTGTCATTCCGGATCGAACGGGGCTAGAATTTCCCCGACGTCGAAAATTCCCTTGGAAGCGAATGCGCGCGGTACTTGAATTCCATTCGTCATCGCACCTGGCTGGTCGGATCGGCAGCATTGAGCCTGTTGATGGTGCTGGCGTTTGCGCTGTTACCTGCGGAGCAGGTTCGCCCTGCCTGGCACACCCTGACGATCGCCGCCCAGGTACTGGCAGTTAACTTGCCGCTGGGAGTGTTGCTGGCCGCGGCATTATTTCGAACGGAAGTTCCTGGTCGAAAGATACTGGCGGCGTCCTTGGCGTCGCTGCTTTTTCTTCCGCTGTACTTGCAGGCGGCGGGTTGGGATGCGGCATTCGGCCGGCAGGGATGGTACACCTACGAATGGACATCTCTGGCCCGGCCGCTGTTCCAGGGCCGCGCGGCCGTGGTCTGGATCCATGCCGCCGCGTTGCTTCCCTGGACGATCGCGATCGTGGGTGTGAGTCTGAGGCTTGTGGAGCCGGAGTTGGAGGAAGCGGCGCTGCTCGAATATCGGCCGGCCGGAGTGTTCTTTCGAGTAACGCTGCGGCGCGTGCTGCCTGCGATTGGCCTGGCGGCGGCCTGGGGTCTGACCAGCGTTGCGGGCGACATGACGGTGAGCGACATGTATCAGGTGTCGACCTATGCGGAGGAATTGTATGTCGGATTCGCCCTGGGCGGGGACTTGTCGCTGGTAATGATGCGCATTCTGCCGGGACTGATGTTGACCTGGGTGGGAGTCTGGTCGCTAGGCGTTACGTTGATGGTGGTCGATTCAGGTTCGTCCCCCATCAGTTTGCGCCGGCAATATCGCTTCCGCCTCGGCCGATGGCGCTGGCTTTTGTTGGCACTGATATTGCTGCTGGTCGTGGTGGTGGCTGGCGTGCCGATTGGCAGTCTGGTCTACAAGGCGGGTCTGGTCGCGGAGAATCTCGATGGGCAGCGAATCCGCCGTTGGTCGCTGGCCCGCTTTTTCAAGGTCGTTCAAGCAACGCCGGGCCGGTTCGCGCCGGAGTTTGTTTGGACGGTCCTGATCGGCGCGGCCACGGCCAGCTTGACGTTGGTGCTGGCGATCGTCGGGGGATGGTGGGCGCGGCGCCGCCGCTGGCGCGGCGGATTGCTGATCGGCATCGCGGCCCTGGGATTGGCAATACCGGGCCCCTTGCTCAGCCTTGCCGCGGTCTCGCTGACAAACAGTTTTGATAGCGCGGTGTTGTCGTATCTCAGCGATAGGACGATCGCCCGCGTGGTGCTGACACTGGCGGTCCGTACATTGCCGCTCCCGCTGCTGCTGACCTGGCTGTCACTCCGGTCGATCCCGAACGAACAATTGGAGTTGGCGCGTCTGGAAGGCGCAAGCGGCTCCGAGCTGTTGCGCGACGTTATTTTCCCCCAGCGGAAATGGAATTTTCTCGCGGCTTGGATTACCGCTTTTGTGCTCGCCACGGGCGACCTTTCGGCGAGCATTCTGGTGACACCGCCGGGGATTTTTACGATTCCCGAGCGTACTTTCGGCCTGCTGCACGCGGGAGTCGACGATCAAGTCGCGGGGCTTTGCCTGTGGTCGCTGGCAATCAACTGGACGGTCGGCGCCGGACTGTATCAGATTGGCCGCCGCATCGGCCTGTTTGTTTCAGGCCGTTTTCACCCCACGGTATAATGGCACCATGAACCTCACCCCACGGGATAACGGTCCGCTCGTCCGACTCCGATCGCGACAGATTGCCCGCCTTGCGACGGCAGGCTGCGTTGTGCTGTTGCTGGCGAGCGATCGGCCATCGAGGGGCATCGACTATTTCACCATCGTGCGGGACGGAACGACGCAGGAGTTGCGCGGCCGTACGATCACGGAAGCCGAGGACGGTGGCGTGATCGTCCTTGCGCCGGACGGACGATTGTGGGTCGCGCAACCGGCGGAGATCAGCGATCGGAGGTCGGACGACTTGCCGTTCAAGCCTTTCACTCGTCCCGAGATGGAAGCGGCGCTGGTCAAGGAGTTTCCTGGCTTCAAGATCCACTCGACCGCCAACTACCTGGTCTGTCACAACACCTCGAAGGAATACGCGCAGTGGTGCGGCGCACTGTTCGAACGGCTGCATCGCGGTTTCCACACCTACTGGTCGCAGCGGCGATTCGGCTTGCGGCCGCCGGAAACTCCAATGGTTGCGGTGCTGTTCAACAGCCACGAGTCGTATGCGCTGCACGTCAAGGATGAGATCGGGGAAGCCGCCGACTCGGTCGTGGCCTATTACAGCCAGGCTTCGAATCGAATTAATCTCTACGATTTGACCGGCATCGAGGAATTCAAGCGTGGCCGCAAAGGGGTACCTCGCACCCGTGTCAACGAAATTCTCTCCCAACCCGAAGCGGCCCGGCAGGTGGCCACGATTGTGCATGAGGCGACGCATCAGCTTTGTTACAACACCGGACTGCAAACTCGCCTGGCGGACAATCCGATTTGGGTCAGCGAGGGCTTGGCAATGTTCTTTGAAACCCCCGATCTCAAGTCGACGACCGGCTGGGGAAGCATCGGCCAGGTCAACCAGCACCGTTTGGACCAGCTGCGGAGCTACCTGCCGTCTCGTCCATCCGACGCTCTGGGGAGTTTGATTCGCGACGACGATCGTCTCAAGTCTCCTGAGTCGCGTCTGAACGCCTACGCCGAGTCGTGGGCAATCAACTATTACCTGCTGAAGGCAAGGCAGGCCGACTATATCAGTTATTTGAAACGGCTGGCGCGGAAACAGGCCGGCGTGGCGGACTCACCCGAGGAGCGGCTCGAGGAATTCCGGTCGGTTTTCGGAGAGTTGGACGTTTTCGACCGGGAATTCCGCCGCTACGTGGAATCGATACGGTAATGGACGCGCCCGCCGCGGACCTTGAAGCTTGCCAAACGTGGGTCGCAGACCTTATTATGACGGACACACCTGCCTGATACCTCGCCAAGTACTTTTTTCTTTGCCTCGGGAGAATCTGCCGTGGATACCACGAATTCCAATGCCAATCGCCGGGATTTCTTGAAAACGTCGGGACTCGCCGTTGTGGGTTCGACGGTTGCCGCGTCGTTGGCCGCTCCAGCAGCGGTGCACGCGGGCGGCAGCGAGATTCTGAAGGTCGGCGTGATCGGCTGTGGAAGCCGGGGCAGCGGCGCCGCCTCGGACGCCATGAAGTCCGAAGATAACGTCAGGCTCACCGCCATGGCCGACATGTTTCCCGACGCGTTGCAGAACGCCAAGCGGAATCTCAAGGTGGCGATTGGCGACAAGTTCGCGGTTCGAGACGAACATTGTTTCTCGGGTTTCGACGCCTACAAACAGCTGCTTGCGACCGACGTCGATGTGGTGCTGCTTTGCACGCCTCCGCATTTTCGCCCATTGCATCTGCAGGCCGCGATCGCGGCAGGCAAGCACGTGTTCTGCGAAAAGCCCGTCGCCGTCGACGGACCCGGATTGCGAAGTGTGCTGGAATCGGTGCAACTGGCGAAGTCCAAGAATCTGAGCATCGTCTCCGGACTCTGTTGGCGCTATGACCTCGGCGTGCGCGCGACGATGGATCGGATCCTCGGCGGTGCGATCGGCGAAATCGTCGCCATCCAGGAAAATTATCTCGCCGGCACTTTGTGGCTCAAGCCGCGCCAGCCACAATGGACAGAAATGGAGTACCAGATCCGTAACTGGCTCTACTATACCTGGCTGTCCGGGGACCATATCGTCGAACAGCACGTGCATAGTCTCGACAAGGCGCTCTGGCTGATGGGCGACAAGCCACCCGCCAAGTGTTTCGGGCTTGGCGGCCGCCAGGTCCGCACCGACCCGGACTATGGACACATTTATGACCATTTCGCCACCTGCTACGAGTGGCCCAACGGCGTAAAGACGTTCGCTTACACGCGCCAGATGGCTGGCTGCAAACAGGACGTTGACGATTATGTACTCGGCACCAAAGGCCGTGCGGTGGTGCTGCGCCACGAAATCGAAGGGCCCGAGGCCTGGAAGTACAAAGGTCCGAAGCCGAGCATGTACGAAGTCGAACACCAGCATCTTTTCGCTGGCATCCGATCCGGCAAGATCATCAACAACGGCGAATACATGGTGAACAGCACGTTGATGGCGATCATGGGTCGCGAGGCCTGCTATACCGGCGACGAGATCACGTCGGAAGCCGTGCTGGAGTCGAACGTGCGGCTGGGACCCGACAAATACGAATTCGGGAGCATTGAAACCGCCGACGTACCAATGCCCGGTCTGACGCGATTCAGCTAAGTCCACGACGCGCTCCCGACGGAAAACGCTCCGGCGGACCGTGCAGACGCGACGGCGGAGCGATCAGCGAATCACGATCATTGCCGGCGGTTTTTACGCGGCAAGCGGTGAATCCATGTGCCAACCTGTCATCGCTCCATGGCCCGTTGCGGTCGTATTATGGCTGCTCTCGGCGGCAGCGTTGCCGGCGGTTAATGCCGATCCGGACAAGGAAGATAATCGCGGCGCAACAATCGACCCGTCGCTGGCCCGTCGCTTGCTGGCCGAGCTGCCGGATATCCAATCGTTCCGCGCGAATCCTACCGACCAGTTCCTCGTCGATTTTGAGCAGATCCGCTCGGGGCACCCCTACCTGGGAAAGCAATCGAATACTCCTCATACCGGCGGGCATATCCACTTTGTGATTCCCGATGAGCCTATCGATTCGGTTCGACCCGAACGGTTTCCCGCGATTTATGCGATGGCGGACGGGTATGTTTCCCGCGTCGACTATTCGTTTCGGTTGCGCGAGGTCTTCAATCAACAACTGCAGCGTTCCGTCGCCAATACCCGTTACGGAATTGATCTGGTGTTTGCGACGCTCGAGGGCCACCCGGTCTCGATGCATTACAGTATCGAGCCGTTCACGGATCCGGGCGACAACCGCTTTTACGACAAGTTCGTGCTCGTGCGAGTCGGTCAGAAAGTACGCAAGGGAGACCTGATCGCCCGCATGTATATTCACCAGACCGACGCATGTCCGGCGGCACCCATATTCACTTCAATCTGATTGGCGGGAAGGACCATCGCTTCATGGCACCCGCGATCTTCAGTCGCAACGTCACCGATCGGTTCCACGAACGCTGGCGCGATTTCGGGCGGGATGGCGACGAGCGGATTCCCGCATGCATGGGTTATCGGCTGTCGGCGGAAGAGAATCCTTTTGGGACCGGTGCGGTGCGGACGCTGTAGACTCCAGGCCAATGCTGGGGCTGGAAGCGGCTGGAAGCCCCAGCCACAGCCTGGGGCAAGACTCCCTTGTGGCTGGGGCATCTTGCCCCAGCGGCTGGGGCTAGAAGCCCCAGCCACGGGTGTTGGAAGCCCCAGCCACGGCTCATCCGATTTTCAGTTGATCTTCCACTCTTCGCAGGGCATCTTCGACGCGGCAATGGTGCTGGTCGAGTCGGATGGTGCATTGTTCGGCGACGAGCTGATCGACTTTGCGTTGCGCTGCGAGCACGCTGGTGTGGCTGCGCTGGCCAAAGAACTGTCCGATTTCACTAAGCGCCGCTCGCGTATATTTGCGTGCCAGCCACATCGCCAACATTCGCGGATGGCTGACCGACCTCGCTTTGCCGCCGGTCTGCAGTGTGCGGGCATCCATGCCGAATACGGTGCAGATCGCCCGCTGGATATCCGCGAGCCGCACGATCCGTTTGGTGGCTCGGAAAAGATCGGCCAGGCAGGCGCGGGCAAATTCGACATCGATCGATCGCCCCAATGCCGTGCTGCCGGCATGGATCCGGTGCAGCGCGCCGCTCAACTGCCGCGCGTCCCCGAGCAGTTCGGTCGCGATCAGGGTCAGCACATCGGCGTGGAGGTTTATTTCGCGGCGTTGGGCAAGCTGTGTTACGATCGACAGCCGCGTCTCGAACTCGGGCAGCTGAATTCCGCACACCAGACCGCTTGACATCCGCGTGATGATCTCGGCTCCCAATCCGAACAGTTCCGCCGGCGGCCGATCAGCGGTCAGCACGATCTGGCTGCCGGCTCGTTGCAGCATGTCCAGCGTATGCTGGAATTCGACAAGTGTCGCTTTTTTGCCGACGAGGAACTGCACGTCGTCGATGGCCAGCACGTCGGCGTCGCGGCACTTGCGTCGGAAGTTTGGCAGGCCGCTGTCCTGCAGCGCTTCGAGGAACTGGCTGGTGAATTGCTCCGACGACAGGAATACCGCGCGGCGCAGCCCCTTGGTCCGTCCGGCCTGCACAATGGCCTCGGCGAGGTGCGTCTTGCCGCAACCAGACGGCCCGTATAAGAACAGCGGCGAAACGACTCCCAATCGCGCCAGCACGGAATGCGCCGCAGCGTGCGCGACGCGATTATTGTCGCCAACGGCGAATTCTTCCAATGTGGCGAGCCGTCGCCGTCCGCCCACCGCGCCGATTGGCGGGCTGGGTGCTGGCTTGAACGGAAACAACTGCTGCCTAAGTTGCCCGCTGGAATCGGCGGTCCTCTGCGGAGGTGATGACGGCGCAGGGGCCGAAGGCGAAGCGTCCGACGCAGTCGATGACGAGGGCGGCTCCGGAGCGCAGACGATGAATTCCACGGCGGCCGCTTCGCCGACAACCGAACACACGGCAGCCCGGATTTCCGCAGCGAATTTGGCCCGCAGACGCTCCTGGGAAAATGCGTCCTGGGCGACGACGCAGATCGCACTCTCCGATCGCTCGAAGCGCACGTGATCGCCGAACCACAGTTCGTATCGTTCTTTTCCGACCTTGTCGATCAGCTGCTCGCGCAGTTTCGACACGATCTCCATATCGTCCCTGGCCACGTTCCGACGTATCCCCTTGCGCGCACCACAGCTTCCGCCCCGCTTACCACCAAGATCCTCGCCAGCGAAAATCGCTGACGTGATGGAGGAAGGATGTGGCACATTCCGTTAAAGGAAAGCTGGCATCGACCGTCCGTCGCATCCAGCCGAAGGTACTTCACGAAACCGATTCCCTTCAAGCCGGCAGGTCGAAAACTCCTCGCCGCACAGGCCGAGTTTTTCGATCCCGCTCGTTGAAGCGGAGCCCGATTTTAGTGATGCTAGCACCCCTGTCAAACCTCCCACGGAGTCGCAGTCCAACTTTTTTTGTGGCCGACCGAATTCACGAACATTTCACCGGAAAAACCGCTACGACGTTCCGAGCCCGTTCCAGGGAAAATCGAGGGCCCCCGGTGGAAAAGCTGTCGGCCAAACAGCGTGCCACGACTTGTAATTCCTGGTCGCCCCGTTCCGAATTCCCGGCCCGTCTTCCGAAACGCTTACCGGTTCAGGACTTTGAAATAAACTTGCCGTCGTATCCACTCGCGGAAACCGCGCTGGCGATAAACCCGCAGGGCCGGAGTATTTCGCGTATCGACCGCCAGCGACATCGCCAATGCGCCGTGTCGCGCTGCGTATGTCTTCGCGAAGTCGACCATCAATTCCCCCAATCCGCACCCACGTGACTTGGGCTCCACACCCATGTAGATCAATTCCCATTGATGCAGCTTGTGCTCCCCCAGCAGCAAGCAGCCGGCCGGCCGATCATCGCACAGCAGCAGTTGCCAATGCCGATCGGCCGTGACACCGGTGGCCCGATAACCGTCCAGGACATCTTCGATGGCCCGAACCCCGTCAATCTCGGGGCAATCGAGCGATCCCTGGTAGGTTCTCAAGACGAGATCGGGCAGGTCCAGATGGCCGGCGTCGGCGATCGCGACGAGCCGGACAGCTGCCGGCATCGGGCACGGCAGGTCGCGCAGATTATCCGCGACAAGAAAGGCGATCTGCCCCAGGCAGGCGTAATTCATCGATCGCAAAACAGTGTCAGCATCCGGGTCGGCGACGTCCACCATCGCCTGGAGAATCTTGCAACCGCGCGCCGCAAGGAACTCATCGAGCCGTTGGTAAAGTCCAGCCATCGCATTGGCGCCCAGATCGGCGTCGATGGATGCCGGATAGACAATTCCAATTTTGCCGGGAGCCGGATAACCGAAGATCGCACCCCGGCATGCCGGCGGATCGGGAACCGAGGCACGATCCGGGAAAAAACGCCGATTACTGTCCTCATCGGCGACTCGCGGCGATTGACGTTCATCGCTTGATGAAGCGGTGCGGGCAGCCAGTTCGGGCGCAATCAGTTCCAGCAATCCCGCCGCATCAACTTCGCCGCTTTGCAGACCTTGCAGCACCACCTCGGGCATCCCGTCTCGCTCGAAAGCCGGCGTTGCTGCGAAAACGCGTTGCAGCGCTAATGGCCACCGCGACGGCAGAACCTGATGCACTTCGAAATCTATCTGCTCCGGCGAATCGGACATGGAAATGAAGATAACCCAGTTCGCCGGAACTGGCAGCCCGGGACACCGATCGCGTATACTGAATCGGACAATCGGCGCGAGAACCAGGGTATCTGCGGCTTGCCCATCGAAATGAAGGAGGACTTTGCCATGACAGGGTTTGGCATGACAGGGGTGGGACGGATTCTAGGCGTCACGGTCTGTGTTGCATTGTTGTTTCCTGCCGCGGTGCGTGGCCAGTCGTTGCTCGAGCGACTGGAAAAACGACTGCAGGCGTTCGGCGAGGATCCGAAGGAGCCGAATCGCGGCGAGCTGGCGGAAGAGATCGCGCGACCCGCGGATGAGCGGCCCGGCTCGCTGGGTCTGGTCGTGACCGACGACCCGGACAGCGACCAGCTGCGCGTCGTCTCGGTTCGCGCCGGCAGTCCGGCGGAACGAGCGGGGTTTGAGGCGGATGACATTATTACTTCGATCGGCGGTCGCGGCGTGCGGACCGCCGAGGAGATGGCCGACGCACTCTCGGCGGCTGGCCGTGGTGAGAGTATCCGGTTCGATTTGCTACGCGATGGCGATCCGCTGCGACTGACGGTGACTTGGGGGGCACGCGAAGAACCATCGGGCCCTCCGCGGATCGCCGTCTCCGAACGTCCTTCGCTCGGCATTACGGTCGGACCGGTCACGGAAGACGCCCGCGCACGCTATGGACTTACCGTTCGACGCGGCGCTTTGATCTCGACGGTGAAGAACGGGGGAGCGGCTGCCAGATACGGATTGCCGGTGGGTGGCGTGATCGTGTCGTTTAACGGAGAGCTGATCGAAACGCCACAGCAACTCATTACTGCGGTGAGAAGTGCAGGTCGGCGACGACGTCGAGTTACGTTATTACCAAGGCGCCGAACTGCAACGCAAGCGAGTTCTGTTGGCACCCGAGCTGGAACCGACCGCGCCGAACCTGAACCGTAATCGATCCGATGCCCCACCCGCAACGCGCCGCCGTGAAACGCTCGGCAGCGAACTGCCCGCCGTACGCCGCCTGGAAGAATTGCTGGAACGAACGCTGACGCCCGCCGAACAAAATAGCGCAACGCGCATGGCGGAGGAGGTGCAAGCGCTGCGGCAGGAGGTCGAGACTTTGAAGCGACAGGTGGAGGAGTTGACTCGCAGGCTCGAGAACCGCTGACGCGTTGCCGTATCGGTCACGTGCCATCCGATCTGTCATTGAGGGTTTTATCAGCGCTGACTGGGGCAAGATGCCCCAGCCACGGGCAAGTTGCCTAGCTACGGGAGCGCTGACTGGGGCAAGATGCCCCAGCCACGGGCAAGTTGCCTAGCTACGGGAGTGCAGACTGGGGCAAGATGCCCCAGCTACGGGAGTGCAGATTGGGGCAAGATGCCCCAGCAACGGCGACACTTAGAATCGGGCGTTGGCCTTGTCGTGGTCCAGCACCTGCTGAAATTCCTTGCTCAAAGTATAGTAGGCCCGCGGACGATTGATTTCCAACATGACCTCCAAACGATGATGCGGATCGTTCGCAAGTACCACCGGCGCGAACGTCAATCGAAGTACGCTACGCGGTTTGCCGTTCCAGCTCAGCATGTATAATCCGGCTCCCAGCGTCGGAATCGGTTTCATTCCGAACAGTTCGGTCGCCAGTTCCACGAGCCGATGTTCATCGCCGGTGTAACCCTGAAAAGTAATCCGCTGCACAACTTTCTGCTGATCGAAGTAGTATGTCA
>Ga0233424_10002391_pt1 | contig 13506 bp, 11 predicted proteins | sample Watercolumn_Towu_FD_181011 | JGI IMG/M metagenome (GOLD analysis project Ga0233424, IMG submission 181011) | Freshwater microbial communities from Lake Towuti, South Sulawesi, Indonesia - Watercolumn_Towuti2014_125_MG | ecosystem: Environmental > Aquatic > Freshwater > Lake | place: Indonesia...
TAGATCGAACAGTTCGCCCTGAAGGTTGAGCGCGGCAACATGCTGGGTCAGGCTGGTGCTCTGCGATGCGGTGCCATAGGCATAGGCCACCGCTTCCCGGCTGAACCGGTTCTCGCCAAAGAGATTGAGCGGGCGGCAGCCTGCAACCAGCGGGTTGGTCGGCTGGGTCAGCGTGGAGCGGCACACGATATTGCCATTCGCCACCCCGGTCTGGAAAAGCCCCTGGTCGACCGCATCGACCGCGCGGGCAAAATTGTCGGTGATCTGGGTGTTGGTCGTGTCCTGCTGATAGTCGGTCCGGCCGTACTGATAATAGGCGTCCCACTTGAAGCGGCTGCCGAAGCTGCCCGACAGCCCGACCACGCCGCGATAGGTTTCGCGCTGCACATCCGCGACTGGCGGACCGATATCGTTCGAGACGCGACCGAACGAGAAACTGGTCTGGTTTGCCGCCACCAGGCGGGCGCGCAGATCGGCAGGCATAAATGCATTGTCCCGCTGGATCGTGATGTTGCCGGTATTGCGCGATGCCGCACCCAGCGTGGCGGAATTCACCCGGCCATAGGACCCTTCGGCGAAAATCTGGAGATTGTCGCTGATATCGAACTTAATGTGCGCCAGGCCGACGATGCGCTCGACCGGTGCCACCAGCGGGAAATTGTTGTAGAAGCCGTTGACCGGATCGGCACTGCCCCCCGACTGGAAGATGCCTCCGTTCGCGAAGGTCGGCGCGGTACCGAAGAACGTGCCGTAATCGTGCTGGAAGCTGCTGCCGTCCGGCCGGAAGGTCGTTCCGCGCAGCACGCCGCTGGTGATCAGGCCACCAAAGTTCGATGTGGACGTGCGGGTATTGGGCAGCAGCACCTGCCGGGCCAGACCGTTGAGCTGCGGCGTCGGATTGGAAATCGTGTTGTAGCTGACCGAGCACCAGTCGCGCGTGTAGCAATCGCCCACGCCCTTGTTGTCGGAATATTCGACCCCCAGCACGACATGGCCACGGCCATCGGCAAAGCTTGTGCCCCCGGCCAGCGTCGCGAACAACTCCTCGTTGTCGCCCTGCTGCGATATTCCGTATTGCAGGTTTCCGCGCAGGCCCTGCAGCTGGTTGTCGATCAGCACGTTCACCACGCCTGCGACCGCGTCCGACCCATAGGCCGCCGAGGCACCGCCCGTGACCACTTCGGTCCGGCTGATCAATACGGTGGGGATCATCGAGAGGTCGACCGCTCCTGACGGCGAGAAACCGCCACCAGCCACGGTGCCGGCGACAAAGCGCCGACCATCGACCAGCACCAGGGTGCGGTTGGCGCCCAGCCCGCGAAGATCGGCGAGGTTGGCGCCCGCATTGCTCGAGAAGATACCGACCGTTGCGGGCGTCGATTGCGGGCGGAAGGCGGGAACGTTGTTTAGCGCATCGGCAATGTTGGATGCCCCCTGCTGCTGCAGTTCCTGCTGACCCAGAACCGTGACCGGGGTCGGCGCGGTAAATCCGGTGGCGGCAATTCGCGATCCGGTAACCACGATCTCGCCGGCCGGGACCTCGTCCTCGGCAGGCGCTTCAGGGGGCGAATCGCTCTGCACGTTCTGGGCGAATGCATTCGGCGCGCTCAGCAGCGCTGCACCCATCGCAAACCAGCTGGTCGCGGCAAGGGGTCGACGAATCGGCCTTTTCATCATCCTGTATCTCCCTGATTGTGGCACGCATGAGGTCGCGCTTCTGTGTCTCGTTGATCTATCAACAATCAAATTGATTAGTCAATGATAATGCAGCGGAGCGATGATAATTTTGTCGGTGGGCGTCGGCCTGGCCCTATCAGCCTATCGCTCTTTCGGGCTCCATGCGCCGAACTCCGCGCGCAATCCGGCAGGTTCGGCAGGCCCAGATAGCCCCTACCTCGCAATTCGCGGGTGACAGCACCGATCGGCGCGCTATGATAAGTCAAAGGTCTAAAGCTACTTGCGACCGGATCACAAGCGGAAGATTGATGAGCAGACAAGATACGGGCACCAAGGCAGACGTCGCCCAGGCTGGCACCATTGTAGAGGGCACGGCCTCGGCAGTCAGCTCGATCGAGGACCTGTCAGGCTGGAAACTGAACAACCTCGATTATCCAACGTTCCGGATCACGCTGCTGGCCAAGATCATGGATCGCCTGACCATCCGCCAGTTCACCGAAAAAGGCGACCTCACCTATGCCGAGTGGCGCGTCCTTTCGCGGCTCGGAACCCTGCCGGAGGGCGGGACGGTCGGCCAGGTTGCCGAGCTGGCCTGGGTCGATCGCGCCGAAGTCAGCCGTGCGGCGGCCGCTCTCGAGCTGCGCGGACTGACCTCGCGCCGCGAAAATGCGCAGGACCGACGCAAGCCGATCCTGTTTCTGACGCCGGTCGGACGAAAGCTGTACTTCACGAATCTCGCCGAGCGCAGCGCCTTTCACGAAGCCCTTCTGGTCGACCTGACCGATGCCGAGCGCGCGATGCTGGACATGCTCCTGCTGCGTGTCGGACAGAGGCTGCTCGACATTTTCCGGGAATCGCCCCGCTCGCCGGATTGACTCCGCGCCCTTTTTCCTTGAACAATCATGGAAATCCAGTCGGGTAGCCAACCACCGACCGGCAAGGAGAGCGACATGTCCGAATCCGCATGGCCCAATGGCGTGCCTGCAATCATGCCAGCAGAGGACCGCGCCGAGATTACCGAGCTTTTCGCTCGCTACGCGTGGGGCCTCGATCTTGCCGACGAGGAGCAGGTTCTGGACACTTTTGCCGAAGATGGCGAGTTCGACCATCTCTGGCAGGGCAAGGCTTCGGGCCATGATGCCATCAGGCAGCATCTGCGCGGGCTGTGGTTCGACCGCCAGCATTGGTGGTTCGGCAGGCAGCACCTGTTCAACCATTTCATCATGGACCCGCATCCGGAAGGCGCGCGGGTGCGCTGCTTTTTCCAGATCGTCCAGTGGAATGCCGATTACGGCACCAACTTCATCTTCGGCATCGGCACCCGCGACGACCGCCTGGTCAAGCGCGACGGGCGCTGGAAGTTCTTCCGCCTGTTCGTCAATGCCTGGACCAAGGCAGACCAGGTGCCATGGAAGGCCGAGCGCACGATGACCCCACGACCGGTCAACAATGCTCCGCCGGCAGATTGCCGCCCGTTCAGCGTTCAGTCGCAGGACCCCTGGTGAGGATCGCCGCCGCCGTCTCGCGCGAGGGCGCACCGCATCCCGCTATCGAACAGGTCGATCTCGAAGCGCCGCGCAGCGACGAAATCCGCGTCAGGATCGTGGCAACCGGCATCTGCCATACCGATATCAACTGCCATTCGGGTCGCGGCATGCCGGTGCCCAGACCGATCGTGCTGGGCCATGAAGGCGCGGGCATTGTCGAGGCCGTCGGCGATGGCGTCGCCGGGCTGGCCGTGGGCGATCACGTCGTGCTCAGCGGCGGCTCCTGCGGTCTGTGCCCCAGTTGCCGGGCTGCGAGGCCAACCTATTGCCATGACGTGATGAAACTGAGCTTCGGCGGAATGCGCGGGGATGGATCGTCGCCGCTGAGCCAGAACGGACAGCGGCTCGCCGGAGCGTTTTTCGGACAATCCTCCTTTGCCACGCATGCTGTCGTTCCGGGGCGCAGTGCGGTCAAGGTGCCACGCGATGTCCCCCTGCATCTGCTGGGTCCGCTCGGTTGCGGGATCATCACCGGTGCCGGCTCGGTGCTCGAGGCGTTCAGACTGCGTCCCGGCCAGTCGATCGCGGTATTCGGCGTGGGCAGTGTCGGACTGGCGGCAGTGATGGCGGCCGCCCTGGCCGGGGCATCGCACATCGTGGCGGTCGATATCGATCCGGCCCGGCTAGAGCTGGCGCGGGCACTGGGTGCATCGGATAGTGTGCCGGCCACAGACGGCACGATCGGTGCCCTCAGAGAGATCATGCCCGGCGGATTCGACTTCACCTTCAACACCACCAGCGTTCCTGCCGTGTTCGATGCCGCGCTGGCGACGCTCGGTTCAGAGGGCACTGCCGGCTATGTCACCCGGCCGCTGGGCGACTGGACGCCCCCGCTCGCCGCGATGATGGCGCGCGGGCAAAAGCTGCACGGCATTCTGGGCGGGAGCGCGGCTCCGCAAATCTACATTCCGATGCTGGTGGAATATTGGAGGCAGGGCCGTTTTCCGTTCGATCGGCTGGCGACAAGCTTCGGCTTTGACGACATCGCAACCGCCTGGGCCGCTTGTTGCTCGGGCGCAGCGATCAAGCCCATCCTGCTCATGGAGGCGGCATGACCGACATTCTCGACCGGATCCGCGCCTTGGGCACGGCTTTCAGCATGGAGCAGATCCAGGGATCGGCGGCCATATTCGCACCGTTGCTGCCTCCGCTCGACGAAGCGATGGTCGACCGGGACATCGCTTACGGCTCCGACCCGCGACATCGGCTCGATCTGTTCGGAGCGAAAGGGGCAGAAGACGCGAGACCGATTGTCGCCTTTGTCCATGGCGGCGGCTTTGTCGGCGGCAACAAGGGCGGTCCAGGCGAACCGTTCTACAACAATGTCGGTGCCTGGGCCGCCCGCAATGGCTGGATCGGCTGCACGATCACCTATCGCCTGGCGCCAGCCCATCGCTGGCCTGCGGGACACGATGACCTCGCCCTGGCGATAGACTGGCTGCGCCGCCATGCTGCCGGGTTCGGGGGCCATCCCGATCGGATCGTCCTGATCGGTCAATCCGCTGGCGCAGCGCATGTCGCGGCCTATGCGGCGACCGCACCTGCCGCGAGCATGCTGTCGGGCGCTGCGATGCTGTCGGGCATCTATGATGTCGCAATGGCCGATCGCAATCCCTATCAGTCCGCCTATTATGGCGATGATCCGGCGATGTTTGCCGCGCAGTCGAGCATCGACGGCCTGTCGTCGACATCTCTGCCCTGCCTGTTCACGGTCGCCGAGTTCGACCCGCCCGATTTTCAGCGCCAGGCTGCGGCGATGGTCTCGCGGCGGGTCGCCGTTACCGGTCGCTGGCCCGATTTCCAACGGTTGCCCGGCCAGAACCATATCACCCCCGTCCACCAGATCGGCTCCTCGGCCGACCGGGTCGGCCCGATTCTCGCCGATTTCGTCAACCGGGTCCTGCTTCAGTCGATCGTATAGTACCGGAACAGCGAATGATCGGGCTCGTCGGCTTCGGTCAGCTTCGGGCGACGTTGTCCTACCCCCACGATGACCGTGCGGTTGAGCCAGTCATGCGGTCCTTCGGGGGCCCTGAAATAGGGCGTGCAGCGAAAATAGCGTCCGATGGCGGGCTCTTCATCCGGGCCTTGTCCATGCGCCCGGAGCGGTCCGTGCACATAGCCCAGATTGCGGATGTAGATCAGTGATCCGTCATCGGTCTGGATCATGTAATGGGCGTTGAGTTCGACCACGCCATCGGCCCGCACGATCGGCCAGTCGGCCCCGCTATAATCGACCAGCATGCCGTTGAGCCGCGGCCCGCTGACCGTGCTGCCTTCGCCGATCGACGTGTATCCCTGCTGAGCGCCGCCATAGACCGGACCCAGCGACCAGCGCTTGTCGAAATTGATACGAATGTCGAACGCGTGCGTATAGCGCAGGGCCAGGGCGGTTTCGTCCATCAGCCTCTCCTTTTTCGTGTTTGTCGTACCCGATCACAAACTCGGGCTTGCGCAATTGATAAGACGCATTATCATGATTAATCAACAAATAAATGAGAGGGCGAGGGCATGACCGAATTGTTCGAACTGGCGATGCTGCCGGGCACCGATCCGGCCACCAATCCCTACAAGCCGCCCTTGCCGCCGCTGGGCCCGCACAGCGAGATCGTGGACGGTATGCTGTTCGAGCGCAACCTGCCCGTGCGGATGCGCGATGGCGTCACGATCTATGTCGATCTGTTCCGGCCTGCGGGAGCTTTCGGTGAACGCGACCTGCCCGTGCTGCTGGCCTGGAGCCCTTATGGCAAGCATGGCAAGTCGGACAATCTTTGGCCGCCCGCAGGCATCGAGAATGGCTGGATCAGCCGTCACACCGCGTTCGAGGCGCCCGACCCAGTCTTGTGGACCCAGGCCGGTTATGCGGTCTGCTATCCCGACCCGCGCGGCAGCTGGCTGTCGGAAGGCGAATTGCGCCACAATGGCCAGGGCGAGGGCGAAGATGTCTATGACCTGATCGAATGGCTCGGCACGCGTCCCTGGTGCAACGGCAAGGTCGGCATGACAGGCGTGTCCTATCTGGCCTGCATCCAGTATCTGGTCGGCCCGATGAAACCTCCGCATCTGGCCGCGCTCAATCCGTGGGAAGGATTTTCCGACTGGTATCGCGAGTTCTGCTATCATGGCGGAATCCGCGAGACCTGTTTCGTCGAACGCGCCTCGCGCAACCTGAACTGGTCGACCACGCGGACCGAATATACGGCGGAGAACGCCCGCCAGCATCCCCTTCACGATGCCTATTGGCGCAGTAAGGAGGTGGACCTTGCCGCAATCGACCTGCCCATATTCGTCGTCGCCAGCTGGTCCGATCACGGGCTGCACACGCGCGGGACGCTGGAGGCCTACAAGGCGATTTCCAGCGATAGGAAATGGCTGCTGGTCCACGGCCAGAAGAAATGGCGGCATTATTACACGCCGGAAAACGTCGCCCTGCAGCGTCAGTTTTTCGACTGCTTCCTCAAGGGCCAGGCCGATGCCATGGCGACATGGCCCAAGGTGCGCATCCAGGTTCGCACCCATGGCAGCGAGGGGCATTGGCGAGACGAATCCGAATACCCGCTGGCGCGCACCGATTATCGCCCGCTCTATCTGGATGGTGCCGGCGGGTCGCTGACCGAAAAGCTGCCGTCCGAGGTCTCGCGGTGCGAATATGATTCCACCAGCCCTGATGCGGGCGCGCGTTTCGTGCACGTCTTCGACCAGCCGACCGAACTCACCGGTCATTTCAAGCTGAGGCTCTGGGTGCAGTCCTATGAGGCAGACGACATGGATCTGTTCATCGCGCTCGACAAGCTGGACGCCAGCGGCGCGCGCGTCCCCTTCACATTCTATGCGCTGTACGACGATGGTCCGCTGGCGCTGGGCTGGCTTCGCGCATCGCATCGCGCGCTGGACCATGACCGCACGGTGCCCTGGCAACCGGTTCATCCGCACGATGCCGAAGAACCGCTACCGCGCGGCGAGCCGGTGCCGCTGGAAATCGAGATCTGGCCGACCTCGGTGCATTTCGAACTTGGCGAAGCCTTGCAGCTGTCGGTCAAGGGCAGCGATTTCTTCACCGAGGACCGCTACAATCTGGCCTTCGCGCGGCACGATGATCTTCGCAACCGTGGCACCCATATCCTGTGGACCGGGGATGGTTATGACAGCCATCTGCTGGTGCCGCATATCGCCGTCCCGCAAGGGGCTGCACGATGAGCGGCTTCGACTATGCCGAATATGTGGAAGCCTTCAATCGCGGCGACGACGCGGCGCTGATCGATCGCTATTTCGTCGAGCACTTCCGCTTCATCGGGACAACCCGCGCCTATGCAAGCCGCGCGGAGTTTCTCGCCTTCCTGCAATGGGCGCATGATGGCGTGCGCGAGATCATCCGTCCGGTCACGGTGCTCGAGGCGGACAACTGCATCTTTGCCGAGATCGACATGGACTTCATCGCCACCCGGCCTCGCCCCGATTTTCCCTTCGGCCCCTTGCTGCCGGGCGACATCAAGACGGTGAAGTTCTTCGTGCTGTACACGCTGCGCGACGGTATGGTGACCGAGCTCAAATCCATGACCTGGCCGGCAGAATATCATGTGAGCAAGGCGCAGCTGCTCGGCTCGCATCCCGGCCAGCGGGCGGCGTTCCACGCCTATGCCACCGCGTTCAGCGCCGGCGACGGCGAGCGTTTCGGCGCCTTTTACACCGACGACGTCGTGCTCGAACTGCCCTCGGCTCCGCCGATCGCGGGGCGCAGCAGCATTGTCGGCTTCTACGCCGACATGTTCAAAAGGGTCCGCGAAACCCTGACCGTCCATCAGCTGGTGATCGACGATGATGGCATTGCCGCCGACATGCTCAGCACCTTTACCGCGCATGCCGACGCGCCCGATTTTCAGGTGATGCCGCTACAGGCCGGACAGGCCGTTTCTGTCCGGGTGTTCGTGCATTACACGCTCTCCGGCGGACGCATCAGCCATATCAAGGTCGCCCGCGCTGGCCTGCCCGAACTTCATTAAGCCGCCCCGAAAGGACACGCATGACCGACATCCCCCATCCCTTCACCCCCCAGCTCGAATATGCCTTCTCGATCGCGATTACCCTGACCAAGGCGCACTGGCTGCGCCCGACGACCATGGGGGCGACCCGGGCTGCGGTCTATGCGGCCGAAGGCACGGTCGAGGGGCCCAATATCAGGGGCAAGGTGGTTCCGATGAGCGGCGGTGACTGGCCATTGCAGCGCCCCGATGGCGTGATCGATTTCGATGCGCGCTACCTACTCGAAACCGATGACGGCACGTTGATCTACATGCAGAATCGCGGCTTTCGCTGGGCCTATACGCAAGAGGTGGCAGAGCGGATGGCGCGCAACGAACCGGCCGATCCGTCGGAATATTACATGCGCGTCAGCCCCAAGTTCGATGTGCCCGAAGGGCCTTATGACTGGATGGCCAAGCACGTCTTCATCGGGGTTGCCGAGAAGATTCCGAGCGCCAACCGCATCCACTATTTCAAGGTGCTGTAACCGCGCCGCGCAAGCGATCGACCAGGCCGGACGGATCATCGATGGCATTGCCGCGCCATGCGACATGCCCGTCCGGCCGAGCGATCAGGAGCGCATGTTCATATTGTTGCGGCACTCGATCGAGCGCGCGATCGAAACGCAGCACGGACAGCGGCAGCCCGCGCTGCCGGGCAGCATCTACCAAGGGACTCACATCCGGCGCGCGATCAAAGACGAGCAGGCTGTAGCCCGACCCCAGCAGATCATAGAGCGGCCGTCCGTCGGCGACCACGAAATGCGGCACCCGGCAGCCCGGCACCGTCGATGCGGTGTAATCGTGCATGCTATAGGCCGGTTGCGCCGCGCCATCATAGGCAATGATCGGCGAGGCATCGTAATAATAGCCGTAGTTCAGCCCGGCACAGGCATATTGCTGGACATTCAGCCGATAGGCCGCTTCCCCGACCTGAGCGCGTGCCGCTGCGCCTTCGGGCGTATCATCCTCGATATTGGCGGGAAGCGTCGTGCGCTCGCGAATGGCCCCAGCAGCATGGTTCATCGCAAAGCGCGAGACCTGCTCGGTAATCGGCTTGCGCTCCGCGACATAGGCATCGAGAATGGCGGGATCGGCCCATCCCTGCACCACGCCCGCCAACAGCCAGGACAGATCCATCGCATCGGCAATGCCGGCGTTCATGCCATAGCCGGCATAGGGCACCCACAGATGCGCTGCATCTCCGGCGATGAAGATCCGATCCTTGCGGAAGATATCGGCCACAAGCCGGCGCCCGATCCAGTCCTCGTGCGCCACGATCTCGATCGGAAAATCGGCATCGACACCCAGGATCGCGCGGATCCCCGCATCGCGATCGACGCTTTCGAAATCCGCTTCATCCGGCAGCAGATAATTGTGGACCAGCCAGCGCCGAACCCCGTCGATCGCCAGCACCGTGCCCGCGCGCTCGGGATTGTAATTGTAGCTCATCCAGGCGGGATCGCTGCCCAGAGCGCCCAGAAGCGCGGGGCAATCGATCAGCGTCGACTGGACCCGTTGAATCACCGCGTCGCCTTCGAGTCTGCCGCCGATCAGCTTGCGCACGGTGGAACTGCCGCCATCGCATCCCACCATATAGCGGGCCTCGAGCGTGATCATTTCTCCGTCATCCAGGCGCTCGATGGTGGCGAAGACGACGCTCTCGTGCTGGGTCGCAGCGAGGAAGCGGCAGTGCGACAGGATCGTGATCCGCGGATCGGCAGCCGCGCGTTCGAACAGGATCGGCTCGAAATGGATCTGGTTGGCGCGGTGCGGCGGCTCGGGCGTGGGCCAGTCGGTGTCGGGGCCACCGCTTGCGGTGTAGCGATCGCGTCGGCACGGTATCGGAATACGCGCCATTTCCCTGCCCGTCATCCGGGTGCGGAAGGCGATGTCATTAGGAAAATCGTCTGGCAGCCCGACGGCGCGGATCGCCCGCGAAAGCCCCAGCCGGCGCAGCGTTTCCATGGTCCGCGAGGCGATATGGTTGCACTTCACGCTGGGCAGCTGACCGGCCGGGCGCGCCTCTACCAACGTCACCTCCACGCCGCGCGCCGCCAGATCGATCGCCAGCAGCATGCCGACCGGACCTCCGCCGACAACCAGAACGTCACACGCCATGCATCCACCCCTTGCTCCAAATATGTAAGACGTCTTACTTGTTTGGAGCGCGGGGTCAAGTCTCGCCTATCGGAGCCCGGGTGCTGGCGTTGAATGCGTCGACAAAATGACCCAGCAACCGCACGAACTCGGCGCCATCCCGACCTTCGAAAACCTCGAGCGCGCGCGCCTGGGCGCGACGCGAGGCGATTTCGGCCTGCGCGCGGATCGCCTCGCCCGCAGGGGTCATGGTCAGGACCCGGCGACGGCGATCCTGGGGGTCGGTCTTTCGCTTGATGAACCCGCGCTCTTCAAGATTGGCCACGACCAGCCCGGTGGTCGAGCGGTCCAGACCCAGCAGGCGCGCGAGGCTGGCCTGATCGAGCGAGACGCCGCCCTGCAGCGCGATCAGCATGCCGAACTGGGTCGAAGTGATCGCCAGATCGTCCACCTCTTCGGCAAACAGCGCGCTCGTTATCTGGTGCGCGCGGCGGATCAGGAACCCGGGCCGCCCGTAAAGGTCGGCCAGGCTGCCATTGTCCAATCGGTCGTCATTCATCATGACGCGATCGCTACCATGTCAGGGCGTGGTTGACGAGCCGGGTTCACGCCTGCCGAGCGCGGCATCGATCGTGCGCGAGGCGAGCAGGAAATGAAGCGCGCCCCATATGAAGAACAGCGTCATCGCGATCAGTGTTCCGCGCATGCCGGTTGCGGCGGCGTCCTGACATGCGAGGTCGAGCAGACCGCCCGGCTCGGGCGCGGGTCCGGCCCGGCATTGCGCGCCATAATCGCTGCCGGCAAATAACGATCGCGCGATCCGGTCGCTCGCCAGGCCTGCGATCGTCGGCCCCAGCCCTGCGCCGAGCAAGCCGGTGAACACCCCGAAGATCGCCACGGCCGAGGCCCGCATGGTGACCCCCGCAATATTCTGCACCAGCGCATAGGCGGGCGCAAAATAGAGGAAGAGGCAGATGCCGCCGGCAATGATCAGCGGCACCGCCAGGACCAGTTGATTGACCAGGAAGCCGAGCGCGAAAAATCCGGCGCCGATCAGCGCTCCCCCTGCTGGTACCCAGAGATACCAGCGCCGATCGCGACGTTCGAGCCAGTCCGTCCCGCCTCCCCCCAGCAGCATGCCGATCCCCAGCGACAGCAGGCTGATCGTTCCGGAAATCAGCCCGGCCTGGCTCAGTTCGAGCTGATAGACCCTGAGCAGATAGACGAACTGGAACTGGCCGATGGCATTGGCCCCGCAGGTGCACAGCACGGCTCCGGCCAGCAGGTGGCGAAAAGCCGGCTTGCCGAACAGATGCCGCAGGACCGTTGCAAGCGCGGGCGGAGCAGCGGCGGTTTGCCCCGCCTTCCCCCCTTCCGCCAGACCGCGCGGAGGTTCGCGCAAGGCAAATATCAGCAATCCCGCTATAACAAGGCCGGGGGTCGCCATGGCCAGGAACGCCATGCGCCAGCCATAGGTCTGGGCGATCATCCCGCCGAGCAGCGAGCCGAAGAAAAAGCCCAGCGGCATGCCGAGCAGGATGATCGAGAGCGCCGAGGCGCGGCGGTTGGCGGGATAATGATCGGCCACCACCGAGCTGGCCGGCGCCATGAATCCGCCCTCGCCTGCACCCACCAGGATGCGCAACACGAAAAGCTGGAAGAAGCCCGTGGCGAGACCGCACAATCCGGTGGCGATCGAAAAGAAGATGACGCACAGGGCAACGATGCGCAGGCGATTGTGCCGCTCGGCCAGCCGACCGACAGGAATGCCGATCACCGCATAGGTCACCGCAAAGGCCAGACCCTGCAGCAGCCCGATCTGCGAATCGGACATGCCGAGTTCCAGCCGCATCGGCTCCACCACAGCCGACAGGATCGCCCGGTCGACGAAATTGAGCGTGTTCGCCGCGAGCAGGATGGACAGCAGGCGAAACCGATAGGGCCGTTGCAGCAGGGGATGCTGCTCAGCCGCAGCCCGGCGTGTCTCGGTCAAGCGCATACCCCTCCCAAGGCGATCACGGCTTAGTCCGTAAGGCGTCTTACGATTGACTTTGGCCGATTTATATTGAACAATCAATGAAATTAGGAGCTGGGATGCCATGGCAGCAATCGACGTTCGCGATCCTCGTACCGGCCGGGTCGATTTTCGCTTCTCGGCCGCGACCGCGTCGGAGACAGCGGCGATTGCCCGGCGTCTTCGCGAAGGACAAAAGGGCTGGGAGGCGCTCGGTCTTGAAGGGCGCTGTGCCGCCATGCACGCCTGGGCGGCGGCATTGCAGCGGCATCGGGATGCCATAACCGCCGCAGACGCTCGCGACACCGGCGGCGGGCAGGTGTCGCAGGTGGCAGTCGACATGACGATCGGCATCATCCGCGCGACCTGCGCCACTGCACCGGCAACGATCGCGCAAGCCAGGCGTCACGGCCAATCGCCCGCCTTTCCCCATGTCAGCTATGATACGATCCTCAAGCCGATCGGCCTGGTCGGCGTGATCAGCCCATGGAATGCCCCGACGATGCTGTCGATGATGCGCTCCATCGCGCCGCTGGTTGCCGGCAATGCCGTGCTGGTCAAGCCGTCCGAGGTTACGCCGCGTTTCGTCGCACCCCTTCGCGCCAGCATCGAGGACGTTCCCGCGCTGGCAGGGGTGCTGGATTTCGTGCTCGGCGCTGCCGATACGGGTGCGGCGCTGATCGAAGCGGCCGATCTGATCAATTTCTGCGGCTCGGTCGCCAATGGCCGCCGTGTCGCGGAGGCCTGCGCCCGCCGGCTGATCCCTTGCGAGCTCGAGCTTGGCGGCAAGGATCCGCTGATCGTCACCGAAACCGCCAATCTGGATGATGCGGTGTCTGCCACTGTTCGCGGCGCGCTCACCTCGGCCGGTCAGGTCTGCTTCTCCGTGGAGCGCGTCTATGTCCAGCGCGACGTCCATGATGCCTTTGTCGCACGGCTGGCGGAACGCTGCGCCCGGTTGCAGATCAACCATCCCGATCCGGCCCATGGCGAAATCGGCCCGTTCATTTCCCCGGTACAGGCAGCCATTGTCGATGCGCAATTGGCCGATGCGGTGGCAAAGGGTGCCAGGATAGTGTGCGGGGGTCCCAGTTTCAGCCTTGATGGCGGGCGCTGGATTGCCCCCACCGTGGTCACCGGGGTGACCCAC
>Ga0233424_10002393_pt1 | contig 13504 bp, 13 predicted proteins | sample Watercolumn_Towu_FD_181011 | JGI IMG/M metagenome (GOLD analysis project Ga0233424, IMG submission 181011) | Freshwater microbial communities from Lake Towuti, South Sulawesi, Indonesia - Watercolumn_Towuti2014_125_MG | ecosystem: Environmental > Aquatic > Freshwater > Lake | place: Indonesia...
GCCGGGGCGCGTGTACTCCCGCCACGAGGTTGGCCATGTGGACGTCCACGACGTTGCTGCCCTCGGGCAGGCGGCCCTGCCAGATGTCCTGCCCAATCTCGTGGCGGGAGTACACGCGCCCCGGCTGGCGGATCAGCAGGGCCAGGATGTCGAACTCCTTGGGCGACAGGCGCAGCTCGTCACCCTTGAAGGTCACGAGGCGCTTTTGCGGGTCCAGGGTCAGGTCGCCCATGGTGAGGCTCTCGGTGGTGCGCTGGCGCAGCTGCACCTTCACGCGGGCAAGCAGTTCGTCCGGGTGAAAGGGCTTGATCAGGTAGTCGTCGGCGCCCAGGCCCAGCAGGCGCACCTTCTCGTCCACGGTGTCGCGGGCGGTCAGGACGATGATCGGCACGCTGCTGTTCTTGCGCAGGCGCTGCACGACGTCCCCGCCGTCGAAGTCCGGCAGGCCCAAGTCCAGGAGGATCAGGGTGGGCTGCTCCTCGCGGGCCTTGATCAGGCCGTTCATGGCGGAGTCAGCGTGGTCGACCTCGAAGCCGGCGTCGGTCAGGTCCATGCGCAGGACGTTGGCGATGTCCAGGTCGTCCTCGATGATGAGAATGCGTTGCGGGGTCACCGGACCATGATACCGCCGCGCGCGCGGTGGCCTTCATGATGTTTTCTTGATCTAGCCCCCTTGCACTTCCGGAAATGACCCGGTCGTCACTTGGTCGCCCCTGCCGCCCTCATGCGGTGTGGTACGTTGAACGCACTTCGCCTCCCCGGACCGCCCCCGCGGCGGTTCACGACGGGCGACACAATCCACTCACTCAGGCCGCATTCACTGGCCCCGCCTTCTCTCACACCCTGCCCCGCAGGCAGGCCACCGGAGTCCCCATGAGCAACCCCAGCAAGGCCCCCCGCCCCGAGGGCGCGGCCCCACACCTCGAAGTCATCCCGCTCGGTGGGATGGGCGAGATCGGCAAGAACATCACCGCCTACCGTTACGAAGACGAGATCATGGTCGTCGACGCCGGGCTCGCGTTCCCCGAGAGCCACCAGATGGGCATCGACCTGATCATCCCCCGCATCGACTACCTGCAGCAGAACGCCGGGCTGATCAAGGGCTGGATCCTCACCCACGGGCACGAGGACCACATCGGCGGCCTGCCGTACATCCTGCCCCGCCTGCCGCGCGTGCCGGTGTACGGCGCGGGCCTGACCCTGGGCCTCGTGCGCGAGAAACTCAGCGAGTTCGGCATCAAGGACGGCGAGGTGGACCTGCGCGAGGTGGACCTCAGCGACAAGGTCAAGATCGGCACGCACTTCCAGGTCGAGTTCTTCCGCATGACCCACTCCATCCCCGACAACGCCGGGTACCTGCTCACCACCCCCGCCGGCGTCGTCATGCACACCGGGGACTTCAAGCTCGACGAGGAACCCAGCGACGGCAAGACCAGCGACCTCGCCCGCATCGAGCAGGCCGGAAAGGACGGCGTCACGCTGCTCCTCAGCGACTCCACGAACGCCGAACGTCAGGGCCGCACCGTCAGTGAGGCCGAGGTCGCCCGCAACCTCGAGACCCTCATCGCGGGCCTCAAGGGCCGCGTGTTCCTCACGACCTTCGCGTCGAACGTGCACCGCGTGCAGAACGTCATCAACATCGCCCACCGCCAGCGCCGCCGCGTCGTCATGGAAGGCCGCAGCATGATCAAGTACGCGCAGGTCGCCCAGACCCTGGGCTACATGGAACTGCCCGAACCGTTCCTGGCCAGCGACGAGGTCGGCGGGTTGCAGGACCAGCAGGTGCTGTACGTCTGCACCGGCAGCCAGGGCCAGCCCATGAGCGTCCTGTCCCGCCTCGCGTTCGGCAACCACGCCAAAATCGCGCTGCGGCGCGGCGACAGCGTCATCCTGAGCAGCAACCCCATCCCCGGCAACGAGGAGGCCGTGAACCTCGTCATCAACCGCCTGTACGAGATCGGCGTGGACGTCTACTACCCCCCGAACTATCGCGTACACGCCTCCGGGCACGGCAGCCAGGAGGAACTCGCGACCATCCTGAACCTCGCCCGTCCCAAGTACTTCCTGCCCTGGCACGGCGAACCCCGCCACCAGATCAACCACGCCCGCCTCGCCCAGACCCTCCCCCGCCCCCCCAAGCGCACCCTGATCGCCCGCAACGGGGACGTCGTGCGCGTGTCACAGGACGACTTCAAGGTCACCGGCACCGTGCCCGCCGGGGCCGTGTACGTGGACGGCCTGGGCGTCGGCGACATCGGCGACGACGTGCTGCTCGACCGCGTGAACATGAGCCAGGAAGGCATCCTGATCATGACCGCCGTCCTGCACCCCACCCCCCACGTCGAGATCGTCTCGCGCGGCTTCGTGCGCGCCAACCGCGAACTCGACGCGCAGATCCGCAAGGTCGCCCTGGACGCCATCGAACAGGGCCTGCGCGAAAAGAAACGCCTCGAGGACGTCCGCGACGACATGTACGGCGCCGTCCGCCGCTTCGTGCGCAAGGTCACCGGCCGCAACCCCGTCCTGATCCCCCTGATCGTCGACTGAACTATGCGCGTTCCCGGCGGCCCCTGTCAGTCGGCGGGGGCCGTGTCGTTTGCGCTGAGCGGCTCACGCTCGCCGAGGTCGAGCCGCGTCAGGCGTTCCGCCTCCTGCAAGCTAGCCTGCGCGTCTGCAATCTCCGACGCGGGCAGGAGTGCCGCGACCAGCTGAGCCGGGCGGAACGGGCCCACCGAATGTGCCCACAGCAGTCGCAGGCTGTTGCGCGGCACGGACATAAACGCCACCAGACCGGCCGGGGTCTGCACCTGATCAAGCCAGGGGAACAGGGCCTCTTGGCAGTCCAGCCTCAGTCGCTCCACCTGTCGTCGCGTCTCGGCCTCTGAGGCTCCGGGCAACAGCTGAACCCAGGGGGTGTCCTGTCCCGTCAGCCGCGCATAGGTCGTCCGGAACGTCACGGTCAGTGGTCGACCGTCCAGCTGGACGTCGAATCTCATGTCCGCCTCCATGGACAGCCGCCAGCTTCGTCGGTGCCCCTGAGCGCGCAGGTCGAGCCGCTGCTGGCCCCACGGGGTGGCGCGGGTCCATCCGATGGATTCGGTGGAACTCACCTGCGGGCCGTGCCAGACCACTGCATCGGCAGACACGGCCCGCAGTTGCGCGAGCGTCAGATCATCCGGTGGCGGGACGGAGCGGGGCATGCTGCCAGTCTGCGCTCTGTCGCGCCTTGCCTCATCAGCCATCCGGCCAGGGGTGTCTTCAGTGTGAAGTCAGGTTTGGCCTACGTTCCATCTGGCGACCCGTGCGATAATCGCGCTCATGAGCGTGATTCCCTACGTGATCGAACAGACCGGGCGCGGCGAGCGGATGTACGACATCTACTCCCGTCTGCTCAAGGACCGGATTATTTTCGTGGGCACGCCGATCGAGTCGCAGATGGCGAACACCATCGTGGCTCAGCTGCTGCTGCTGGACAGCCAGAACCCGGAGCAGGAGATCCAGATGTACATCAACTGCCCCGGCGGCGAGGTGTACGCGGGCCTGGCGATCTACGACACCATGCGCTACATCAAGGCGCCGGTCAGCACGATCTGCGTCGGGATCGCCATGAGCATGGGCAGCGTGCTGCTGATGGCCGGGGACAAGGGCAAGCGCATGGCACTGCCGAACAGCCGGATCATGATTCACCAGGGGTCGGCGGGCTTCCGCGGGAACACCCCGGACCTGGAGGTGCAGGCCAAGGAGGTGCTGCACCTGCGCGACAAGCTGGTCAGCATCTACCACGAGCACACCAGCCTGCCGCACGACAAGCTGATGCGGGACATGGAACGCGACTACTTCATGTCGCCGGACGAGGCGATGAAGTACGGCCTGATCGACAGCGTGGTGGACCGCACGCGGGCGCAGGAGGGAATCGTATGACGAAGGGAGGGGACCGCTGCTCGTTCTGCGGGCGGCAGCATCCGCAGATCGCGCAGCTGATCGAGGCGCCGGGCCGCGCGGCGTTCATCTGCAACGAGTGCACCGAGCGGGCGCATGAGCTGGTCAAGCAGAACCGCACGAAGGGCGGCGCGGAGTTCAGCCTGGACGAGCTGCCCACCCCGCGCGAGATCAAGGCGTACCTCGACGAGTTCGTGATCGGTCAGGACGAGGCGAAGAAGGCGCTGGCGGTGGCGGTCGTGAGTCACTACCAGCGGCTGGAGCATCCGGACGTGAACCTGCAGAAGAGCAACATCCTCCTGATCGGACCGACCGGGACCGGGAAGACGCTGCTGGCGTCCAGCCTCGCGGAGATGCTGGAGGTGCCCTTCGCGATTGCCGACGCGACCACCCTGACGGAAGCCGGGTACGTGGGGGACGACGTGGAGAACGTCATCGTGCGTCTGCTGCAGGCCGCCGAGTACGACGTGGCGGCCGCCGAGCGCGGGATCATCTACATCGACGAGATCGACAAGATCGCCCGCAAGTCCGAGGGCACCAGCATCACCCGTGACGTGTCCGGTGAGGGCGTGCAGCAGGCGCTGCTGAAGATCATCGAGGGCACGGTCGCGCAGGTGCCGCCGCAGGGGGGCCGCAAGCACCCGCAGCAGGAACTGGTGCAGGTGAACACGAAGAACATCCTGTTCATCGTGGGCGGCGCGTTCGATGGCATCGCGGACATCGGCCGCAGCCGCACGAACGTGCGCGCAGTGGGCTTCGGCGCCGAGCACAAGGGCGACGAGAAGGAAGAATTGCGCTTCCTGCCGGAGGATCTCGTGAAGTTCGGGCTGATCCCGGAGTTCGTGGGGCGTCTGCCGCTGGTGGTGCAGCTTCAGGATCTGGACGAGGAGGCGCTGGTGCGCATCCTGACCGAGCCACAGGGCGCGATCGCGTCGCAGTACCAGGCGCTGTTCGGCTTCCAGGACGTGGACCTGAGCTTCACGGACGAGGCGCTGCGCGAGGTGGCGCGCCGCGCCCGGGAGCGCAAGACCGGGGCGCGCGGACTGCGGGCGGTGCTGGAGAAGGCCATGACGGACCTGCTGTTCGAGCTGCCGGTGGAGGGCCTGAAGGAGCTGCGCTTCGACGCGGTGCATATCGACACCCCGATGGAGCTGCTTGAGTCTAAGGGACTCAAGAAGTCTGCCTGAGCATAGCGATTGAGGTTACAGCACGCCCCCGCACCAGTCCCTACACTCTGTGGACACCGTGCGGGGGTGTCTCTCTCATGACCCTCCGCGATACACTCAAGTATTCCCGCGCCCAGCGCGCGGCCGTTAAGGAGCAAGCATGATCTGGGAACTTCCCGTCGTCGCACTGAGAAATATCGTGATCCTGCCCGGCGTCACCATGAACGTCGACGTGGGCCGCCCCAAGAGCAAACGCGCCGTCGACGAGGCCCAGGCCAGCGACCGCCGCGTGCTGCTGCTCACCCAGCGGGACGCCCGCACCGACGACCCCACCCGCGCCGAACTGCATGAGATGGGCGTCCTGGCCGTCATCAAGCAGGTCGTGCGTATGCCCGACAACACCTACCAGGTGCTCATCGAGGCGCAGGAACGCGCCGCCGTGCTCGACGAGGTCCCCAGCGCCTACCTGCGCGTGCGCGCCGAGACCCGCCCCGCCCCCGCCGACGACAGCCGGGAGATTCCCGTGCTGATCGGCGAGATCAAGTCGGCCTTCGAGGAGTACCAGCGCCAGAACAAGAACCTGCGCCTGGACAACTACCAGCTCGAGGGCATCAAGGCCCTGACGGACGGCGGCGCGCTGGCCGATCAGGTCGCGCACCACGCCACCTGGACACCCGAGGAGAAGCAGGAGATCCTCTCGGCCGTGGGCCTGCGCGAGCGGCTGGAGGCCACCCTGAAGTTCCTGTCGCGCGACACCGAGCGCTTCAACATGGACAAGAAGATCGCCGGGCGCGTCAAGGAACAGATGGACGCCAACCAGCGCGAGTACTACCTGCGCGAGCAGATGAAGGCCATCGGCAAGGAACTCGGCGGCGGCGAGGACGGCCCGGCCGAGGTGGAGGCGCTGCGCGAGAAGATCGAGGCCGCCGGGATGCCCGACAGCGTCAAGGAGAAGGCCCTCAAGGAGTTGACGCGCCTGGAACGCACCCCCGGCGGCAGCCCCGAGAGCACCGTCGTGCGCAACTACATCGACTGGCTCGTTGACGTGCCCTGGAGCAAGCGCGACGAGGAGATCCTCGACATCGCCCGCACCCGCGAGATCCTCGACGCCGACCACTACGCGCTCGGCGACGTCAAGGACCGCATCCTGGAATTCCTGGCCGTGCGTCAGCTGACCCACAAGCCCGGCGAGACCGAGGAGGCCCGCAAGGAGCGCACCGCCGAGGAACGCACGGACGACGCCGAACTGCGCGCCCCGATCCTGGTGCTCGTCGGCCCTCCCGGCGTCGGCAAGACCAGCCTGGGCAAGAGCATCGCCCGTTCTCTCAACCGCAAGTTCGTGCGCATGGCGCTGGGCGGCGTGCGCGACGAGGCCGAGATCCGCGGTCACCGCCGCACGTACATCGGCTCGATGCCGGGCCGCATCATCCAGGCGATGAAGAACGCGGGCGTCACGAACCCCGTGATCCTGCTCGACGAGATCGACAAGATGAGCAGCGACTGGCGCGGCGACCCCTCAAGCGCCATGCTGGAAGTGCTGGACCCCGAGCAGAACCACACCTTCCAGGACCACTACCTGGAAGTGCCGTACGACCTGTCGCAGGTCATGTTCATCACGACCGCCAACAGCCTCCAGACCATCCCCCGGCCCCTGCTGGACCGCATGGAGATCATCAACATCCCCGGCTACACCCAGGTCGAGAAGGTCGAGATCGCCAGGCGCTACCGCGTGCCCCGGCAGATCAAGGCGCACGGCCTGACCGGCCGCCTGGAGATCACGGACGCCGCGCTGAACCGCATCGTGGAGGAGTACACCGCCGAGAGCGGCGTGCGCAACCTGGACCGTCAGGTGAGCAAGCTGGCCCGCAAGGCCGCGCGAACTGCTGGAGCAGCCCTGGGACGGCCTGAAGGTCATCGACGCCGCGCAGGTGCCCGACTACCTGGGCGTGCCGCTACACCGCCCCGACAAGATGGAGAAAGAACCCCAGGTGGGCGTCGCGCAGGGCCTCGCCTGGACCAGCGTGGGCGGCACCATGCTGCTCGTGGAGGCGCTCGCCACTCCGGGCAGCGGCAAGATCGTCATGACCGGCAGCCTGGGTGACGTGATGAAGGAGAGCGTCGGCGCGGCCATCGCGTACCTGCGCGCCCACGCCGCCGAGTACGGCGCGGACCCCGAGTTCCACAAGACCATGGACCTGCACGTGCACTTCCCGGACGGCGCCACGCCCAAGGACGGCCCCAGCGCGGGCATCACGATCGCCACGGCCGTGATCAGCGCCATCACGGCTCGCCCGGTCCGGATGGACGTCGCCATGACCGGCGAGATCAGCCTGCGCGGCCGCGTGCTGCCCATCGGCGGCGTGAAGGAGAAGCTGCTGGCCGCGCACCAGGGCGGCATCCGCGAGGTGATCGTGCCCAAGGACAACGAGCCGAACTTGCAGGACGTGCCCGAGAGCATCCGCGGCGAGCTGCGCATCCACACCTTCGAGCGGGTGGGTCAGGTGCTGGACCTGCTGCTGCTGCCCAAGCCGCAGGACGACAAGGGCAACATCCCGGTTCCCCTGAGCAAGAGCGCCACGCAGCCCGGCGCGTAAGGGCAGGCAGAGAGGAGCGGCGATCGGGGGCAGTCCCTGATCGCCGCTTCCTCTTTCTCGCCGGACGTCACGGCACGCGGAGCGTCTTGCAGGTCTCGGTGGGGGTGCCCGGGGCGGGCGCGGCGCGCGAGACCACGACCTCTTCGGACGTGCCCACCCAGCCTCGGCAGCGGGCGAGTTCCCGCAGGCGTTCGGGGGTCCGCGCGGCCTGCACGGCGTCCTGTAGTTCCTGCACGTCGCGTTCCAGGGTCTGGATGCGGGCGCGGGTGTCCTGGGTGTCGCGGCTCCAGGTGGTCGTGCGGTACAGGCTGTTGCCCAGCTGGAAGGTCAGCTGCACGATGCCCAGGCCCAGGAGGACGCTGGCGAGGATCATGCTCAGCGGCAGGCGTTGCAGGCGCCGCCACCAGTCGCGCCGTGGCGGTGGTGGGGGGGGCAGGTCGGTCACGCCGCGCAGCATAGAGCATTTGTCATGAAAGCAGTGTTGTCAGGGCCGAGCGAAGCGAGTGAATTTTACCGAGCAGGACGGACTGGAACAGCTGAGAAGCAGAGAATGGAGGTATCAGAACGACAGACTTCTGATGCCGTAATTCAGAGGCCTGCTCCCGCGCCCGTGCGTGACGGGCGCGTGGGGAGGTCGCGGTGGCAGGCGGGTCTACACTGGACCGCATGAGTGAGACTTCTGCCGCCCCTGCCGCCTCGCGTCTCCCGGCGCTGAACTGGGGGGACGCGAGCCGCAGCGTCATCCAGCTGCGTTACGGGGATCTGGACGCCATGGGGCACGTGAACAACGCCCGCTACGCGGAATTCCTGGAAGTGGGTCGCATGGGCCTGTCGCGCGAGGTGGGTGGGCAGGCCGATGACCGCTCGGTCCTGGCGCGCCTGGAGATCGATTACGTGCGGGACATCCGTCAGGGGCAGGAGGTGGCGGTGGACACGCTGGTCGAGCGGGTGGGCCGCACGAGCTGGACGAGTGTCGCGCTGATCCTGGCAGACGGGGTGCCGTGCGCGTTCGCGCGGTCCGTGCAGGTCCGCGTGGACGAGCAGGGGGTGCCGCGCGCGCTGCCGGAGGACTTCGCGTCGCGTGTCGCGCACCGGAGCGTGCGCTGATGGCCACGTTCGAGGACCGGGTGCTGTACCAGGGGGACCCGTGGGTGCGCGTGGACACCCTGCCGCGCCTGCTGGCCGAGGGCTGGCGGCGCACGCTCATGGATGGGGGCGTGGTGAGCGTGGTGCGCACGCCCTTCCAGTGGTCGATGGGCAGCCCCGTGATCGAAATCGAGACGGGCGGGTACATGGGCGACGTGGGCCTGTACGTGCCGGAGGTGCAGTTGCCCGAGGCGCTGGTCCTGCTGGGCTTCGATGAAGAGGAGGAGGCTGGGGCGGAGTCCGGGTCGAGCGGGGCGGAGGCCACCCGTGCAGAGGACGCCGGGCCGGGCGGCGGTCAGGCGGGGTAGATTGCAGGGGCAGAGTGTCACCTGTCCGGACGCGCGGCCCGGCGCCGGGGCGAGCTGTCGCTCCCCGGTTCACCCCGTGGTGAGCCCCGGGCGAGGCTGGAAGCGCTCCCGCCTCCCGCGCGCTGTTCTTTCCCGCTTTCATTTCCTTCGGAGTTCCCATGACCAACCTGACTGAACCCCTGAGCATCGGCATCGACGTGGGCGGCACCAAGATCGCCAGTGGCGTCCTGCGCGGCGACGAACTGCTGAGCGCCCACGTGATCCCCACCCCGGACACCGGCTGGGAGAGCGTCCTGGACGCCATCGCGGGCGACGTGCGCCGCCTGCAGGACCGCCACCCGGACGCCCGCCTGATCGGCGTGGGCATCCCCGGCCCACTGAACGCGGACCGCACCCGCGTGAAGTTCGCGCCGAACATCTACGGCTTCACCGACGTGCCCATGGTGGACGGTCTGCGGGACCGCCTGGGGCAGCGCGTGGTGCTGGAGAACGACGCCAAGGCCGCCGCGCTGGCCGAGGCGCACCTGGGCGCGGCGCGCGGCGCCGAGAGCAGCATCTACGTGACGGTCAGCACCGGCATCGGCAGCGGCATCGTCCTGAACGGCCGCATCTGGCGCGGCCGCCACGGCATCGCCGGGGAGATCGGGCACATCACGGCCCTGCCGGGCGGCCCGGTGAGCGGCGCGGGCCTGGACGGCGCGCTGGAGGCCGTCGCGAGCGGCACGGCCATCGCGCGGGACGCCAGCTTCGCCCTGAACCGCGACGTGAGCACTGCCGAGGCCTTCCAGCTGGCGCAGCAGGGCCACCCGGCCGCGCGGCGCGTGGTGGGTCAGGCGCTGCGGTACATCGGGATCGCGCTGGCGGACCTGCAGAAGACCATCGACCCGGAGGTCTTCGTGATCGGTGGGGGCGTGGCCAGCGTCGGGGATTACTTCTTCCACGGCGTGCAGGCCGCCGCGGACGAGTACGCGCAGGGCTTCGCGCCCGTCACGATCCGCCGCGCGCAGCTCGCCGGCAATGCGGGCGTGATCGGCGCGGCGCTTGCCGCCCGGCACGGGTAACGCCACACGGGTCACGCCACAGGGCGGGGCCGCCGGACTGTTCATGTCCGGCGGCCCTGCCTCTCTCGTGTTACGGGACGTCGTCCAGGTCGAGTTCCGGGACGTTCCCGACCGGCAGCTGCACGTGCGCGGTGGTGCCCTGACCGACCTCGCTGTCGAGCCAGATGCGGCCGCCGTGGGCGTCCACGATGCCGCGCGCGATGCTCAGGCCCAGGCCCGCGCCGCCCTGGTCGCGGCTGCGGCTGTCCTCCAGGCGGTAGAAGCGGTCGAACAGGCGTTCCAGCTGATCCTTGGGGATGCCAGGCCCGTCGTCCTGCACGCTTAGGCGGACCCCCGCGCCGACGCGTTCGCTGCGCAGCGTGACAGTCTGCGCTCCGGCCTTTAGGGCGTTGCTGACCAGATTGATGAGCACCTGCTTCAGGCGGTCGGCGTCACCCTCGAAGGTGACGTCCTCGCCGGTGCTGGTCAGGGTGGTGTGCTGCGCCTGCGCCAGCGGCGCGAGTTCCCGCACGATGTCGGATAGCAGCAGCGCCGAGAACACCGGGCCGCGCTGCAGCGTCAGGGCGCCGCTGTCGGACCGGGCGAGTTGCAGCAGGCTGGCGATCAGGTTGGTCAGGCGTTCGGATTCGCTCTGGATGATCTTCAGGCTCTCCTGCTGCTGCCCGGTGGGGTTGGTGCGGCGCAGCAGGTAGCTGGCGTGCCCGCTGATGGCCGTGACGGGCGTGCGCAGTTCGTGGCTGGCGTCGCTGGTGAAGCGGCGCTGCGCCTCGAAGCTGCCCTCCAGGCGGCCCAGCATGGCGTTCAGGGCGGTGGCCAGGGACTCGACCTCATCGCCGGTCTGCGGGACGGGGACGCGTTCGGTGAGGTTCTGCCCGCCGATGCGCTCGGCGGCCCGCTGGACGCGCCTGAGGGGCAGCAGCGCCTGCCCGGCCAGCAGGTACGAGCCGGTCCCGGCGGTGGCCAGCCCGGTCAGGAACAGCAGCATGACCACCTGCCGCAGGTCGTCCAGGGTCTTCTGCACGGTGCCGAGGCTGCGGGCCACGTACACGATGCCCAGGGGGGGGTCGCTCTCGAAGCCGCTGAGGCCCACCTCGCGGCGGGGTTCGCTATTCGTGAGGGGCCCCAGGACGACCAGTAGGCGCATCAGGGTGGGTTCACGGTTGGGCGCGTCGGCAATCAGGCGGTTGAGATGCAGTCGCCCGTCGGTCGCGTTGATCAGCGCCTCCAGTTCCCGGTCGGTCAGGGTGATGGGCCGCTGGATGTCCACGGCCAGCGAGCGGCGCGAGGTGCCGCGCAGCCCCGCGAGGTACGCGAACAGCTCGCGTTTCTCCTGTGCGGTCCGGGCGACCTTCAGGTCGTCAATGAGGGTCTGACGGGTATAGAACGATAGGTCCTCGACCGCCACGCTGGAGTTCGGGAAATAGTAGCGGGCGAGCAGTTTCGCCTGCCCGATCTGGCTGACAAGACTGCTCTGCTCGCTGAACTGCTCCGCCTGGAGCCGCTGGGCCCTGAGCTGCTGCTGGTCGGTGGGCAGGCGCGCGGTCTCGTCGGCCGCTCCGATGGGCCGCACGAGGTACGTCACGAACTGCTTGTAAGTGTTCTGGAGTTCCGTGTCGATCCCGCCAATCAGGTTCACGCGCATCATGTACAGCGTGATGACGCCCACCCCGGTCAGCAGGAAGGCCAGCAGGGCCGTGTAGAACAGCGTGAGGCGCCAGCGCAGCGTCATGCAGGGCTCCAGGAAGGCAGGCCGCTCATACGCGGCAGTCTAGAGGCCCGCCCCATGAGAGCGGCGGCAGTCACTCCTCGCGCAGGACGTACCCGACGCCGCGCACGGTGTGGATCAGGCGGCGCTCCCCGCCCTCCTCGAGCTTGCGGCGCAGGTAACCGATGTACACGTCCACGACGTTGCTGCCGCCGGTGTACTCGGGCCAGACCTTCTCCTCGATCTCGAAGCGGGAGAAGACCTTGCCGGGGTTGCGAGCCAGCAGTTCAAGCAGTTCGAATTCCTTGGCGGACAGTTCCACGCGGCGCCCACCGCGGAAGATCTCGCGCCCATCGAGGTTCATGACCAGATCGGCCACGCGGACCTCGCCGGTCACGGCCGGGTTCACGCGGCGCAGGTGGGCGCGCACGCGGGCGAGCAGTTCCTCGATGGAGAACGGCTTGATCAGGTAGTCGTCCGCGCCGGAGTCCAGGCCCTCGACCTTGTCCTGGATGCCGTCCTTGGCGGTCAGGATGATGATCGGGGTGTTGCTGGTCTTGCGGATGCGCCGCGCGACTTCCAGGCCGTCCAGAACGGGAAGCATCAGGTCCAGGATGACGAGGTCGGGGTTGACTTCACGGAATTTGGAGAGGCCGGTCACGCCGTCGAAGGCGACTTCGGTGGCGTACCCTTCGGCCGCGAGTTCGAGTTCGATGAACCGGGCGATGTCTTTCTCATCCTCGATGACTAAAACCAGGGGCTTGCGTTCCATGCCCGCAGTCTATGGAGCGTTCTCATGAGAAGGCCGCCTCGGCGCTTAATCAACTTTCATGCGCGTGCCCGCCGCTGCCGGGGCCAGCAGGCGGTGCGCGCGGCAGTCGTCCCCGAACCCCCGCAGGTCCAGCGGCGGACACAGTTCACTCACGAGCGCCGGGGCGAGGCGCAGAACCTCGTCGCATACGAGCGTCTGGCCGGCCTGCGCGGCGTCGCACAGGCGGCGGGAGTAGTTCACGGGCAGGCCGTAGGCGCTCATCTGGCCACCCACGACGCCCATCAGGACGTCCCCGGCGGAGATCCCGGCGCGCACACGCAGCGTCTGGCCCAGCCGCGCGGCCAGTGTGAGGCGCGCAGCCCGCCCGTGGGACTCCTGCGCGGCGGCGCAGGCGTGCGCGGCCTGCGCGGCGGGCCACCAGGCCAGCACGGCGTCACCCTGGTGTTGTAGGACCTGCCCGCCGCGCGCTTCGAGGGTCAGGATCATGACCTGCACGAATTCAGCCATCAGCGCGGTGTAGTTGCCCAGCGGCAGGTGCCGTGCGAGACGTGTGCTGCCCACCAGATCGACCAGCACCATGCAGGCCGGGGTGGCTTGGTCCTGGGGACCGGGGAGGGGAAGCAGCGACTCGTTCATGGAGGTGCCTTCATCATGAATGAGCATGAGGGGAAAGGGAAGCTTTTTTCATTTCAACGTTAAAGTGACTTGTTGCGATAAATTTCCCATTCCGTTACCCAAGTGGATACAGAGGCCTGCCATTCGCCAACAGGTCTGAACCACCTGCCCCTCAGGGCGCCATGAACACGTGCAGTG
>Ga0233424_10002396_pt1 | contig 13474 bp, 19 predicted proteins | sample Watercolumn_Towu_FD_181011 | JGI IMG/M metagenome (GOLD analysis project Ga0233424, IMG submission 181011) | Freshwater microbial communities from Lake Towuti, South Sulawesi, Indonesia - Watercolumn_Towuti2014_125_MG | ecosystem: Environmental > Aquatic > Freshwater > Lake | place: Indonesia...
TATGGATAAGTAATATATTATATTATATTATTGGGTGTTTAAGTGGAATAATGCTAATGTTAGTAATAGATACTTTATCAAAATGAATATACAAATCAATAGCGCGCTAAAATTATTTTATATAATGCTACTCTCTAGTGAAATTAATAATATTAATGTAACACTTTAAGTTTTATATTATTTGATATAGATATAAATTATAAAAGTATTATCCTAGATTGATATATCCCAATCCCCACGAGATGATTTACATCTCAACGAAAAAGCGTGATTCTAACCATTAGGCAAGGAAAGCGGTCTGAATTACGTTTGATTTTAATGTACGATCTCTCGCTTTTAGTGAAAGATTGTAAGTATAATCGTGAGGTTTTTTAAAATGCAAATCCCTACTTTACTATTCAGTACTTTACTAATGCTTGGCAATAGTGGAGAAGCTGATGCTAATATCCGACACTATAACTCTGCTAGTTTAGATTGTTTAACTCGCAATATTTATTATGAAGCAGGAAATCAATCAGCTAAAGGTAAACAAGCCGTTGGACATGTCACCATGAATAGATTAAAGCGTAATTATGCTAATTCTGTATGTGGTGTAGTATATCAACCCAAACAATTTTCTTGGACAAAACATAGAAAATTGAATAAAGTAAATATGAGACAATGGGATCAATCTAGAGAGATTGCTTTATCTATATTAAATGGAAGCTTACGAGATAATACCGCAGGCTCAACACACTTCCACGCTACATATACCCATCCTAGATGGCGTGGGGTTCAGTATGTTGCTACTATAGGACAACATATGTTCTATAGAAAGTAATAACAAAAAAATTCCAGGGGGTATAACCTCCCTGGAATTTTTATTTGAATTTAATAGCAAACTGCCATAAATGTATTATTTTTATACGTAATCATATTTACAATATTTGAAGAGTTATTTAACTTCTTCAACATATGACGACGATCTAAAATCTGCACAATCAACTTTGAAGAAGCTGAAACCATACAAGTGGAAAGTCCGCTAGATTTAGATTGAATATTATTAATAGTAGAATTAATTGTATTACGAACGTTGTTTGCGACAGAATTAATTCTATTTGCTAAAGTTTTAGTATATCCAGAAATGCCCTTTTGGGTTACTCCGATAATTAGCTTATCAAATTGGGCAAGTTTTGAAAAATTATCATGCATAATTTTACGGATTAAAGATTCTTCAATCTTTAATGAACGAAGAAATTGAATAATCCCAATATTTCTAAAAGTATATACATATTTAGTCGAGCCAAGTTTGATATTGACTCCCATCAGCTTACCGCTATTAATCATACTCTGACGGTTAATAGTAGAATAATGATTCTTTTTGGCTTTGGATTTTCTAAACTCCAACATCTTCTGGTAAAGGGTATTAGAGGATAGATGATCCGTGTAAGAAGAAACAATATTTGCGATTTGACGGGCAAAATTTTCGATTTCCCCGTTAATTTCAAATGCTACGTTTTCCATAGCGTATAACTCCTACGTGATGTTACACGTATATTGACCATCATATTTACCTATATTTTTTTAAACGTTTGATATAGATATTATATGATGGTTATTGCTCCTATGGCCAAGGTTAGTTGAGAGCTGCTACTCTCAACTAACAAGTAGGAAGATTTGGGCTTTTGCTCAGATCTTTCTACTTGCCGCTCTTTTTAAATATCTTAAAACTGATATTTATGAGGTATAATATCTATATGAAATAATTAAAAACAAACTAGATTTTTTAAGAATTTTATATAGATATTATATAGTATCAAAGGGAAACCTTTGATGAGTTGGGAAGTAAAAAGTTTAACCTCACGGTTAGACTTTTTACTTGTAAAAAAATTCGGGATATATTATAATCCCCTTTTTTTAACGATTGGAGAAAATCATTGAATTTACTAGATCGATCTGCCAATTATGAAAAATCTGATGTCTTAAAATTTCGGGAACATCAATATAATCTAATCCCACAATTTATAAAATTATGTATTTCATATTTAGAAAGTCTAGGTATGAAAATTAATCCAACTGATTATTATGAATCGATTATTGATGATGTAGGCTATCATGGTATTAATCATTTTAGTACCGTTATCGTTAAAATAAAATTAAGTAAATCGCATAAAGAATACTTTTTAAATCTTACAATTCCCAAATTAATAGATGGGAATTTTTTTAAACTTAATAGTGTTTTATATGTTCCAGGTTTTTATATCTGCGATGAACCTATTACTGTTAAAAAGAAAAGTTCAATATTTTATTCTCTATTTACCCCTATGACTCTTTATACTAAAGAGAATAGAGCAATTATTTTAGGGGATAATATTCCACTTACTAGAATTTTTAGATTATTTTATACAGAAGATGAAATTATTGATTTATCTGAACATTTAGGATTTGAATATATTAAAGAATCTTTAAATCAATCTCTAATTCAATTATCAGATACATTTTGCTGTACTCCAACGTTAGAAGATGTCACTACTAGATTAAATAATATCTTTTTTGATCCTTGGACCAAAGGATTATATCAAACATATTATAATTTTGATGAAATAACATTAAAGAATGTTTTTGATCAATTAGTTATTAATTATAATAATAAAGAAGAAAAATCATTTATTGATCTTCATTATAAACGATTAGCTTTAGCTGAGATTTTACTTGCGCCGTTATTTAAAGCTGTTTCAGTTTCAATTAAAAATGTATTAAAAGGAACCAATATTTATAAATTAAATATTAATATTGGGGATATAATCGATCATTTTTATATGAAATTAAATAGATTTCAAATGTTTGATTCGGTTAATGCATATTCAGCATTATTATCTCTAAAAGCTACTTTTAGTAATCCTTCTGGGAGTGGAGAACTACCTTCTGAGGTATCTTCTATTCATAAAACTTTTAAAGGTAGAATTGACCCTATTAGTATTAGTAATACTGATCCGGGTAAAGTTATTAATTTATGTTGCGATACGAAACTTTCTAATCTTGATTATGGAATATTTAAGTTCGACGATTAAAAATAATTATTTATTATATAATGAAGAAGAAATAATTAAATTCTTGAATAAAGTTCCTGAGGTTAATAGTTTTTTATTAAATAATATTACGAATTTTAAAAGAATATTAGATTGTCCTATTACTTTAAAATATAATAATGAAAAAGTTTGTAAGTGTGATGATGCTGAAGAATTATTATTTATATTATTCGAGAATGGCGGATTTGATCAAGATTTAGAAGAACAATTATTTGATGAAATTATTTCCCCAAATTGGTATACTATAGGAGAATATGTCATGGTGGCAGTAAAATGATTGGAACGGCAAATATGACAACTGATAAACAATATAAAATTCAACAAATTATTATGAATAATATTCAGTTATCTGAAATCGAACTCAATACTTTAAAAAAGAGTATTGAATGTTATTATGATAAAAAATCTGCTTTAGGTGATACTGAGGTGGCGACAATTCTTCATTCTTTATTGATGAAATTATCATGATTAATACATTGATATTTATGGATTTAATTAAAGATTTAATAGTAAATTCTGGAACGGTGGTTAGACTATGATAATCGGTAGTTCACTCTCAAGTATTCCATTTCTAAGTAGCTCGGACGCTACTCGGCTTCAGATGCGTTAGATGTCTCGTCTATTAGTAATAATAGATTGTAAATCTCTCTAATTGCTGGAAACCCCTTAGAGCTCTTTTAACTACAAAGTAAGACGAAAGTCTAAGCTTGAATGTTTAAAAATAAAAGAGATTGGGCAATCAGCAGCCAAGCTAGTGTAAAAAAATCTAGAAGGTTCAACGACTAGTCGAAAGACGTAGGAGTAATTTATAATTACTTCGAAATGGGAGACTCCTAATTTTATTAGGATGAAGATATAGTCTATTCTTATAGGAAACTATAAGTATCGCTAGGTCTAGCAAGCAACTTTCACAGTCTATCACACATCCCAATTGTGAGCGACCATATGTGATTAGTTCAGATTATTATCATTTATCTAATAATTGCTCATTATATAGAAATTCTGCAGAATATGATGGTGAAATATTATATTCTAATGATGAAATATTAGTAGCAATGTTTAATAAAGGAGAAAATGATAGTTTTCTTCAAACATTTGAAACTCCTCAGTATTTTCCAACTACAGATGGGTTTTGTGTATCTCTAAGATATAAAAAAGATGAAGGCCCATTTAAAAAAGGAGAAATATTATTTGAGTATGATAGTTTTCTAGATGGAGTTCCTTCTAGTGGTTATAGATTGAACTGTGCGTTTATGGACTTCTTTGGAATTAATTTCGAAGATGCTATAATTATCACCGAATCCGCCGCTAAAAAAATGAAATCTATTAAGTATGAAAAACAATTAATATTTGTTTATTCATATTCAATTTTTAAACATATCTATGAAGATAGTAAATATGGATTTATTCCAGAAGTAGGGCAATATATTAATGGAAAAACTATTTATTATAGTTGTGAACCTAAAAATCATAAATCTAAAAGCACCAAACATTATTTACAATCATTAAATCTTTTAGATTTTAGTGAAGTAATTAATGATAAATTACAATTTAATACTACTCAAAATTATTGTAAAATTGGTCATGCTAAGATTTCCGATATTAAATTACATACTATTAATAAAGTTGGATTAATTGATAAAGAACTTCAACGTAGAGTTTCCGCTATAGATAAAGATTATAAAACTAAATGCTCTTATGTTTATAAAGATTTATCTGAGATTTTAGGAGAAGAATATTCTAAACAATTAATGGTAAATCATTATTTAATGGTTAATTATAAAACATTAAATATTAAAATTGATGAGTTAGCATATATAATTGAATTAGAGTTAGTTAAGGAATCTAGTACTACCGTGGGCGATAAACTAGCAAACAGGTTTGTGCAAAGCCTTTCTATAAAGTAATTTATAGATAATAATCTTTTGAATTCGGTGAAACTCCTATTAGATAATACTAAGGACAATACCGAGCCAAGCTTTTAATATAGATCCGCTAATTTATATTAATTGAAGGTGTAACGACTAGAGAGAAATCTCGTAGGTTGTAATCGCTTAGCAGCCGAAGCGGAAGATAACCAAATACAATTGGTTAAAGATATAGTCTGATCTATATGGTAACATATAGCTGTAATTACGGATAAGAACTAGCGATTCTTATCGAACGCAAATGATGCAAACAAAGGCGTAATCACGAAAATAATTCCCGATGAATTAGCTCCTATACATGAGAAAACTGGACAGCCCATTGACATTATATTAGGTCCATTGGCTTTGAATTAGGCGCTCTATAAAGTAATTTATAGATGATAATCTTTTGAATTCGGTGAAACTCCTATTAATGAAAATTAAGGACAATACCGAGCCAAGCTCATAAATCTTAGATTTATCGAGAAGGTGTAACGACTATCCTGAGAAGGAGTAGGTTGTAATTACTAAGCAACCGAAGCGGAAGATAACCAATTTTTTGGTTAAAGATATAGTCTGATCTATATGGTAACATATAGCTGTAATTACGGATAAGATTTGGTGACTCTTATCGAACATAAATGATTTTCAACAGAATGAATCTAGGACAAATCATCGATGCAACTATATCAAAAGCTATTCAATTTTGTGAAAAAGAAATATTAGATAATCCTGAAAATATTCCTATTATATTAGATAAATTAATTAAATTATCTAATTGTATTGGAAATTATTCATATTCTCAAGAAATTGAAAATTTAAAACAAAGAATTATATCTGATCATGAGGTACAAACTGCATTTATTATTTCAGTAGAACAAGGAGGATTATATTTTGAAGCTCCTGGATTTTGTGATTTTAAATACAAAGTATTATCAGATTTAATTGATAAAGAATTTGGCGTTCGATCAGTCGATGAGATTCGAATTAAAAAAGAAACCTTTGAATATATTAAAGATGAAATTGGAATTGATATAATTACTCCTACTGAAGATATTATCTTTTCAAAAATCTTTAATGGTCCATCTTATACTTTAAAATTAAAGCAGTTATCTGACTCGAAAAGTACAAGCAGGGATTTAGGTGATTATTCTAAATCAACTAAGCAACCTAATAAAGATCGTACGGGTCTAGGTAATAGTGCGTCTCGTCTTGGCGGCATAAAAATTCTGTGTCCCTAAAATCTCTCTAATTGCTGGAAACTCCTTAGAGTCTAGTTAACTACAAAATAGAGTGAAAGCTCAAGTTTGAATGTTTAAAAATAACTAGAATTGGATAATCAGCAGCTAAGCTTTTGAATCTAAAATTCAGAAGAAAGTTCAACGACTAGTCGTGAGACGTAGAATTTATAGGATATAAATTCGAAACGGGAGAATTTCAAAGTAAAATACTTTGAAATATGATATAGTCTGATCTTATAGGAAACTATAAGCTAACACTTGGGAATTTGATGGCTTATTAGCCCATAATGTTATAACTACTATACGCGAATTACGAACAGTAAAATCAGATTCACATGAAATGAAACCTGATATGATTTCTCAAATATTACAAACAGGAGAATATCATTTACCTGAATCTAAAACCTCCGGAACTACTAAGAAAATTATTGATTCATTAATTATCTTTCTAAATAATTAATATAGATAAACTGGAGATATTATATGGAGAACTTTTAATGATAATTGAAAATATTAATAATTTAATATTAGAAACTGAAAATAAACAACAATATAAAATTCATGGGGCTATTGAAGGATGTCTAGATGTCAGTATCAATTCTTTAGGAATAGGACTATATAGAACTGAAACTTTAAAAAATGATCCTTGGATAGCTGTGATAGCTACTAAAGGACCAATTACCAAATCAGAATTAGATAATTTCCATTCTCATTATATTTTAGATCCTGATAAAGGAAATGTTCCTTATTATTATTGTGTAGATGATGTTATTAATAATAAAAAATATATAAAATATACAAATTCTGATAGATTATTTAATTATAAAGAAGCTTATGACTATGGAATTAAAATTGGAATACCTAAAGAACAACTTGATTTTAAATAATATATGATCATTACACTATTCTTGAAAAAAATATTAATTTCTAAATAATTAATATAGATATAATATATTGGCATATCGCCAATTTTTCAGGAGGAGATGATAATGAAAAAGAAGCCCGGAATTAAAGACTTTTCCCGAATTAGGGATAACCATTTGAGGAGAGTTTTATTCAAAATTCAATCTAAAATTGCTATATACGAGCAATTAATGGAAGAAGAGGACAAATCCAATATCAAATCGATCAAAAAAATTCTAAAGAAATATAAGAATCGAGAAGCTTTGTTTAAAAATGCAATTCGATGTGCTCGAAATTATCGAGCAAATGAATTGGGACATTCGCTTTACAATGGTATGCGATCTAGGGGAATTCAATGGCATAGTATTCCCTATGAACATTATCATGGTCGAGCAACATTCGTATAATAATCAAAATATTACCCCCATAAGAGAAGTAATTCTCTTATGGGGTTTTTAATATAATATATGAAAGTTATTAATCGTATTGGAAATACTCTGACTACGGATATAGGAATTGATGTTACTTTCACATCTTCTGGAGAATATGTTTTTAATTTTTATGGACATTATTATACATATACCCAACTTCAAAAGTTAAAAAAAGAATTGGATAATATCTTAGAAATGGATGAAGAATCGTTAATTCAATATTTAAAAATAAATTTTTTATGAAACCAATATTTCATGCTCAAAAATCTGCAAAGAAATATGGAGGAGTTGCTGAAGATTATATAGCTATTCATGATTTTATAGATTCTTCAAAACAATGTTTAGCAGATGCTAGACATAGAGCACTCTTACATTCAACTTTTGGATGTTTTTTAGTTGAAAAAGTTTTTGGACATATTATTACTAATTCAAATGGTAAAAAAATTTCAACAAGAGATATAGCTGAAGATCATATATCTGAGGATATGGGATTTATTCCAACTGTTGAAAAATGGCTTAAACATATGACATTAGAACCTTGGATGGAAAACGGAATTCGTATATCTAAACATACTAAAACTATAATTAATTTTGTTGAAAAAGAGAATACAAATGTCTGAACAAAAAATGAGAGCTAATTCAGATATTATTGAAGCGTTAAAAGCTGAAAATAGAGATTTATATAAATTAGCTATTAGTGAAAGAGTAAAAGAATTTTTTATAAATCACGGACATTTAATTGAAGCAATTGTTTGGAACCAATATACCCCATATTGGAATGATGGTTCTCCTTGTATTTTTAATGTACATGATCCTGATTTTATAATTAAAGATAATTTAGAAGCTAAAGAATTTCTTAAATTAGCAGATATAGATATTATTGAAAATGATCCAGATACTCTTCCGCATATTGCTGGATATAAATTAGAACGTAAATTAAAACAATTACCAAATCATAAAATATTAAAAGATATGCTTGGATTTATGCATTTTATACAAGAATATGAGGATGAAGCATTAGCATTATTTAGCGATCATCAAAAAGTAAAATGTACAGCTTTAGATATAACTACGGAAGATTATAACCATGACTAATCATCTATTTACTATTTTCGAAAATGACCCTAATCAAGAAATACCATTACTTGTAGCTAAAATAGGAGAATATGAATGTAACCCATCTGAAATCCATTATTTTATAGATTTTATAATTGAAACAGAAAAAAATCCAATTTTGTTATCTTTAAGCTACCGAACTATTAAAGAACTAAGAGATGGGTTAAATCAAATATTAAATAATTGTCATGATCAAGAATCAATGGAACAATATTTAAAAAATAAAAACAGTTAAGTTTTAAGTTTTTAACATAAAAGCGTTAAAAACTTAATTGTTTTAACGCTTTTTTATTGGAGAAAATTATGCAAATTGAAATATCAGAATTGGAAAACGATATTCAACATTATAGAAATGCTTATCAAAAAGGCGAGCCTGAAATTACTGATTCTGAATATGATATTCTTTTAGAGCAGTTAAGAAAAATTGATCCTAATAATGAATTATTAATTAAAGTTGAAAAATCTTTAACTTTAGATGGGGAGAAAGTTTCTCATTCAATTTCAATGTTATCATTAGAAAAGAAATATTCTTATACTGATGTTATATCTTGGATTAAGAAAGTTTCTCGACCTAATGGTGAACGATTTAAAATTGAACCTAAATATGATGGTGTAAGTGGGAAATATTATTTTGAATCTAAAACATTATCCACTCGTGGGGATGGAAATGAAGGTGAAAATATATCTTTAAAACTGCCGTTAATTGAATTAATTTCTCCTAGGTTTAGAAATTGGGATGAAATAGATGAAGATCTTTTAGGAGAAATTATTATTACACATCCTAATTTTAAAAAATGTACGTATACGAAAAAGAATGGAGATAAATATAAAACTCCTAGGAATTTAACTGCAGGTATTTTAAATCTAAAAGATATAAATGAATGTATTGGTAAAATTCAATTATCATTTATTGATTATGAATTAGAAAGTTTATCTTTAAAAGCAATAGATATTACTGAAAACATTTTTTCAAATATTGTAAATAAAATAAAAGATTGTGATTATCCTACTGATGGTGTCGTTTTTAAGATCGAAGATGAAGTTTATGGGGAATCCTTAGGGGTTACAGAACATCATCCACGATGTGCCATTGCATATAAACCTGAAGATTTAGGAGTTGAAACTATATTAGAAAAAGTAGTTCTTCAACATGGTAAAAATAAATTAACCCCTGTAGCTATTATTAAACCTGTTATTATTAATGGGGTTGAAATTAAAAGAGCTACTTTACATAATGCTAAATTCTTATTAGATAACGGCGTAACTATCGGTGATAAATTAGAGATTATTAGATCTAATGACGTTATTCCATATGTTCAAAATGTTGAACGGGGAGAATATTCGCAACAATTATTTTTTAATAAGTGCGATGTATGTGATTCGCCGTTAGAATATAGAGAACCTGAACTTTACTGTACAAATAAAAATTGTGAAGGTAACTTAGTTAAAAAATTAACTGATTCCGTAAAATTCTTAGGAATTGATGAATTAGGTTCTCCAACTATTGAAAAAATGATAGATCAATTAGGAGTATCTGATATATTAGATATATTGGATTTAACTAAAAAAGATTTATTATTATTAGAAGGATTTGCAGAAACTTCAGCCACTAATTTATATGGAAATATATTAAAAGTAAGATCTAATCCAATATATGATTATCAATTATTATCTGCATTGAATATACCTGGAATTAGTAAAGGATTATGTAAAAAATTATGTGAATCTTATTCTCTAAATGAAATTACTAAAGTTCCAATGGAAAATATTATAGCCTTAGATAACTTCGGTTATGAACGGGCGAGTAATATTGTAGATCATTTAGATGAACATTCCAATATATTAGACGGATTATTAAAAATCTTTTCAGTATTATCAACTAAAAAAGATCCTAACGCTAAAGTACTTCAGAAAATATGTTTTTCTGGATCTTTCGATAGACCTAAAGAACATTATAAACAAATTGCTAAACAAAAAGGATTTGAAGTAGTAGATTCAGTCACTAAAGAATTAAAATATTTAATTACAGCTGGAACGGCAACTGATAAAGTTAGTAAAGCTAGAAAGTATAATATTCAAATTCTCGATATTAAAGAATTTTTAAAATTATAACATAAAAAGGTGAGTAGATTAATTTCTACTCACCTTGTTTTTATTTGTAATATATAGATATTATATACTGCTATTCAATCTTGGAATTTCTGAGATCTGCTTTAGTTAAAATATTTAGTTCTATTTTTTATGGAGAAATTAAAGTGTCTGAAAATATTGAAGATAAATCGAAAATTGCTATAGTTATTGATAATGACGCTAGAAATAAAGCGTCAGAGAAAATCTCTGGGAGCGTATGTATTCATGAAATTAATACATTTGAATCATTAGAAATTGATATAGCAAAACATCCAGAAATGGGTGAATTGTTTTTCCTAAATAATGTACTTCAAGCTATTGAATATACCCAAGATGCAGCAGCTGCCTCTCGATTAATTGATGATGATTTAAAAGTAAAGCTCCCAATTTATAATTCCAAAACTAAGCAATATTTCCAACAATGGTATATTACGGAATTTGGACTTTATCAATTTTTAGGACGTACTAATGCTCCTAAAGCTAAGAAATTTCAACGTTGGACGTATGAAGTTATTCAAGAAATTCGTAAAACTGGGTCTTATTCTTTAAATAATACACAATCTCGTGATTTATCATTAATTACTAATACTGTAAATACTTTAGTTGATACTGTTGGGACTTTAAAAGTTGCTGTTGAAGGTCTAGTAGTTTCGGTAAATAATTTCGATAAAGATCTACATTATCTTAGAAATACTAATCTTAAATTGTTAAATCTAGTTTCAGATCAACAACAAACGATTAAAAATGAACAAGAAGCTAATCGAGCTTTAAATGCTCATCAAGCTAATAAACAACAAGAACTTGATTCTGAGATTAATAAAGCTAGACAATCTCAATATTTAACAATTTTTGAATATATTAAAACTAAAGGTAAGAATATTAAAGATCTCACCAATGGATATACTCTTGGTGGAATCGGTAAAGAAATTACTAATTATATGTATTCTATTGGAACTGAACCTGGTACTAAAGAAAAGAGTAAAACTAATACTTATCCTTTAACTTTATTGGCTATGTATTTCGATGCTAGACAACCTTTAAAATAAATAAAAGGTAAAAAGCACCTAGATAAATCTAGGTGCTTTTATTTGTTTCAATTATTAAGCTCTGAAGCTAATTTACGAAGATTATTCTTCAAAGTTGTAACTCCACCTGTGAAAGGTATGAATGCATCATGATTGACTGAATTAATCGCTTCAGTAAACGAATGCGACATAAAATCAGTCATACCAAAGATTTTGTAAGCATTACTAGATAAAGATTTCAATTTTTCAATAGCTTCATCCTGATTCCATAGCCGAAGATCGAAAATATCTTCGAAATCCCCAGCTACTTCGTTAAATTGATTCTTTTTTAAGCAAACTAAAAGAACCATTTTACGATGTTTTTTAGGAGCAGATGAAATAGGAATTGCAGTTACTGGATTAATTTGAATAGCTTTAATCTGATCTGAAAGCATAATCAAATAATCTAATTGATCCTTTTGTATAGCTTTGAGTTCTTTTGTAATAAACTCTCTTAAACCAGCTATTGAATCATTAAACAATGATTTAATATCTTTCAATTCAGATCGAACTTCTCGATCCGCAGATATTCTTTCTAGTAATTCCATTACTAGAAGATCAGAGGTAATCTCTTTTAAAGCGGATCCCTTATTATGAATTAATGTTTCAATTGGAGCTAATACTGCTCCATTAGCTTCTTGTTCTATACGGGCATTTGCTGCTCGAATACGTTTTATATTATCAATTTCATTATGTAACCAAGAAATTAATGCTATTGTTGGAATTTTTCTTAATCGAGAAGGTGGTAAAACTACTGGCATTGCTCGATTAAAGGCTTGAAATAATCCCATAGTATGGGAATCTTCCATAATCTCTAATGTTTTCTCAGCGAGTTGCCGTTTCTCGTAAGAGGTCCAAGTAACTTTCATAAAATAAACTCCTAAAGTAAAATATACTCATTAATCTAATATCTATATCAAATTGGTGAAAATCTTGATAAAATTAGTTATCGCAAAAGCAATGGATGGTAATTTCGTTATTGGAGAATTCGATTTTACATCTAAAATTTTAAATAATGTATTTCAATTGACTACTATTTTTGTATCAAATACATTTCATTATTCAATTAAACCTCTTATATTACCATTTTGTCTATCTAAACCAGTAATTATGGATGGATCCCAAATTATTTATTGGGTAGATGTTGATCTTACAGTATATGGTAATTTGGTAACTGAGTATCTTCGTATTAAAGAGGAACTAGTTGCCCCAAAAGAAATACCCGAAATTAAATTACATTAAAAAGGTGAATTATGTCCTTTGAAAAAGATCTTGAATCTCTTATTAATAAATACTCTAAGGAAAATGAGTCTAATACACCTGATTATATATTAGCTAAATATATGTTACGATCGTTAGAAAATTTTAATTTAACTTTAAAAGAACGATCTGAATGGTATAATGAACCAGTTGATAATATAGTTACTGAAATTGAGAATTTTTTACTTTGAAAATAATATATAAAACATTAAATTTGAGGAATATTGAATTTGAAATTCATCATCTAAAAGTATTACAATCTGAAAACTATTTATTATTTGGAATCGAAGTAACATATCCTGAAATACAAAATTTTCTACATTTTAATGTGGATCCTCAGCATGATTTAATTAC
>Ga0233424_10002397_pt1 | contig 13473 bp, 8 predicted proteins | sample Watercolumn_Towu_FD_181011 | JGI IMG/M metagenome (GOLD analysis project Ga0233424, IMG submission 181011) | Freshwater microbial communities from Lake Towuti, South Sulawesi, Indonesia - Watercolumn_Towuti2014_125_MG | ecosystem: Environmental > Aquatic > Freshwater > Lake | place: Indonesia...
CGATCCCATCGCGCCGTCGAGCCGATTCGGCGGAAGAGTCTTGAGTTGCGCGACACGAAGCAGAGTGCCGCCCAAGAGGCCGATCGTCACGAGCACGATGCCGCGCGTCCACGCACGGATGCGCGCGTCAGGATTCATCCGCCGAGCTCCACTGGCGCATACGCCTCTGCATCGGGCGCGCGCCGCTCATCGAGCCGATAGGGAATCGCACGCCAGCGGCGGTCAAGTCGTTCAACCGCGGCGCGCACCTCGTCGGGTCGCGTGCGCCGCGCGACTTCTGCGCGAAGCGTCCAGAGAGTTCGCTCCTGTTCGAGCATTCGCCAATGTGCGCGAGAGATGTCCCGCGCGAGCTCGTAGCGCTGTTGGCGCTGCACAAGCACGCCGCAGGCAAGCACGCCGATGCCGATGACGAGGGCCACAACCTTGGCGAACATGTCGCGGTTCACTCGGCCGCGGGAATGCGCAGTGCCTTGCCAATCTTGAGATCGGTCGGGCTCTTCAAGCGATCCTTGTTGGCCTCGAAGAGCTGGTTCCACTTCTTAGCGGAACCCATCTCGCGCGACGCGATTGCGCCGAGTGTGTCACCCTTTTGGACGATGTACTCGCGCTCGGCAGGCGGCGCGGGCAGCGTCGGCTGCGCAACAACTCCCGGTGCCGGGATGAGCGCTGGCGAACTGGGGAGTGAGGCCTGCGGCGCGAGCTGCGGCGCCTGAGCAATCGGCGCAGGCACCTCGCCACGGAGCACATTGATCGAGGGAAGGCGAATCGTCATCCCCTTCTTCAAGCGCGTGGGATTCGAGATCGTTCCCTTGTTGAACTCCGCGAGTTCCTTCCAGAGATTGCCGTTGCCGTAGCGGTTCTGGCAGAGTTTGTAGAGCGTCTCGCCTTCCTTGAGCGTGTACAGCTCCGCGGGCACCCCCTGTGGCACCGCGACTTGCGGAGTCTGGCCAGCTTGCGGCCCCACGACGATCGGTTCGACCCGGCCGATCGTCCTCGGATCCTGAAACTGCACCGGCTGAATCGTGACTGGCTCCGCCTCGCGTGCCTGCCGCATCGGCGTCTTCGCAGCGAGCACCGTCGAAACGCGCCGCTGCGACGCGGAGAAGTGATCGGAGACAAGAATGCCGACGAAGAGTAGGAGCCCGAATCCGAGCACTACCGCCAGTTTGTGTTCGCGTGTCATGGGACGACTTCCGTGTCAGTGAGCGAGATGGTTCGAAGCTTGGCCGACCGCGCCCGAGGGTTGCGGGCGACTTCCGGGTCGTCCGCAATCAGGGGCTTCCGAGAGAGGCGCTTGACGACTCCTTCGTCCGAGAGCGCGGCGAACATTCGCTTGACCTGGCGATCCTCCAGCGAGTGGAAGGAGATGATCGCCACGCGCGCGCCCAAGGCAAGCCACCCCGAACCACGCGCCCGCGCCGCCGAGGCGATCGCGAGCAGCAGCGCTTCTAGCGCCCCCAGTTCGTCGTTGACGGCGATCCTGAGGGCCATGAAAGTCCGCGTGGCGGGGTGCAATCTGGACGCGCGCGCCCGCGAGCCATATGCCTCGCGGACGAGTCGAGCCAACTGCGCCGTCGTCTTGATCGGCTCGCTCTCTCGAACTTGTGCAACTTTCCGAGCGATGCGCCGCGCGAATGGTTCTTCGCCGAGATGGAAGATGATGTCGGCCAGTTCGGCTTCGCTCGCGTCCCGGATCAGGTCGGCAGCGGTGCGCGAACTGCTCGGATCAAGTCGCATGTCGAGCGGCCCATCGTGTTGAAAGCCGAAGCCGCGAAGAGATTCGTCCAGGTGCGTGCTAGCGACGCCCAAGTCGGCGAGGAGCGCGTCCGCGACAATCCCATTGCGCGCGGTGATGAGTCCGATGTCGCAGAAGTTCGCGTGATGCGCCATAACCTCGCACGCCGGGGCAGCGGCACGGACGCGAGCGCTTGCATACTCGAGATTCCCTCGGTCGCGATCGAGCAGCACGAGTCGACCGCCACCGAGTCGCCGCGCGATCGCCTCGCTGTGACCACCGCGCCCCACGGTCGCGTCGATAACTGTTGATCCCTCTCTGATCGCGAGCGCGTCGAGCGTCTCGTGGAGCATGACCGGCTCATGTCCGGCCGCTCCCTCGCTCACACGGCGATGTCCGTTGGGGTGCGCGCTGGGGGCAACTGCTCGGCCGCAGTTGAGGGGATGCTCGCGGCAGAATTGGTGCTCTCGGCGCTCTCAGTGCCGTCAGAGATTGCACTATGCGTGGCGGCACTCCAACGCTGAATCATCGCGACCTTCACCGCCACCGCGATCACCATCCCGAAGAGTGCCGCGCCAATCGAGTAGATCACTAGCACGCGCGTCGTCGACAGCAACTTGATGGCGGCGACGGCGACTCCCAAGAGCGTAAAGGCGAGGGTGATGCCGTACAGCGAGAAAACCGCCTTCTTGACGGTTCCGAGCGACCGCTTCATCTGATGGTGCAGGTGATTCGCGTCGGGCGTGTTCATCGGCACGCCCGCGAGTTTCCGCCGGATGATCGCCAGACTTGTGTCCACGATCGGCAGCCCAAAGATGATGAAGCCGGCGACCACTAGGCTCGGGGAACCCTGCTCGCCGAAGAGAAGCACCGTCGTTACGCAGAGGTAACCAATGAGCAGACTGCCGCAGTCGCCGAGGAAGATGACTGCCGGATTGAAGTTCCAAGGGAGGAACCCGAGCATGGTTCCTAGGAGCGCTAGGGCGATAGTGACCCGCACCCCCGCCAAACTGGTGGTCGGGTCGTCCGTGGTAACCGTCGAAGCCAGCAGCAGTGCAATCGCCAGGAATCCGCTGGCCATTATCGTCGTCGAACCGGCGAGCAGCCCGTCGAGTCCGTCGATCAGGTTGGCAGCATTGCATCCTGCGATGATGACAAAGCCGAGGAAGAAGGTCCCCACCCAGTAGTAGAGGTCCCCGCACATGACGGAGATCGAGCCGATTGAGAAGAGCACCTCTGTAGGCGCGCCGAAGAAAGGCTGCAACACTCCGGTCACCGCGCCAATCCCGATGTCGGAGACGGCGAGGGCCGCCGCGGCGACGAGTTGACCTGCGATCTTCAGTCTCGCGTCCCACTTCCAAATGTCGTCGGCGAGGCCTGTCAGCGCGATGGCCGTTGCCCCGATCAGGATGGAGATTGGCACCGGCGCAAGGTCGGCGGCATCTCCCTCGATCGCGATGAAGCTCATGAGCATCGCCGCCATGAACCCGATAAAGACTGCGAGCCCACCTAGGTAAGCGATCGGCGCCGAGTGGTGCTTGCGCAGTCGGTCTGGTGCGTCGATCACCCCGGCAAGGACCGCGACCTTTCGCACGACCGGCGTCGCGGCGAGCGTGATGAGGAACCCGGTGATGAAAACTGGCGCGAAGATGTTCAGCGTGTCCGCCGCGTCCACGAACACGCTCGGCACCTGTTCCGCGAGCGGCGCGTGTAGTTCGATGATCGGACCTGACAGTTGCGCGCCCATGAGGGATTCAGCTGGCTGCGGCGGCCTGCTCCTTCGTAGCGCCAGCACTCGTGTAACTCGCGAGCGCCTGGGCGTTCTTTCGGTAGTAACCACTTGCTGTTTGCTGAGGTCGACTAAGCACCGCGCCCAGCACAGTCGCCCGCTGCCTGCCGAGCTGGGCAAGCACACGCGCCACGAGTCCTCGCTCGTCACGCATCGCGCGAACGACAACCACGACCGCGTCTAGGTTGTTGGCGATCACCAGCGACTCCGCCGCCAAAGCGACGGGGGCTGCGTCGACGAGGATCAGGTCGTAACGCCCCTTCAACTCCCCGATCACGCTCGCGGTTCGCGGTGTCTCGAACAGCTCAAGTGGGCGATCCCGACCGGCAGAGATGAGGTCGATTCCGCGGGGCGTGTGCTGAATCACGGAGTTCAGTTGCTCCGCACCGGAAAGCACTTCGCCCAATCCGGTCCCGTCATCCACTCCGCCGCACATGCCGGCCGCGCCGGGCTTGCGGAAGTTTGCGTCGAGCACGAGGACGCGCTTGCCAACGGTCGCCGCGCTCGCTGCGAGGTTCGAGATGAGGGCTGTCGTCCCAGAGTCCGGCATCGACGAGACCACTCCGACAACGCGCGCCTGTTCGTCCGCGAGCGCCTTGGAGAGGCTCGACCAAATCGTGCGATAGCTCTCCGCGAGCACCGACTGCGGCGCATCGCGCACGACAAACTCCACACGCTCCGGGCTGGTGTCGTCATCGGCGAGGTCAGGAACCACACCGAGCAGCTTGCCGCCGATCATCGGAATGAGGTCGCTCGCGAAGCGCACACGCTGATCAGTCATCTCCTTGAGGAAAATGAGTCCCACCCCAAACGCGAGCGTCATGAACCAGACGCCAGGCAGCACCACCTTTGGATTCGGAAACGAAATCTCGCGGGGAGTGAGCGCCGCCTGCGCCTTCTCAACCGGAATCGCGTCGATGCGGGAGCGGGCGAGTTCAAGATCCGTGATCGCCTTCGTGATCTCGGCGCGCTCCTCTTCCAGGCGCTGGAGCGCGTCCTTCTTTGCTTCGAGTTCCGACACGCGCGATGCGAGTCCCTCGACGCGCTTGGTCTCGTCCGAGTAGTCCTTGGTCTGCTGCTTGAGGAGATCTTCGTAGCCGACGACTTGATCGCTCAACTTCTTGTATTCGCCGCGTAGTTCGCGCTTGACGATCTCATCGAGCGCCGACCTTCGCTGAGCCTGCGCGGATGCGAGCAGGTGTTCGCTCTGAATCACCTCAGGATGACTCGGACCGAAGCGCTCTCGCTTGGAAGCGAGGTTGATGGCTATGTCATTGATGTCGCGCGAGAGCTGCACCATCGCGGGATCCTGATCAGCTTTGCGGACATCATCCTCGGTCGGCTCAATCTTGCCCTGCAACTTGGCGTCCACCCGCGTACGCTGCGACTTGACAAGCGAGAGCTCCATCGTGGTCGCGGTGATGCGCCGCTGCAGTTCCTCGAGTCCGCGTTGCGTCTGCGCGGCGTTCTCCTCGTAGGAGGGAATGCCCTCTTCCTTGATGTACTTGGCGATCTCAGCCTTCCGGGAGGAGATCTCCTTGTCGAGGTCCTCCTGCTTCTGTACGAAGACGCCCTTGGTGCTATTGAACTTCTTGTCGCTCTCCGACTTGAGCTCGTCCAGATAGGTATCTGCGATCGTGTTCAGCACGATTGGCACATCACCCGGAACATGAGTCCCCCAATACAGGAGGAAGAATTGCGTGCCACGGCGATGCCCGGAACTGATGTCATCTTCCAAGTCGTCAACCGCCTCGTCGACGATGAACTGTCCATTCTCATCGAGGAAGGACTTGTGCCATTCGGTTTTCAGAATGTCGCGATCGGCGACCGCGCGCGTGAGAATGTCGCGCGAAATCATCTGCTGCGCTTCGGTCTGCGCCAGTCGCGCAACCGTCTCCTCCTGCGGCGTCACTTCTCCAAAGATCTCCTTGGCATCACCAAGCTGATTTCGGAGGCGCATCACCACCTGCCCGCTGTACACGGGATAGATGAAGTACGCCCCGACCTGGAAGGCACCGGACACGAAAGCGCCGACAATTGCCCAGACACAGATTCGCTTCCAGTGTTGTCGAAGGATGCGAATAGGGTCAAGCGCAACATTCTTCGTAGCCGTCTGGCGACTGGCTCCGGGGTTACGCGGCGACGTGGAACTAGGAGTTGCTGCTGACATGGCTGGCTGGAATGGGGGCCTCGGTGATGATTAGCCTCGGCCCCGAGAAGAGAGCAGCTTCTTCGCTTCCGCGATTTCGCGCGTCGCCTCGGCATCTGGGGAGAGGGCGAGTGCTCGTCGAATCGATTCCTCGGCTTCCGAGGCTCGGCCGAGCAGCGCCTGCGCGCGAGCAAGGTGTGCGAACACCGTGGCAGTCGGCCGAACCCGCGACGCGCGCTGCAGGTAACTCAGCGCCTCCGGCAACTGATTCGCGTTCATCAGCGCGTAACCGAGCGTGTCCATCAGATCGACATTGACTGGGTCGGCAGCCAGCGCCGAGCGAGCGCGCTCAATCGCGCTGGTCACACGCGACGGATCCATCGCCTCGATGAACGCGAGGTTGTTGATAACCGCCGAGTTCGTCGGCTGCAAGGCGAGCGCCTTCGTGAACGCATCCCCCGCGCCACTGGCCTCGCCAGCCGCGTAGTGCGCACTTCCGAGCACCATGAGGGCGAGGAAGCGATCTTCGTCGTTCGCTGCGAGTTCAACGGCGCGTATTGCGTGCTCGACTCCCTTGGTCGCCCCATCGGCACCCGACTCAATCCAGCGGTTCGCGATGTTTCGCTCGAGCGCCGAAGTCAGCTTTCCGTCGCAGGCGTCAGCGACAAACCGCTCGAACTCCGCGACCTTGTCGGGCGGATAGAGCGATCCCGCCGCGATGCTCCACGCATCGACCATGCCCGGCTCACTGGCCGCGCGCTTGTACATCTCGCGCAGTTGGACCACTCCCTGATTGCGTTGCACTTCGTTCTCGCCCGCTCCGGCGATCGCTGCCGCCCCCGCCATCACGAGGAACGGCACTGTGCCAGTGTCGGCGGCGGAAGTTTGGAGGGACGCCAACACGCCTGGGAAATCGGGCGGCGTCGCGCGCAAGCGCATTATGACTGCCTTGGTCAGGATCCCGAGGTCTCCGGACACCTTGTGCAGGCGCTCGTACGCTTCGCCCGCCTCGACGAACTTTTTCGCCTGAGTGCATGCCTCGGCGAGCGCGTCGATCCACACAGGATTGTTCGGCTCCATCTTGAGCGCCGTATCGACGGCCTCAAGCGCACCTGAGTAGTCGCCTGCCGCGAGGAAGTACCCGATGAGCGCGCGCCTTGCCTCAACGCTTCTCGGATTCTGTTCGACAAATCGTCGCGCTGTTCCGAGCGCCGAAGTCAAGTCTCCTTCGTCCATGTGTATTGACGCACGCAGATGCGACGCTGGCCAATAGTTGGACTGCAGTTCATACGCGCGGTCGGCATCGCGGCGCGCCTGCGTCAGAAAGTCCTTCTCGCCTGTGCGCTCGAACCGACGCTGGGCCGCCCCCCCGCGCACGATGTACGAGATCGGGCTGCTCGGATCCGCGGCGATTGCCTTGTCTATGGCGCGATCAAACTCCCTCTGCGCGGCCTCGGTTTGCGGTGGTACAACCGCGTCGTACGACGCCTCGAGCTCGACAAGCGCGACCTGCGCGGCAAGCACGCTCTCGCTCGCATCCAGACCGTTCGGGGAGAGCTTCTCTAGCGCGGCGATGGTTGCCTTTGCCGCGGCCGTGTCGCGAAGTTCAAGTTGGGCCGCCGCTAGCGCGCGCGCGAGTTCGCGCGTCGGACTCGCGGCAAACGCCGGCTCCATGGCTTCACGCGCGTACTGCACTCGCCGCCGGTCCCCCCAGAACGCGCCGATCGTGCGTGCGGCCTCGCGCGCTGCGTCAGTGTCGAGCGCGAGCGCCTTTGCGAAGGAGTCGCGCGCATCACCGACGCGTCCATCCTCCGCCTGCAACTCGCCGAGGTCGAACCATGATCGCCAAGCAAGCGGTCCCGACGCCCTCTCGGCGGCGGCACGCAGAGTCGCCTCGGCCTCGCGGCCGCGACCGGCACGCTGCATCGATGCCGCGTATACGCGCAGGCTCGGCCGAGTGTCCTCATCCATCCGCATGAGGCGATCGAAGATCGTTTGCGCCTCGGCGCGCTGAGTCTGTCCAAGCGCGGCAAGTTCCTGCTCGCGCCGCTCCGGACCGAGTGCCTCCCAATCCGCAGCGGAGTACTTCTGGCTGCCATCGTTATTGATGATGAAGTCGCGTGCAGGCGGCGTTTCGATCAGGATCCGCATCAACTGCCGTGCGTTGTCCACATCGCTCGGCCGAACCGCGTACATACGCCGACGCTCGATCATGCTGTCGGCGCGGCTGCCAAACTGCCCCTCCACCTCGAGGAAAATGTTCCGAAGCTCCGCAGACTCTGGCATCGCGAGCATCGCAGCGTGCAGCACTTCGCGCGCCGCAGGCATACTGCCGCTCCGCGCAAGGAGTCCGCAATAAAGCTGAACCGTCGCGAGGTCATTGGGGCGGCGCTCGTACGCGGCCTTGTACGCGTCGCGCGCTCCCACCACATCACCTGCACGCTCCTTGGCGATGCCGAGCAGCCGATACCCGGCAGCTCCGGCGCCCGGCTGGGACTGCGCCAACTCAAACTGTTCGATCGCCTTAGGAAGATCGCCACGATCAAGCGCGGCGCGACCACGCATCAGCGCGGGAAGCGTGCGGTCAACCGCCGAGCGCTCGGCGAGCGCGAGCGCCTGATCGACGCCGGACGCATCTTTGGCCTTGAGCGCCTCAGTAAGAAGTCGATCCAGCACCGCCGAATCTCCCGAGGCAAGTTCGATGGCCTTCGCCTTGGCATCGACAAGCGCGACATCGATCTTCGCCAACTCCGCGGTGATGACGCGCGCCTGTTCCGGAGCCGCCTTCGGGAGCCGCGCCGCGAGGTTGTCTCGGAGATTGACAAGAGCGGACAACACCTCCACCGCGCGCTTCTCCGGCGTCGGGTTCGTGAGATCAACAAACGCGATCGCGCGATCCATCGGCGACTCTTGCGTTGCTAGTACTTGCAGCTGCTTCAGCATCGCGTTGTCTGGGTGGTCAGCGAGGTACTCCGTGAGGCGAGCACGCGCCGTTTCCATTTCGCCGACAAACATCAGCCACTGCACAATCGTCGTTTGGAGCCGGGGGTCCTTGGGATACGTCACGAGCGCCTGTTCCAGCATGCGCGTCGCTTCTTCCACCTTGCCCTCTCGCGCGACGAGTTCAGCATCGCCCAAGACCTTGATGACCATGTCACTGAGATTGACTATCCCCTCACCCGGATGGCTCTCGATTTGGGCGAGCATCTTCTTGGCCTCGGGGAGGTCTGGGTAGCGATCTAGCACCGTCGTGATGGCGCGGCGAGCTTCACTGATACGCCCAAGCTGCCCCAACACGCGCGCGCGCGTGAGATGCAGCTGGGGCATCCCTGGATACTCGGAGATGCCTCGCTCGATCTTCACGAGCGCCGCGCCGAGCTCGCCGCGCTCGATGAGACTGATTGCCGACAGCAGAAACAGATCCCCGGTTGGCGTCCCGGCGCGCGCGAAGACTTCCTCAAGCTTGGCGACGGCCGTGAGGTAGTCGGCCATCGCAAATGCGAGCTTCGCGTCGGCGCGCACAATGGACACCTCGCCCTCGCGTCCCGCTGCGAGTTCCGCCAACCGCGCGCGCGACTTCTTCATTGCGTCGAGAGCGGTGGCTTTCTCTGCGGGGCTAGCTGCGATCTCCCACGCATTGAAGTCGATTTCGAACAGCTTCTCCGCTGCCGTAACGCGGATGTCGTCCTGGAACGCGGACAACATCGATACCTTCAGTCGCGGCACTGCGATCATCCGCTCCAAGACGGCACGCGCATCATCGCGCTTTCCAGTATCCCGAAGCGCCTGAGCAAGCGAACCGTAATGCAGAAGATCGTTCGGATGCGCTGCGATATGCGCTTCGAGTATCCGAATCAACTGAGGCGCGTAATCCGGATTCACGCTCACACCCACGAGTCGCGCTAGGTCGATCAGACTTCCTGCGGGAGCCGAGCCGATCGACCCCACCTCGGTTGATGCGTGATCGCCACCCTTCCAGAGCAGCGGCGACATGACCTCGTCGATCGCGGATGGTGTCACGAGCGGGTCGCCCGCAAGCGCTCGGCTGATCAGTCGCGACAGTTCGACGACTTGAATCGCCGAATCGTTGGGTGCCACCGTGCGTGACTTCGCCAACACGGCATCAAAGACCTTTGTGCGCTCGAGGCTCTCCGCAACGCGGTTGGCGAACGAGAGGCGGGTCGCATCGGCGTGAATGGAGCGAAGGAGCGCCGCCCAGACTTCGGAATCGCCAGGGTGGGTTTCAAGGAAAGTGCGCGCCGCTTGTTCGGCGGTCCGGCGCTCTTCGACCGTGAGCACTTGGTCCTGCGCGAGCTGTGCTCGGATGCGAATGCTCTCGACCTTCGCACGAGAGGGTGCATCCGCTGGAAGCTTCTCCAATGCCTCGTCGCATGTGTCGACTATGTCCCTCCAGAGCCCGGCGTCGTCGAAGAGGCTAGCGCGCGACTCAGCCGCCCCGAGGAACTTGAGCCACTGTTCCGCATCGCCCGGCGCGGACTGCGTTCGCTTGCGGAGGAGGCGCTCCTGGCGCGCATACAGTTCGATCGCGTCGCTTGATGTTTTCGGCGTGACCCGCAGCAACGCGTCGATCATCTTTTGGTTGTAGTCCAGGTTGTTTGGCCGCTTGTTGACCGCGCGCCCGTAACGGCTGACCGCCTCCTGATAGCGCGTGTACGCCTCATCGGCGTCTCCAGCCCGCTCCGCCGCTTCGGCAAGTTTGAGCGCGTCGTCACCGAGGCGAATGTTGCGCTCTGGCGCCCCTGCGATCGTGAAATAGGCAACTCCGCCGAGCACAGCGATAGCGAAGAGCGCAAAGCCCCCGATGAGCATTGCAACCTTGCGGTTGACCTTGGTCCTTTTCTTCGCAGCGGGGCTGGTGGGTGGTGCCATAATCAGGACTCCTTCGTTTCGGCTGACTCCAGCGACGGCCAGTCGGGGAGGCAGCGCATTAGATACGGGAAAAGATGCCCAAGCAGGTCGGATGTGCGCTGAGTCCAAAGCTCGACATCCTTGTCGCCTTTGGGCACAGAGAGCGAGAATTGTACTTTGCAGTAGTAGGCGTACCGGTTCGACAAGTCGAACGCGTACGACCTGACTACGTAGGGAGTTGAGGCGAGCCGCGCGTTCGCGACAAAGAAGTAGCCGCCGACCACCCTACGGTCTGGCGACTGTGAGTCCTGGAACACCGTGACCGATGCGTCAGTTTCGCCCAGGGGCATAGAGACTTTCGACTCGCGACGCGTCACCGGGTCTAGCACGCTCGCAAGCGGGTATCGCTCGTGGCTGATCGGCGAGACCGATCCGCCGACGAGATCCCACGCGGATCGATCAAGCGGAATCCGAACAATCGCTGGCTGCTTGACCATCGACATTCCCGCCGCGCCCCAGCATCGCTCGGGCACATGCGGCACTGCGTCAACCATGCCCGTGTAGTAGGCGATGTGCAGCAGCAGGACTCCCTTACTCGCATCCCCCTCGTACGCATACTGGCGATCGAGATACTGATTGGTGCCGAGGCTCTCGATCATCGCCCCGCCCAAGCGCATGTCGGCCCCCTGCCGACGCCACTTGCCGAGTGTCGTCGGGATCGAGTCAAGTGGCTCGCGAAGCGAGACCGACTCCTTGCGCAGATAGATGTTCAGTGACCCGACGGCCGCGCGAAACCCGACGGCCGAGGCCACGACGATCGCGACCAGCGCGCCATACGCCAGACGAACTGAAGGATCACAACGCATCGCCAGCTCCGGTCGCGCGGACGAAGAAGTTGCGGACGATCCAGAGCACACCCATGTAGATGAAGAGCCCCGGCAAGAGCCACACAAACCCGATCAACTCGTGAAACTCCCCATCCGCGAAGTTCTGATCGAACATGGCGAAAACGCCGGTCGTCGCAATCCGCAGGACATTGACGCCGAGCGCCACGGGCAGCCCCGCCAGCGTGAGGATCACGCGCGACCAGACCCCCGTGAGATTCGTGCGCGCGAGGAAGACACCAAGCGCGAGGAACGCCACCAACATGCGCATGCCCGAGCACGCCTCCGCGACATTGAGTGGGTGCGGCACTCCATCCGACCAGACCACGAGCGTGTTACCGCTCCGGTCGACATCGTTGCCGACTGCCGTGAGCAGAAACTGCGCACCGATCGCAGAAATGTCCTGCAACTGGAAGGTGACTCGGTTCATGACGACTTCGGAGAGCGTCTGACCGAACACCCACCAATACAAAATCGGGAAGGTGAGCCAGCGCATTGCCGCGCTACCGAACAGCAGCCACGCCGAACCGGCGACCGTCAGCAGAATCCCGACCGACATGACGTTGTGGTGGAACAGGGGCTTCGGACCGAAGACGCAGAGCGAGTACCAGCCAACACCAAGCGAGATGGGCGCGAGCCCCCACCAAGAGGGAACAAATGGCTGAAGCGCGGTCAGTTCCTTGCGGTTCAGCCAGACGAAGTACGCGCTGACGAAGGGGATGATGAGCGTGTGTCCCCAGTCGCTCGGAAGCGCGATCGCAAAGCGCCACTGCTGGGCGAGGAAATCCTCAAAGAGGATTCCGTACAGCAGAATGACCACCGCCGCGCACGCGATGATCACTGGGCGTGACAGCGAAATCGCCGCCGCGCTTCGTGCGCCATCCTGCCCAGATGTGGTTGCGTCTATTGACATGCGCGGCGTCTAGTGTGGCATACTCGTGGGTCGCCATCCGTAGTTCGGCTGATTCCCCTCCCAACCAAAGCGAATCTTGGCGTTCCTGATGCTCGCGCGCGGCTAGAAATTCACCGTCTCCTGCATGGGCGGCGGTCCAAAGACATCGTTGCCCCAGTTCCGGTCAAGCAGGAAGCCGAATCCGTAGGTCATGCGGAACCCGTTTCGGATGACCGCGAGCGGCGTCGCCCAGAAGTTTGTGCCAATAATCACATGATCGTCCTTATGGAGGACGATGTCCGGCTCGGACATTTTCCGGATCGCTGCGAGATTCACGCGGATCGACGCCTGGCGCCCGCCAGGCAATCGGCGCACGAGATCGACGCGCTCGGGAATCGCGATCTGGGTCAAGCCCCCTGCGGAGGCAACTAGGCGGCTGAGCGTGAGTCGACCTGCCGATGGAAGTTGAAAGACACCGGGTCGCTGAATCTCGCCATCGATGTAGACGACACCGAGCGGCGGAAACGCCACGAAGATCTCGTCGCCGGGTCTGACCACGACATTCTGCGACTGGTCTCCGCGCACGAGCCGCTCGTAGTCGACTTCGATGATGCGCGTATTGAAGATCGCGCGTGGGTCGGACTTGGCGGGTCCGCCCGTCGCATTCGCCCGCGCGGCATCGCCCGTGAGCGCGACGCCGGACGACGGCGAATCCCCGTCCATAGGCGCGGAGATCGTGGACGGTGTGCCAACGATCTTGCCAGCTTTGATGCGAACCCACTGCTGGCTGTTCACATCGAACACGAATGCGTCAGCGCCGTTGGCGAGTTGGCTCGCGGGGGCGCGCTGCGTCAGTGTGGCCGCGTCGATTCCGGGAGCGTCGTGGACTGAGATGGCCTCGAGCGAGTCGACATCGATGGCAGGCGCCGATTGCGCTCCACTCACCGCGCCTGGCGCTGGTGGGGATGGTGCGGGCACTGGTTCGGATGCGGCCGGGGCGGGCGCGGGCGCGGTAGCGGGCGCGGGGGCGGTAGCGGGAGCGGGAGCGGGCGTGGGAGCGGGCGCGGGGGTGGGAGCGGGCGCTGATGGTGGCTCGCTCACAGGCGCGGCAGGGGTAGTGGGCTGCCCGACGGTGCCCGTCGTGCAGAGCTGCTT
>Ga0233424_10002398_pt1 | contig 13470 bp, 7 predicted proteins | sample Watercolumn_Towu_FD_181011 | JGI IMG/M metagenome (GOLD analysis project Ga0233424, IMG submission 181011) | Freshwater microbial communities from Lake Towuti, South Sulawesi, Indonesia - Watercolumn_Towuti2014_125_MG | ecosystem: Environmental > Aquatic > Freshwater > Lake | place: Indonesia...
GCCCGGGTCGCTGGTACGTCGTGCACTCCCAGTCGGGTTATGAAAGGAACGTCGAGGCCAACCTCAAGGCCCGCATCCAGTCGTACAACCTCGCCGATCGCATCTACGAGATCGTCATCCCGATGGAAGACGTGGTCGAGTTCAAGCAGGGGCGCAAGCAGACCGTCCAGAAGAAGGTCTTCCCGGGCTACCTGCTCGTGCGCTGCGAGATGGACGACGAGACCTGGTTTTGCATCCGCAACACCCCGGGCGTCACCGGCTTCGTGGGCCAGAACAAGCGCGGCAAGACGCCGGTGCCGCTGTCGCGCAAGGAGGTCGAGACGTTCCTCTCGGCCAAGGTCGAGGGCCAGGAGGCTCCCAAGCGCAAGGCACCCAAGTTGGACTTCGAGGTGGGCGAGGGCGTGCGCGTGAAGGAAGGTCCGTTCGCCGACTTCGCCGGCCAGATCGCCGAGATCAACGCCGACCACATGAAGCTGAAGGTGCTCGTCAACATCTTCGGCCGCGAGACGCTCGTCGAGATGGACTTCAGCCAGGTCGCCAAGCTCTAGTCCCGTCCCCACCCAGTCCCCACCCAGTCCGCACTCCGAAGGGAACCATCCGCAATGGCAAAGAAGAAGGAAGTCTCCGCGGTCGTCAAGATCCAGATCCCCGCGGGCAAGGCGACGCCCGCGCCGCCGGTCGGCACCGCGCTCGGACCCCACGGCATCCAGATCATGGAGTTCGTCAAGCAGTACAACGCCGCGACCGAGTCGCAGGCGGGCACCGTCGTGCCCGTGGAGATCACGATCTACACGGACCGCTCCTTCGACTTCGTGCTCAAGACGCCGCCGACGCCGGTGCTCCTGCGCCAGAAGGCGGGCCTCGACAAGGCCTCCAGCAACCCCGGCAAGGAGATCGTGGGCTCGGTGACCGAGAAGGACATCGAGGAGGTCGCCAAGGTGAAGATGCCCGACCTCAACGCCAACGACCTGGAGGCCGCCAAGCAGCAGGTGCGGGGCACCGCCCGCAGCATGGGGCTCAGCGTCGTCGGCTGAGCCGGTCGGCGCGCGGCACCGCGCCCGATAGCGTCCAGCGTCCACACGAACCGCCGCGTCCGGGACGACCTCGCCCGGCCGGTCCGCCACCGAGGGAGGCAGCGATGCCAGCACAGGAACACGGCAAGAAGTACCGGGCGGCGGTCGCCCGCTACGAACGCGACACCCTGCATGCCCCGGCCGAGGCCGTGGCGCGGGTCAAGTCGCTCGCCTCGGCCAAGTTCGACGAGACCGTCGAACTCGCCGTGCGCCTCGGCCTCGACCCGAAGAAGTCCGACCAGACCATCCGCGGCACGGTGTCGATGCCCTCGGGCACCGGCACGTCGGTGCGCGTGGCGGTCTTCGCCGCGGGTGACGCCGCCAAGGCCGCGCGGGAGGCGGGCGCCGACATCGTCGGCACCGACGACCTCGCCGCCGAGATCGAGAAGGGCAACATGAACTTCGACGTCGCCATCGCGACGCCCGACATGATGCCCCTCGTCGGCAAACTGGGTCGTGCCCTCGGTCCCCGCGGGCTCATGCCGAACCCCAAGACGGGCACCGTGACGCAGGACGTGGGCCGCGCGGTCGGCGAATTCAAGGCCGGCAAGGTGGAGTACCGCACCGACCGGTATGGCAACGTGCACGTGCCGATCGGCAAGGTGAGTTTCGCCGAGGACGCCCTCACGGCCAACCTCACCGCGGTGCTCGAGGAGTTGCGCCGCTCGCGGCCGTCCACGGCCAAGGGCCGCTACATCCGCAAGGTCTCGCTGTCCTCCACGATGGGCCCCGGCGTCAAGGTCGACCCCTCGTCGTTCGAGGGCGAGTAGCCCGCCCGCCCCGAGGCCGACGCGGCAGGTGGTGAGCCGCCTCCGGCGCGGCAGGTGGTGTTCCGCCACCGGCGCCGATAGCGTCGGGCGCCGACATCCACCGCAGACATCCGGTTTCCCGCGGCGCACGCCACGGGCACAATGGGCCCCGGCCCGCCGGACGAGGGACCACATGCCACGCATCACCGAGGAAAAGTCCGCAATCGTCGCCGAGGTGCGCGACCGCCTCGCGCAGAGCGATGCCGTGATCGTCACCGAATACCGCGGCATGACCGTCGCCGCGCTCGCGACCCTGCGTCGGGCCCTGCGTCCGCTCGGCGCCGAGTACCGCGTGGTGAAGAACACCCTCGCGCGTCACGGAGCCCGCGAGGCCGGCGTGGTCGACCTGGTCGAGATGCTGAAGGGCCCGTCGGCCCTCGCCTTCGTGAAGGGCGATCCGTCGGCGGTCGCCAAGGTGCTGCGCGATGCGGCCAAGGACAACCCGGCGCTCGTCGTGAAGGGCGGCATCGTGGCGGGCAAGCCCGTCGGCCCGAAGGAACTGAAGACGCTCGCCGACCTGCCCTCGCGCGAGGTCATGCTCGCGCAGTTCGCGGGCCTGTTGCAGGCGCCGCTCGCGCGCACCGCGCAGATGTTCGCCGCGCTGCCTCGCAAGGCCGCCTACGGCCTCAAGGCCCTCATCGACGCCAAAGCCGCCTGAGCGGGCCGCACACCCCAGATCCCAACGATCCACACACGAAAGGCAGACATCCACATGGCACTCACCAAGGACCAGATCCTCGACGGGATCGCAGGCCTCACGGTCATCGAGCTGAAGGAGCTCCTCGACGCGTTCGAGGAGAAGTTCGGCGTCACCGCGGCGGCCCCCGTGGCGGTCGCGGCGGCGGGCGGCGCGGGCACACCCGCGGCGGCGGCCGAGGAGAAGGACGAGTTCACCGTCGTGCTCAAGGACGGCGGCGCCCAGAAGATCGCCGTCATCAAGGTCGTGCGCGAGCTCACCCAGCTCGGCCTCAAGGAGGCCAAGGACCTCGTCGACGGCGCGCCGAAGAACGTGCTGGAGAAGGCCAACAAGGACGACGCCGCCAAGGCGAAGGCCAAGCTCGAAGAGGCGGGCGCCACGGTCGAGCTCGCCTAGCGAGCAGTCGCGGCGCGGGGCCCGACCCCGTCCGCACGTCCGCTCCGTTGGCCCACCTCGGTCGGTGGAACGGAGGATCCCGCCCATTAGGCTGACGGGTCGCCGCCCGTCGCCCCCCACACGACCAGGAGTTTCCCTTTGGCCCAGCGTGCCCTTGCGCGCGAACGGTACTCGTTCGCGTCGTTGCCCGATGCGCTCGAGATCCCGAACCTCATCGCGGTGCAGCGGGACAGCTTCGAATGGTTCCTCACCGACGGCCTCAAGGAGGTCTTCGAGGACATCTCCCCGATCAAGGGCCTGAGCGACGACCTGCAGTTGGAGCTCACCTTCGACCCGGACGACCCCGATCTCAACCCCAAGCCGAAGTTCACGGAGGCCGAGTGCCGCGACCGTGACATGACCTACTCGGTGCCCAAGTTCGTCATCGCCCGCTTCCTCAACCGGCCGACGGGCGAGATCAAGGAGCAGACGGTCTTCATCGGGGATTTCCCCAAGATGACGGAGCGCGGCACCTTCATCATCAACGGCACCGAGCGCGTGGTCGTGAGCCAGCTCGTGCGTTCCCCGGGCGTCATCTTCGAGCCGGGCGAGCGTTTCCGCCTGCGCAACCTGTCGAAGTACCAGCTCGTGAAGGGCACCATCCACCCGTCGCGCGGCGAGTGGCTCGAGTTCGACGTCGAACAGAAGCCCGGCAAGGAGGTCACGGCCGGCGCCCGCGTCGCGCGCAAGCGTCGCATCGGCATCTTCACGCTGATCCGTGCACTCGGGTACGACGAGGAGCACGCCCCCGGTTTCCTCGACCGATTCGTCGCGCACTTCGACTTCCTCGCCGACCAGTGGCGTCGCGAGAAGCTCCTCGCCCCCACGCGCGAGGAGGCGCTGCTCGAGATCTACAAGCGTACGCGGCCGAGCGAGCCGCAGGCGGCGGAGGCGGCCCGGCAGTACTTCGAGCAGGCCTTCTTCGGCGCTCGCTACAACCTCTCGCGCGTCGGCCGCTACAAGCTCAACCGCAAGCTCGGCCCCGAGCTCGAGAAGATCCGCGCGACCTTCGGGCTGCCCGTCGGCACCGAGTTCGGCCGGCTCGACCTGCCCGCGGCGGACCACGACGTGCTCACGCGCTGCGAGGTGCTCGCCACGATCACCTACATGCTGCACCTCGTCAAGCAGGAGCCCGGCTACCGCCTCGACGATCAGGACCACTTCGCCAACCGTCGCATCCGCTCGGTCGGCGAGCTGATCCAGAACCAGGTGCGCATCGGTCTGTCGCGCATGGAGCGCGTGGTGCGCGAACGCATGACGACGCAGGACTCCGAGGCCATCTCGCCCCAGACGCTCATCAACGTGCGCCCGGTCGTGGCTGCGATCAAGGAATTCTTCGGCACCTCGCAGCTCTCGCAGTTCATGGACCAGGTCAACCCGCTCTCCGGCCTCACCCACCGCCGCCGCCTCTCGGCCCTCGGCCCGGGCGGCCTGTCGCGAGAGCGCGCCGGCTTCGAGGTGCGCGACGTGCACTTCTCGCACTACGGGCGCATGTGCCCGATCGAGACGCCCGAGGGTCCCAACATCGGCCTCATCGGTGCGCTCTCCACCTTCGCCCGCGTGAACCCGTTCGGCTTCATCGAGAGCCCGTACCGCCGGGTGCGCGACGGCCGCGTGACCGACGAGATCGTCTACATGGCCGCCGACGAGGAGGAGAACCACGTCGTCGCGCAGGCCAACACGCCCGTCAACCCCGACGGCACCTTCCGCGACGATCGCGTGCTCGTGCGCCGCTCGCCCCAGGCCGCCAGCCTCGACGACCTCAAGAAGATGCTGGAGGCGGAGAGCTTCTTCGGTGCCACCACCGACATCGGCTACGTGAGCCCGTCCGAGGTGGACTTCATCGACGTGTCGCCCAAGCAGATCGTCTCCATCGCCACCGCGCTCATTCCCTTCCTCGAGCACGACGACGCCAACCGCGCGCTGATGGGCGCCAACATGCAGCGCCAGGCCGTGCCCCTCGTGCGCGCCGAGGCACCCTTCGTGGGCACGGGCGTGGAGGCCCGCGCGGCCCGGGACGGCGCCGACCTCGTCCTGGCCAAGGGCACGGGGGTCGTGGAGTCCATCGACGGTGCCACGATCGTCGTGAAGTACGACGACCTGCCCCGTCGCGAGCACGAGCACACGCTCTACAAGTTCCGCCGTTCCAACCAGGACACCTGCATCAACCACACGGTCCGCGTGGCCGAGGGCCAGCGGGTGCAGAAGGGCGACCTGCTCGCCGACGGCCCGAGCACCGACCGCGGCGAGTTGGCACTGGGCAAGAACCTGCTCGTGGCCTTCATGCCCTGGGAGGGCTACAACTTCGAGGACGCCATCATCCTCTCGGAGCGCGTGGTGAAGGAGGACGTGCTCACCTCCATCCACATCCACGAGTACGAGGTGGACGCCCGCGACACCAAGCTCGGGCCCGAGGAGATCAGCCGCGACATCCCCAACCTGTCGGAGGACATCCTCGCCGACCTGGACGACCGGGGCATCGTGCGCGTCGGGGCCGAGGTGGCGCCGGGCGACGTGCTGGTGGGCAAGGTGACGCCCAAGGGTGAGACCGAGCTCACGCCCGAGGAGCGCCTGCTGCGCGCGATCTTCGGCGAGAAGTCCAAGGAGGTGCGCGACACCTCGCTCAAGGTGCCGCACGGCGAGGGCGGCACCGTCATCGACGTCAAGGTGCTGAAGCGCGCACCCGAGGGTTCGGACGAGCCCGGCGACGAGCTGCCGCCCGGCGTCAACCAGATCGTGAAGATCCACGTCGCCCAGAAGCGCAAGATCAGCGTCGGCGACAAGCTCGCGGGACGCCACGGCAACAAGGGTGTGATCTCCAAGATCCTCCCCGTGGAGGACATGCCGTACCTCGCGGACGGCACGTCCGTGGACGTGATCCTCAACCCGCTCGGCGTGCCGAGCCGCATGAACATCGGCCAGGTGCTCGAGGCGCACCTCGGCTATTGCGCGCGCTGGGGCTGGAGCGACGCGGCGAGCGGGTCGGTGGGCGACGCGCCGCTGCGCGGCACCGAGTCCAAGACCTCGCCCACGCAGACGCCGTCCACCTTCGTCGCCACGCCCGTGTTCGACGGCGCGCACTGGGACGAGGAGGAGGCCTCGGGTGCGCACCCGACCATCCAGACGATCCTGCGGGGGCTCAACGCCGAGTCGCCCGACGGCGTGCGCCTGATCGAGGACGACGGCAAGGTCGTGTTGCGCAACGGCCGCACCGGCGAGCCCTACGACAACCCGATCACGGTGGGCTACATGTACATCCTCAAGCTCAACCACCTCGTGGACGACAAGATCCACGCGCGCTCCACGGGCCCGTACTCGATGATCACCCAGCAGCCCCTCGGCGGCAAGGCGCAGTTCGGCGGCCAGCGCTTCGGCGAGATGGAGGTGTGGGCGCTCGAGGCGTACGGCGCGGCCTACTGCCTGCAGGAGTTGCTCACCATCAAGAGCGACGACGTGCTGGGTCGCGTGAAGGTGTACGAGGCGATCGTCAAGGGCGACAACATCCCCGAGCCGGGCATCCCCGAGAGCTTCAAGGTGCTCATGAAGGAGATGCAGGCGCTCTGCCTGGACGTGGAGGTCATCTCGCACGAGGGCAAGCAGGTGGAGCTCACCGACCTGGACGAAGAGGTCTACAACGCCGTGCGCGAGCTCGGCATCGACATCAGCCGGCCCGAGCGCGGCTCCGACGCGGACGACCGCGAGCGTGAGCGGCGTCGCGAGCGGGCGTACTGAGCCACGGGTCCAGGGAGCACACCATGACGATCCTCGACACCACGCCGCCCGACGAGTCCAAGCGCAAGTTGGACATCAACAGCTTCCAGCAGCTGCGCATCGGGCTCGCCACGGCCGACGACATCCGCACCTGGTCGAAGGGCGAGGTCAAGAAGCCCGAGACGATCAACTACCGCACGCTGCGGCCCGAACGCGACGGGCTCTTCTGCGAGCGCACCTTCGGCCCGACCCGGGACTGGGAGTGCTACTGCGGCAAGTACAAGCGCGTGCGCTTCAAGGGCATCATCTGCGAGAAGTGCGGCGTGGAGGTCACCCGCTCCAAGGTGCGCCGCGAGCGCATGGGCCACGTGGAGCTGGCCGCGCCGGTCGTGCACATCTGGTACCTGCGCGGCACGCGCAGTTGGCTCGCCTACCTGCTGGGCGGCCTCGAGGCCCGCGAGGAGATCAAGGCCAAGCAGCTCGAGAAGGTCGTGTACTTCGCCGCGTGGATGGTGACCGAGGTGGACGACGCGAAGCGCGACGAGGACACGCCGTCGCTGGAGAAGGAGTACCGCGAGGACCTCGAGGAGTACGCCAAGCGCCGCGAGCGCGAACTCAAGCAGCGCCAGAAGGACGCCGAGGCCGAGCTGGCGCAGCTGGAAAGGGAGGGCGCGAAGGACACCGACATCCGCGCCAAGCAGAAGCTCATCGACAAGGACCTGCAGGCCCTCGCCGACCGGCACGACAAGGAGCGCGACCTGCTGGAGCGCGCGTGGGAGACGTTCGGCAAGTTGCACCCGCGGCTCATCGTCGAGGACGAGGAACTGTGGCGCGAGATGAAGGACCGCTACGAGGACTACTTCAAGGGCGGCACGGGCGCCGAGTCGATCAAGGCGCTCATCGACACGATCGACTTCGAGGCCGAGGAGGTCAAGCTCCGCGACGCCATCGCCAAGGGCATGAACGGCAAGCCCCTCTCGGCGCAGCGCAAGCAGCGCGCCATCAAGCGCCTCAAGATCGTGGCGTCCTTCAACCGCCGCGACGCCGACGGCCGCCTCGTCAACAACCCCAAGGCGATGATCCTGGACGTGATCCCCGTGATCCCGCCCGAGCTGCGCCCGATGGTGCAGTTGGACGGCGGTCGCTTCGCCACGAGCGACCTCAACGACCTCTACCGGCGCGTCATCAACCGCAACAACCGCCTCAGCCGCCTGCTCGAGCTCGGCGCGCCCGAGATCATCGTCAACAACGAGAAGCGCATGCTCCAGGAGGCTGCCGACGCGCTGTTCGACAACGGTCGCCGTGGTCGCCCCGTCTCGGGCCCGGGCAATCGCCCGCTCAAGTCGCTCTCCGACGGCCTCAAGGGCAAGCAGGGTCGCTTCCGCCAGAACCTGCTCGGCAAGCGCGTCGACTACTCGGGCCGCTCGGTCATCGTGGCCGGTCCCACGCTCAAGCTGCACCAGTGCGGCCTGCCCAAGCTCATGGCGCTCGAGCTCTTCAAGCCCTTCGTGATGAAGCGCCTCGTGGACAACCAGCTCGCGCCCAACATCAAGTCGGCCAAGCGCATGGTGGAGCGCCGTCGTCCGCAGGTCTGGGACGTGCTCGAGGACGTCATCCGCGAGCACCCGGTGCTGCTCAACCGTGCGCCGACCCTGCACCGCCTCGGCATCCAGGCCTTCGAGCCGGTGCTGGTGGAGGGCAAGGCCGTGCACCTGCACCCGCTCGTGTGCCCCGCGTTCAACGCCGACTTCGACGGCGACCAGATGGCCGTGCACCTGCCGCTGTCGGTGGAGGCACAGGCCGAGGCGCGCGTGCTGATGCTGTCGGCCAACAACATCCTCTCTCCCTCCTCGGGCCGCCCGATCGTGACGCCGCAGCAGGACCTCGTGATCGGCGGCTTTTACCTCACGACGGCCGAAGACGGCCTCGTCGGCGAGGGTCGCGTGTTCGGCGCGATGTGGGAGGTCGTGCGCGCGCTCGACGAGGGCATCGTGCGCCTGCACGCCAAGGTCAAGTGGGCCGAGCGCGACGAGGCCGGCAAGGTCTCGTACGTCGACACCACACCCGGGCGACTGCTCTTCGAGGAGGCGCTGCCCGCCGACTACGTGCGTCGCTTCGGACACGTGGACCGCGCGATCAAGAAGCGCGAGTTCGGCGAGATCGTGGAGCGTCTCAGCGAGGGCTACGAGAAGGCCCAGATCGCGGCGGCGCTCGACGCGGTCAAGGCCGTGTGCTACCGCTACGCCAGCCAGTCGGGCCTCACGGTGTCGGTGGACGACGTGCGCACGCCCGGACGCAAGCCGGCGATCCTCGAGGAGTACGAGAAGAAGGCGGAGAAGGTCGAGCAGCAGTTCCGCCGCGGCATCATCACCGACGGCGAGCGCCGTCAGCAGGAAGTGCGCATCTGGACCGACGCCACCAACGACGTGCAGCGTGAGATGGCGCGCGAGTTCGCCGAGTTGCGCTTCAACCCGGTGGACATGATGATCAGCTCGGGCGCGCGTGGCAACATGACCCAGATGCGCCAGATCGCCGGCATGCGCGGCCTCGTCGCCAACCCGCGCGGCGACATGATCCCGCGCCCGATCAAGAGCAACTTCCGCGAGGGTCTCCAGACGCTCGAGTACTTCATCGCCACCCCCGGCGCCCGCAAGGGCCTCGTGGACACGGCCCTGCGTACCGCCGACTCGGGCTACCTCACCCGCCGCCTGCACGACGTGGCCCAGGAGCTGATCATCCGCGAGGACGACTGCGGCACCACGATGGGCGTCTGGGTGGAGGGCGTCACGGCCGACACCGCGGACACCCGCAACCACCTCGAGACCAAGCTCTTCGGTCGCGTGCTCGCGGCCGACGTGGAGCTCTCGGACGACACCGTCATGCCGCGCGACACGCAGGTGGGCGACCGTGAGGTCGAGATCCTGCGCGCCGACCCCAAGGTGTCGCGGGTGCGCGTGCGTTCGGTCATGACGTGCGAGTCCGAGACGGGCGTGTGCGCCAAGTGCTACGGCCGCTCGCTCGCCACGGGTCGCGACATCGAGCTGGGCGAGGCGGTGGGCGTGATCGCCGCGCAGTCCATCGGCGAGCCGGGCACCCAGCTCACCATGCGCACCTTCCACACGGGTGGCGTCGCGGGCAAGGACATCGCCGGCGGTTTGCCGCGCGTCGTGGAGCTCTTCGAGGCGCGCAACCCGAAGGGCTCCGCGCGTCTCGCGCGCGCCACGGGCACGGTGCGCCTCGGCGAGGACGACGGCCGCGGCGTGCCGGTGCGGATCGTGGACGGCGAGGGCGCCGAGACCGAGCTCGTGCTGCCCTCGGGCAGCCGCCTGCTCGTCAAGGACGGAGCGGCCGTGGAGGCGGGCGACCGCATCACCGACGGACCGCTCGACCCGAAGGAACTGATGGAGATCCGCGGCATCCGCGAGACCCAGCAGTACCTCGTGGAGGAGGTGCAGCGCGTGTACCGCGACCAGGGCGTCGCGATCCACGACAAGCACATCGAGCTGATCGTGCGCCAGATGACGCGTCGCGTGAGCGTGCAGGAGCCGGGCGACACGGCGTTCCTGCCGGGCGAGCGCGTGGACGCCAAGGCGTTCCGTGACCGCAACCGCGAGGCCGTGGAGGCGGGCCGTCGGCCCGCCGAGGGTCGCCCCGAGCTCATGGGCATCACCAAGGCGTCGCTCGCGACCGACTCGTGGCTGTCCGCCGCGTCGTTCCAGGAGACGACCCGCGTGCTCACCGAGGCCGCCATCGACGGTCGCGCCGACATGCTCGTCGGGCTGAAGGAGAACATCATCATCGGCAAGCTCATCCCCGCGGGATCGGGCATGGATCGCTACAACCTCTTCGAGGTCACCGCGCCCGACTACGTGCCGATGGCGTACTACTCGTCCGACGACGAGGCCGACCCGGCCGCGTACCTCGCGGGCCTGCAGGGCACCTTCGTGCCCGAGTCGGCGTCCGCCGACGCGCCGGCGGCCGACGCACCTGGCGCCGCAGACGTGTCCGCAGTTGCGTCCGCCGCCGTGGCCGTGGCGGAGCCCGACGCCCCCGACGCGGGGTCTACCGCCGACAACTAGGTTCTCGCCGTGACTCGCCGCGACGTGTTCGCGGCGCTCGAAGTCCAAGGAGTGGCCGCCGCGCTCGTCGCCCTCCCCGTGTTCGCTTACACGGGGGACGTCGTCGATGTGGTGCGCGTGTTTCTCGCCGTACTCGGGTTGCTCGTCGGGGGAGGCCTCGTCTGGGCGTGGCTGCGCAGGGACGCCCTGCCGGTCCATCGGCTCGAGCTCCTCGGTGCGGGCGGTGCGCTCGCGCTCGCGCTCTTAGCGGGCGGACATGTCGTCGTCGGGGCGTTCGCGGACGTGCCGCACGGGGGTCCGATAGTGGTGCTGACGACGTCCGTCCTGTGCGCCGTGGGGCTGTCACGGAGTCACGGAGCTCGCGTCGTGGGGAACGCCGACGGCGTCGACGTGTTTCGGATCTTCGTCCTGTTGGTCCTCGGGCTCCTGCCAAGTCAGTGGCGCATGTGGCCGGCAATTCCTGCCCTCGTCGCGGTCGGACTGCTCCTCCGTCGACGCGACTCTGCGAGGCGGCAGGATCGTATCGCGGAGGCGCAGCCGAGGACTCGGTGGATGGCTGGTCCCGCTGCGATCGTCTCGTATGGAGTGCTCCTCGCTGCGCTGCCCCGGGGCGAGCACGGTTCGCTGTTTGGCTTCGGGACGGAGTCCATCCCGCGCATTGCCATGGGTAACTCCGTGCTCGGGTGGGGACCGGGTGAGAACATCGCGCTTGCAGGGAAACCACTTCGCTATCACTGGTTTACCCACCTGGCGCAGGCCCTCCTGCGGCAACTTGTCGGTGTGGACCCGGAGGTGCTCGTCTTCGCCGGGTCATGGGGCTCCCTTGACATCGTGTTGACGGGGGCGCTGCTGTGGGCCCTCGCAGGCCTGGTAGGCCGCTCGAGTCGAGTGGGCGATCTTGCCGTAGCTGTCCTGTGCGTCGCAATCGCACCGACAGAGCCGTTCCGCGTGTTCACCGACTCCACGCCCGATGCCACCAGCTGGCTCACGTGGTACCTGCTCGGGGTGGTGATGCTGATCTGTTGGCGCTCGAGTGCGTTGCGCGCCCCGTGGGTCGCGCTGCCTGCGGTGGCAGCGGCGACGATCCTCGGCAACGGTCCCTACGGCGTGGTCTTCGCTGCGTCCGCTGTCGCGCTCGTCCTCGTCGAAATGGTTCCCCGCCATGCCACCGGTTGCCGCGTGAACCGTGAGCGTCTGCGCGGTCTCACGGTGCCGTCACTCGTCGTGGTGGTGTCGGCGTCGGCATATCTGAGATGGTTGACCCCGTCGGACTACTCGACTCAGCTGCTTGAACCATCACTCCGATTCGTCACGACGATCGAAGGCGGCGCCTTCGTCCTGCTGCTGCTCGGTCTACGGATGCTTGTCCCGCTAGTGGTCGTGCAGGGCCTCGATTGCGACTATCGCGTCGTCGGACTCCTGGCATCGCTCATGGGGGTGCTTGCCTTCGTGATCTACCGCAACTCCACGGGTATGCTTACTCCTCACTTTGCAATGCCGGCACTCGCCGTGTCGAGCATCGCAGCCGCGCGGGTGCTCGTGGACGCATGGGAGTCTCACAAGTGGCGCGTGCCCCTGCTGCTCGCAGGCTGTATGGGCCTAGTGCAGCAGCCGCTGTTCAACGCCGTCATGTGGCGGCCATACGAACGATTCGGATCGATACGAGCCGCCGAATCACTTCCCGTGATCGTGCTGGGCATCGTCGGTGTCGTGATCGCTTCCGTGACCCTGATTCGCAGTACATCTCGAGATGCCGGGTTGCGACGCGGCCTCACGGTCGGTGCGGCCGTACTCGTCGTGTTCATGCTCGGTTCGGGGTCGACCTACGCCCTGCGGGGCGAAGTGCGCGAGGCGGTGGATCGGCATCTCGGTCGCAACCAGGGAGCAGATACGGACGCGCTGATCTCGCAGGATCGGAGGGATGCCTATGCCTGGTTGAGGAACAACACGCCCCGTGACGCGGTTCTGGCAACCGACTTGGTCTGCGGTCAAGACTGGGCGGACTTCTTTCAATGTCCAGGAGCTGCCGGAGCCGCACGGGGTTCCTTGCTCGCGCTCGCCGCCATTGGCGAGCGGCGGGTCCTCGTCGAGGGGGAAGCGTGGGCCCACGTCGGCCTGTTGTTCACCGATCGCGAACGGGTGCCGCGAGCGTCGCCACGCGGACCGAACTGGACCGTCCAGCCCACGGTGCCCGTCTGGCTGAAGGACCGCATCGTTGCGAGTCGGGACTTCGGTGCAATGAAATCTCCCGAATCGTGGCAGAAACTACGGGCACTGGGGGTGACGTGGTTCGTAGATCTGCGGGCGTCAGGCGAGACGGATCTCGAGGATGATCGACTCGGTGAAGTGCGGTATGAAAACGACGAGGTCTCCGTCATTCGGCTGTCCCCCTGATGGAGGGCTGCTCGAGCGGTACCTGCGATGGTGTCCGATGGGGGCCCAATACGTCGTGACGGCGCGGCACGGCTGAGCGCCCTCCGCGTCCCGAGGTCCGCCCCGGCGGGTTGGTACGGGTGGGGTCTGCCTCGTAGGCTCTCATGCTCGCTGCCGCCGGCACCCGACGGGTCCGGCGGCGCGATCGCGAATCGGTCGTCAGTCCCCGAGTCATCCCACGAGAAAGCCGTCCAGCAGGTCCACGCGTGCCCACCATCCAGCAGTTGATCCGC
>Ga0233424_10002402_pt1 | contig 13459 bp, 16 predicted proteins | sample Watercolumn_Towu_FD_181011 | JGI IMG/M metagenome (GOLD analysis project Ga0233424, IMG submission 181011) | Freshwater microbial communities from Lake Towuti, South Sulawesi, Indonesia - Watercolumn_Towuti2014_125_MG | ecosystem: Environmental > Aquatic > Freshwater > Lake | place: Indonesia...
GTACCTCAAGGAGGAACACTTCGCGGTCTTCGATTGTGCAAACCGCTGTGGGAAGATCGGGAAGCGTTTTATCGCCCCGGAAGGCCATATTCGCATGATGGCTGCGGCACAGCCCTTTATCTCGGGCTCCATTAGTAAGACGATCAACCTTCCTGAGGAAGCGACGGTCGAGGATATCAAGAAGGCGTATCTTTTAAGCTGGAAGCTGGGACTCAAGGCCAATGCGCTCTACCGTGATGGCTGCAAATTAAGTCAGCCCTTGAGCACGAAGAGCGATTCGAAGAAGGAAAGTACGGAGAAGCAGATCGAAATCCGTGAGAAGGTCGTGATCAAAGAAGTGCCCCGCAGGCGAAAACTTGCGGAGGAGCGGTCGAGTATCACGCATAAGTTTTCCGTTGCCGGACACGAAGGGTATCTCACGGTCGGTCTCTACGACGATGGGAAGCCCGGAGAAATCTTCATCAAGATGGCGAAGGAAGGCTCCACGCTCTCGGGCGTCATGGATACCCTCGCCCTCTCGCTCTCCATGAATCTTCAATATGGCGTGCCGCTCGAGGTCTTGGTTGGCAAACTCGTCCACACGCGCTTTGAGCCCGCGGGAATGACGACAAATAAGGAGATCCCGTTCGTGAAGAGCATGATGGATTACCTCGGGCGCTGGCTCGCGCTCAAATTCCTCCCCAAGGAAAAGGCGAAGCTCGTGCACAATGCGGATCTTGTGGAGAAGGCGTATGTGGAAGGGAGCAAGAGCAGGGAGGCCTTTGTCTCGACATTGCCGGTGCTGGATCTGGGCAGTCACGAGGACAAAGGACTAAGGACTATGGACAAGGGACAAGTAATGGATGCCCTAGTCCCTAGTCCCAAGTCCCAAGTCCACGAGGGGACGCCGCTTGCCTTCCAGGGTGCCGAAGATTCCCCAATGTGTGGGCAATGCGGATCGACGATGGTCCGAAACGGTGCCTGCTACAAGTGCTTAGACTGTGGCGAAACGAGCGGTTGCTCGTGAAGCCACCCCGAGCGAGCCCGTAAGGGCGAGCCGAGAGGCGGAGAAACCAGTGGATGTTCGTAGAGGATCACTGTCCGTCTTTGTGATCGAGAACTGACGCCATGTACGCTCTGCGTGCGTCCTCTGCTGCTAATCTTGCTGCGGACCGTGCAGCTGCGATTTGCGACCATGTGTTTTCAATCTCTTCTATCACAGAATTTCTGTCGCCGCTTTCCCATTGCATTCCTTTTAAGACACGGCCCCCTCGTGCAGCGCGCAATTCTCCTACAGGTATGATTGAACCTGATGTAAAATCTGATGCAAAAGGAGAGACTCCATCTCCATCTTCTTCTTCAAACGTCTCAAAGCCATTCTCTGTTGCTCCAAATCCGTTGCTCATGAGGGAAAGGGGAAAAATTTGCTGCATTATCCGCTGCTTCTTGGGGGCGTCAAGAGATGTGAGGACTTTTTGACCCCCCTCTCCCCCTAGCCCCCTCTCCGCACGAAGGCATCCATGAGGGTGCATCGTGACATGTTCAAGATGCGCAAATGCTACGGAGAGGGGGAAAAGAAGAAAAACATATACATCCCCCTCCCCGTTCTCTTCGAAGAGTTTTTCTCTTTTTCGAGATATGTGTCGGGAATATTTTCGTGCGGGGAGGGGCTAGGGGAGAGGGGGTGTTATGATGCCTCTATGCCTATTCGCAGATTTGGTCGGGGGAGAGGTTCAGGAAAGGAAGCAGATGTTCTGGATGAGCAAGGAGATACCGTACGATGGGCAACTTCTATGCGTGAAATGGCGAAAGAACTCCGGCAGCAGCAAACTCCTGCCGAAGAAATATTGTGGCAGGCACTGCGCAGAAAGCAATTAAGCGGCCTGAAGTTTTACAGACAAGTGGCAATCGATCGGTTTGTTGTTGATTTTTACTGTCCTTCGAAATTGCTCATCATTGAATTGGATGGAGATATCCATGAGGAAAAAAATCAAAAAGACCATGATCTCCTGAGGGATGTTTTTCTGCATGAAAAGGGATTACATGTGTTGCGATTTACAAATGACGAAGTGGTGCAAGGTTTGAAAGATGTCTTGAGGAAGATTCAAGAAAAATGCTGAAAGGGGGTTGGGGGAAAGGGGGTGTGATGATGGGGTTAATCTGTTATATTGCAATCACCCGATGCTTCCTCTTTCCCCTCTCGACGGCCGCTACGCTTCCAAGGTCGCGGTCTTAGAGAGCTATTTCTCCGAGGAAGCGCTCATGAAGGCCAGGGTGGAGGTCGAGATTCTCTATTTTATTGCACTTTCCGATGAGCCACGCGTCAGAGAGCTTCGAAGGCTTACAGGAGCAGAGCGCGCAACGCTGCTTCGTATCATCGAACGTTTTGGACCAAAGGAGATTTCGATGATGAAGCGTTTCGAGCGCCGGACGAATCACGATGTGAAGGCGGTCGAATATTTCCTTCGCAAGAAACTGCAGTCGATGTCGTCCATTCGGAAATCTCTCGAATTCATTCACTTTGGTCTCACGAGTGAAGATGTGAATAACCTTGCGTATGGGATTTTGATTCATCGGGCGCTCAAAGACGTTTTCCGCCCGGAGCTTCGCTCACTTCTCACCGACTTTGGGTCGCTCGGGAGGAGATGGCGCAAAGTTCCCATGCTCTCACTCACGCACGGCCAGCCCGCAACGCCGACAACGCTTGGCAAGGAATTCTCCGTCTTCATGGAGCGTCTGGGACGGCAACTCACGACGCTCTACGCCTTCAAAATGGGCGGGAAATTGGGGGGTGCTGTAGGCAATTTCTCGGCTCATAGAGCTGCCTACCCGGAGGTCAATTGGGAAGCCTTTGGGCGCAAATTTGTGCGCTCCTTAGGTCTTACGCCTCTTCGCTTCACGACCCAAATCAATCCTCACGATGACATCGCAGAGCTTTCGCATCTCCTCGCCCGCATCAATACGATCCTCCTCGATTTCTCCCGTGACATGTGGATGTATATTTCCCGAGGAGTCTTCCGCCAGAAGGCTATTGCCGGAGAAGTCGGGTCCTCCACAATGCCACACAAAGTAAATCCCATTGATTTTGAAAATGCGGAAGGAAACTTTGGCATGAGCTCGGCACTCTTCCTCCACTTCGCAGAGAAACTCCCGGTGAGCCGTTTGCAGCGCGATCTCTCCGATTCAACAGTCCAGAGAAATCTGGGCGTTGCCTTTGGACATCATTTGCTGGCTCTCCAGTCACTCAAAAAAGGTCTTTCACGGGTGCAGCCTGACCTCAAGCTCCTGCGACGTGAGTTGGAAGCGCATCCGGAAGTCCTTGCTGAAGCCATCCAAACCGTCATGCGCCGCTATGGCTTTACGGACGCGTATGACATATTAAAGAAGCTCACGCGTGGCGAAGAAGTGACACGGGAGAAGCTGATTGCATTTGTCAAAACTCTTCCGCTCCCGAAGGGGGAAAAAGAGAGGTTGATCGAAATGGTAAAGAACTAGGTGCTGCATAATTTTCAATTTACAATTTACAATTTTCAAAGAATTTTCAAGTACCAATTCTCAAACAACGCACTGTTTTGAAAATTGTTCATTGGATATTCAGTTTATGTTACAGACAGGCGAACGTATCCAGTGATTTTTGCCCCACCCAGATGCTGCTCCACGGTCTTCGTTGCGTCTTTGACGAAGGGCTGCTTGATGAGAGCCGATTCCTCCCGGAATTTCTTTTCTTTCCCGATCATGATCTTGTCCCACATGGCTTCGGGTTTCCCCTCGCGCTTGAGCGCTTCGCGCCAGACTTCTTTCTCCTTCTCAACTGCGTCACTGCCCACCTGATCAGGGGAAACGACCTTGGGGGCCATTGCAGCAGCGTGCATGGCAACATCCTTGGCAATCTCTTCTGAAGGTACTTGCCCTGAGCTTGCCAGCCCGACAGAGTCGTTCTGGCGGGTCGAAGGGTCGAGCGTTACCATCACCCCAATCTTTGCGTTGCTGTGAACGTACGTTCCAAGAGTTGCACCCTCTAAGACGACAACATCGGCAAGCGTGATATTTTCTCCAAGCTTGGAAACGAGTGCAGGCATCACGGATGCTGCCTCCGCCTTGGCGGCATCAGTCCCCTTTGCGATAGCAGTCTTTGCAAGAGCCTTCCCTGCATTCTGGAAGTCATCTCCCCGCGCGACGAAATCGGTTTCGCATGCAAGGTGTACGAGAGCGGCTTTATTCCCACTTCGCTCCAAAAACATCGATCCCTCCTTCTGCTCACGGTCGCTCTTCTTTACTGCCTGGGCAACGCCTCGCTTGCGGAGGATGTCAATAGCTTTCTCTTCATCGCCTTTGGCTTCCTCGAGCGCGGACTTCACAGCGGAGATACTCACGCCTGTGCGGCGACGAAGGGAACTTACTTGTTCTGCAGTAATGGGAGACATAGGATGAGTGGAGAATGAATAATGGATAATGGATAATTTAGGAAGTGTAGGAGACGCCTGCGGGCGCACCTTCCATGATGTTCTCTGCGTGGACTGCTTTCTCCTTCTTCTCTTCGCGCGGCTTCCTTGGGGTCGCACTTAAGGCATCCTTCACGGTATCGAGGATCATCTTCACCGAATTCACGGCATCGTCATTCGCGGGGATAGGAATCGTGAAGAAGTCGGGGTCTGCGTTACTGTCACAGATCCCAAAAACCGGAACACCAATCGTGTGCGCTTCCTTCACGGCGATCACATCGCGGAGCGCATCAACGACAAACACGGCATCAGGTAAGCCGGTCATTCCGGAGACTCCTGCGAGGGCGTGATCAAGCTTTGCGAGTTTTTTCCGGAGCTGCGTCTGTTCCTTCTTCGTATACTTCTCGACTTCTCCGGTACGGAAAGAGTTTTGGAGATCAAGGTAGTATTTGATTCGCCGCGAGATCGTCTTCCAGTTCGTGAGGAGTCCCGCGATCCACTTCTTCGTGACGATGGGTTGCCCCACTGCTTTTCCCAGCTCCTCCAGGAATTGCGTCGAGTGCTGCTTTGTGGAGACGAAGAGAATCATCTTCCCTTCCTTCTGCAAAGAAACGAGTTGCTCACATGTTTTCTCTAATTGGTCACGTGTTTTCCGAAGATCGAAGATGTGGATACCCTTCCGCTCGCCGTAGAGATACGGCTTCATCTTCGGGTTCCATTTCGTGACACGGTGGCCTATGTGACAAGCGGCCTGGAGGAGAGCTTCCTCGGAAGGAATGGTCATAAGAGGGGGGAGGTGATGAGATCCTTGGGTTCTTGCTTTGGAGCCCTCAGATGAGGGGAGGAACGCTACTCTGCGTCAGGACCCCTCGGCTCCGTTTTCACGCAGCAAGTGTCTGCAGCATAGAGTCGTGCGTGGCATGCTGCAAGGAAAAAATCCTCTTCCCGGCCTCTACGGAAGGGTGGGAGAGATGTCCAGGAAGAATGCCTGGAATATTGAAGAGCACCCATACCCCTCCCGCAATGACAACAGACCCTACAAGAATATTCCACGCAGTGCGTTTAAATCTCTCTGATGCAGAGCTGAGCGATTGCAGAGGGGCCTCATGATGGAGTGAAGGACGGAGCATTTGAGCTTCCAATGATACCTTATCGGAGGGCAATGGTCTCTACTGGAGAAGCGAACACAAGATACCGCTCCTTCGTCGAATCGGGTGGCCAGCAGGTATAGAGCACGAGTTCTTCCTGTCCTGCATCACTAAACGATGCAACATCTTTCGGTGACACGACGGCATTGCCTGTTACCTGATAGACGTAGAGTTTTCCTTCATAGGTCACATAGATTTGTGCGCCGGCAGAAAGTTGATTTAAGCGCCGGAAAATCTGGGCGAACTCCGGATTCTTCCATGGCCAGTCACTGCTGTGTGCATAGATCATCACCTTCCCATCGTTCCCCGGGTAGGAAAAGAGGTGACCAACGCCTCTATTGAGGGGTTCCAAGAGTCCTTCCTCAGAGAAGGGATCCGCTGGGTGTGTTACTGTGAGATCGAAGATATCGAGGTCGGGGATCGTGACCGCGAAAGATTTTGCTGAGGCATAGACCGATGACGTACTCGTTGCGCTTTGCTCCTCTTCCCCAATGCGAAGGACAAAGGGATCTGCGGGAGCGAAGGGCTGTGGAGTGATCTTTAAGGGGAGGGGAGGCATGACGAGTTGTTGGTTTTTAGTTTCTAGTTTCTGGTTATTGGAAAAATCGAGTGCGGGTTCACTTGTGAGGCTTGGTCCGAAAATTGGCGAAACCCTGGCAACAGGAGTTTCCTCACCTTCAAATGCGTATGCTCCACTTTGTTCAATGGTGTGCAGACGATCGAGGAGAGAGAAGAATTGTGCGCGGGTAATTGGTGCACCAATGCGAAGGGTATTTCCCGGAGCGATGAGGTTTCTCGAAATCACTTCTGAAACCGCATCGGTGTACCACTGCCCGGGAATATTCTTCAGACGATCCGATGTCGCAAAGGACACTGCTCCTTCGTGTTCATATCCTCTTCGTAAGATCACGAGTGCTTCTTCCGCCGTGAGTTTGTTTCCTGGACGAAAAGTTCCGTCTGCATACCCAATCATGATTCCTTCGAGGAAACCTACCTCGAGGTACGGTGCATACCACGCGAATTGGTCGGTATCCGGGAAGAGAGGGATCTCCGGCAGATTACTCGAAAACCACACAATTTCTGTCGCAAATTTCTCCCGTGAGCGAATGATCGTTTTCAGCGCTTCGGCGCGTGTGAGATATGCATCTGGTTTTCCGCTCCCATCAGGGAGCCCCTGGATGATTCCCTGCGATTCGAGTGATGTGAATGCAGGTGCGTACCATGCCGTATCCGCAACGTCGGAAAACTGCGTTGCAGTGACTCCCTCTCCAAGGGAGAAGAGACTGATTCCAAGTAGGTATAGGGCCAGTTTCTTCGATGAAAACATTGGGGCTCATTTTGGATATAAAATGGAAATTTGTCAATATGTTTGGGCGCCCCGGCGGGGCGCCCCTACACTAGGGTTATGCCCCTCCATATCGGAATCGTCGGATTGCCCAATGTCGGGAAATCGACCCTCTTCAATGCTCTTGTCAGAGCGAAGAGCGCGGAGGCAGCGAATTACCCGTTCTGCACGATTCATCCGAATGTGGGTGTTGTCGAAGTGCCCGACGAGAGACTCGATCGTCTCACGGACCTCGTGGAACCGGAGAAAGTCGTCCCCACCGCGATCGAATTTGTCGATATCGCGGGGCTCGTGAAAGGGGCGAGCAAGGGGGAAGGGCTTGGCAATCAATTCTTGAGTCACATCCGTGAAGTGGATGCCGTCTGCGAAGTGGTTCGTGTCTTTCCTGATACAGACGTCGTGCATGTCGAAGGATCCGTCGATGGAAAGCGCGATATTGCAACGATTGAGACCGAACTCATCCTCGCTGACCTCCAAACACTCGAAAAGAGAATCGGGAAGACGAGCGGAGGGGCGCGGACAGGGAATAAGGAAGCAAAGACAGAGCTTGCAGCTCTTGAACTTGTGAAGGGGGCATTGGATGCGGGCAAACTTGCATCGAGTGTTACTCTCTCTGAAGAGCAGGAAGCCATTGTTTCTTCTCTTCACCTTCTCACACGAAAGCCATTCCTCTATGTTGCAAACGTGTCTGAAGAACAATTGGGATCACTGAAACCGGAAACTCTCCAGAAAGATCTGCATCTCCCGTCAGCGCCTGTGCTCGTCTCCGCAAAGATTGAAGAAGAACTTGTCTCGCTTTCACCAGAGGAGGGGAGAGAATATTTAGGATCGCTCGGTGTCACCTCTTCCGGACTCGAGAAACTCATCAAGCAAGCCTATGATGTGCTTGGTCTCCTCACCTTCTTTACGGCGGGGCCGAAGGAGGTACGAGCATGGACTGTCCGCAAAGGAGCAATGGCACCGGAAGCGGCAGGAGTCATTCACAGTGATTTTGAAAAAGGATTCATTTGTGCAGAAACCATTGCGTATGATGATTATATTTCTGCAGGGAGCGAGGCAGTGGCAAAGGAGAGGGGGAAGATGCGCACAGAAGGGAAGGGGTATACGGTGAAGGATGGGGATGTGTTCCATTTTCGATTTAACGTCTAGAATCTTGACACGGAAATAAAATGGCAGAGAATGTCTCTAATGGGAAACAACGGACGCCTTGATAGCTTTATCCCTCCAGAGACACTCAGTCAGTGTGGGTTGGGAAGAGGGAGGCCAGCAGGTAAACGTGAAAAAATGGATAAGAGTTACCGACGCCTCTACGCGCAGCTTCTTGCGCAAGTGAGTGATGGGGCCGAGATCTACAGTTCCGATACTGCGGATATCCGCTCCCTCATGCACAATAGAAGACAGCGGTTGCTTCAACTTGCAGGCTCATCTTCTGAAATCGCTGAGCGAGAGCGACAGTGGAGAATTCACATGCTTCGTCGTTCGAATAGAAACAAGATAGGTCGGAATCTGCCTCTCCTTGTGAATGGACAAAATTATTTTAGGGAAGGAAGAGAAGTGAGGAAATTCCCGAGAAAAATGCTCATCAATGGCGATGCATCGACAAATGGGCATGCTGAGGTGAGTCCCTATCATTACGTGACAAGAGGGGGCTTAGGGAACGGTGATGCAGGGCAACCCCTGATTCCTCCAGATATTGCGGATCGCGTCTATGAACGAGAGGAAGTGGAGGCTGCCTTGGATCGTCTGGAAAGTACAGAATTAGAATGGGCCTCATGATGTTTATTCTGCGAGAAGAACTGTGTATGATGGTCCCCTTATCATGAATTCCGAGTGGCATGTTCAGAGTCCGGCGTTTCTGGAACAAGTCGAAACGGCTCTTGCCGCCATGCAGAGTCGTATTGATCGGCATTCCGCGGTCTTTAAGACTGCCCTTAAGCAGATTTTGCGATATGAAAGTATCCTAGACCTTCAGAGATTCGGTCACATTGCCATGGTGGATGATGAGCGTGGAGTGCTGGAAGACTACATACCAGTACTCATTTACGCGACGCGGGGCGCGACTTCCCAAATTCTGTTCCAACATAAAGAAGAGTCCGTCGGATCGATTGTAGAGAGGGTGGAGCTTGTCAATCCCGATGTGGTCCTCCTCGACTATCGCCTCAGCGGAAGCGGGCAGCCACCCTATGGAACTGACGTCATGCCGGGCCTGCGAAACCTTCGCCGGACCATGCGCATTATCGGATTTTCATCGAATCCATCGAATGAAAAGAAATTCATGGATGCTGGCGCAGATGGGTTTGTAACAAAATTGCACCCTATCGATTCTATTCCCCAACTTCGCAGGGTTCTCGAACTCCTTCCCGCATAGAATGTATGTTCATTCCGCGCGAAGAAGCCTTCATCTGTACTCACTGCGATTTTTTTGTAGAGCCCCTTGGGAAGGGGACCTATCGTAATCACTGTCCAAAGTGCCTCTGGAGTAAGCACGTGGATGCAGAGGGACCTGGGGATCGCGCATCAACGTGTGGTGGGCTCATGGAGCCTATGTCCCTCGATCAGGACGGGAAGAAGGGCTTTGTCATCGTGCACAAATGTACAAAGTGCGGGCAGATTTCCAGAAATAAGGCGGCGCCGGATGATGAGCTTCCAGGATTCGAGCATATTGAATAGCTCTCTTCGAGTGATCGCGAAGCGATCATCGAGAAGCCTCTCCACTTGTCCGCCTTCGGCAGACTCTGTCGAGGAGAGCATCACACATCGTCTTTCTTCGCCTGCACCGACGCAAGAATCTCTTTTTGTTTTGAAGGCGTCAGGGGAATCTTCTCCTGCACATTTCCTTCTGGAAGATCGATACGCACTGAAACCCGTGGCTCATTCTGAGGTGAGGCTTCGACAACGAGGTCAAATTGCCCTGCACCGAAGAGCTGCTTCATCTCTCCCCATTGCTTCGCATCGTAGTTTTGCATACTTCCCGTCACGTTCTCCAAGTCTGCCCCGAGCATATCTTTCAGTTCCTCTTCATGTTCTTCGACGAAGAGGAGGATGTCGGAAAGATCGCGATTGCGCTCCTGATATTCTCTCACTTTTTCTACCTGATCTCCTACGCGCTCCTTTCGCTCCGCAGCATATTCCTTTGGATGCTTCTTCATGCGCTCCATGCGCTTCCGGAAGCGCTCTGAGCTTGGGCTGAGATCGAGATTGGCATCAGACATATTTCGCTTTCACTGTTCGTATTCTCTCCGCAAGCTTCCCTCGAAGGCCCGCATCCGTCTCCCCAAGAATCTTCAGAGCTGCAAGTGCGGCGTTCTTCGGATGGAGGACTGTTACTGCTGGGACATCGCTCGGCATCTGGAGAGAAGAGTGAATGTTCACGAGGTAATCCGCCTGGTCTTTGTAGATGGGACAGACGATAACAGGGTGTACAGAGGAACCCGCAAGTACCCCACCGATACCATTACTTAATCCCACGCAGGTGATGATCACTGTTGGCTCTTTCGCTGCATTCAGCTCCTCGATTTTTGCAGACACCTTCTCCGGCACTTTGTGTGCAGAGGCAATAATAGTGTGGGAAGGCACATGAAATTCCTCTAATACCTCCAGAATTTTATTGCCATGTTCCTTATCGGATTCCGAAGCCAGGAAGAGAATGACCTGCATAGCTCTATGGTACAATGATGCTGTGATTGACGCCAACGCTATTCGCCCCTTCCTCGGAAACACTCTCGACAAGACGAATTTCCTGGATCTTGGGAAGCGATATCAGGGGAAGGTGCGTGACGTCTATACAGAAGGAGACCACGTGATCCTCATCTCGACCGATAGACAGTCTGCATTCGATTACGATTGGTGCACGATTCCTTTGAAAGGCCAGGCCCTCAATCAAATGAGTTCTTGGTGGTTTGAGAAGGTCAAGGATGTGATGCCGCACCACGTTCTTGCCATTCCTGACCCCAATGTGACGGTTGCAAAGAAGCTCACGATGGTGAAAGTCGAAGTCGTCGTCAGAGCCTACCTCACGGGGTCAACATCGACTTCCGCTTGGGTCAACTATCAAAACGGCGTGCGGAACTTCTGTGGAAATCCTCTGCCTGACGGCATGGTCAAAAACCAGAAATTGAAAGAGATTATTTTCACCCCATCTACAAAACCGGAAACCGGTCATGATGTCTCTGCAAGTCCGGAGGAGCTCACTGCGATGGGGGTAACCACTCCGGAAGAAATCGAGAAACTCAAAGAGTGCGCATTTGCCCTCTTTCGAAAAGGCCAGAAGGTTGCGCTCGAGCGGGGGCTCATCCTCGTCGATACGAAGTACGAAATGGGATACGACAAAGACGGAGTGCTCTGCGTAGGCGATGAAGTGCATACGCCAGACAGCAGTCGCTACTGGATTGCGGGAACCTATGAAGAGCGGTTCAAAAAAGGCCTGGAACCCGAAAGTCTGGACAAAGAGTTCTTCCGTCTCTGGCTCAAAGAGCAGGGATTTGTTGATGATGGGAGGCCAAAGCCCATCGTGACTGATGACGCGAGAGTGATGCTTGCACAGAAATACATCAGTCTCTTCGAGAGGGTCACGGGCGAAACATTCCGGATTCAACCGGGGAATGTCACAGAGCGCATTCAAAAGAATTTAGAGAAGTACAGAGTGAATATTGCTGTATAAAGCGAAATCTTAGTCAGCGTCTGAGTCGAGAGGATCCCGATCTTGCATCACTCGTTGCAGTAACGCTTTATTACTCTTCGTTAAGCCATCATCAGTTGCATCCCGAATCTCTTGCAGAGAATGAATCTCCCCGTGTGGAAGGCGTATTTCTGTTTCAGGGCTGGAGTGGGTCTCGTTGACCCACCTTGCTATTTCTCTGGCATCTCCTTTTCCCATAGCCCGAGAATAGAGCAAGGTTTTTCTCTTTGCTATTGCTTTTTGGCACTTCTCTAAAGTCTCATTTTTCGCTATAATAAGAGGAAAACACAATGTCTTACAAAGTTCGCTACGACAGAGCTGGGAATATTGTTATTTCGCTGGGGGGAGACATGCTCCCCTCGACCGAGTCCGCCGAGGGCGGACGAGTGGAGAGGCCTCTCGACAAAACGCTTCGCGTTTTGCTCGAGGAGAGAGTGCACGCTCTCTCCCAAAAGCTTCGCAATATTCGTTTGCCCAAACCAAAGGTTACTCTCCCCAAATTTACTCTTCCCAAAGTCTCATTCCCAAAGATTGCTCTCTCCGAGATTCCGCAGCTTCGCTTTGCGTGGAATGCACTCTCTTTCGGTGCGCGCTTCACAGCGATCTTCCTCTTTCTCTTTCTCTCACTCAATGCCGTCAGTTATTTCCATGTCGGGAGAGCATGGCTTCTTCCCGATGTCGATAAGAGGGAGCGACGTGCTCTGCAAGTGATGACGGATCCTCTTCTTTCCATTCCGGAGCTCCCGATGGCGGGAAGGCGCTCGCGCAAAGAGGATATGTCTGCCTCTCTCGATGTCGCTCCACCCGATAACCGCCTCATTATCCCCAAGATTGGGAAGAATGTTCCGCTGATCTCCGCGACGAGCGCCGCGCTCAAGCGAGAGGATTGGAAAACCTTTGAAGCGGACATCCAGGATGCGCTTCTCCTTGGAGTGGTGCGCTACCCGGGCACCGCAGAGCCGGGAGAGCTCGGCAATGTGTTCATCACCGGTCACAGCTCCAATTACCCGTGGATTTTCAGTAAATATAATGCCGTTCTTGCGCGGCTTCCGACGCTCGAGATCGGCGATGAGTACTCTGTCTACTACGAGGGAAAACTCCACCGCTATCGCATTGCGAAGAAATTCGAGGTATCCCCCAAAGATGTCTCCGTCCTCGAACAGCCGCGCGATCGCTATATGAGTACGCTCATGACGTGTGTGCCGATTGGAACAACTCTCCGGCGCCTGGTCCTGCAGGCGGACGAAGTCAACCCTCTTTCTTCGCAGCTGCTTCGGCCTGGCGCCTAGCGATTTCCTCGGGGTTTGTCGTCACGATTTCATGTTCCTTGGGACTTGCGACGATCTGCAAGGCAACGTGTTTTCTTCCTGCGAAGAAGACACCCTGTCCAACGCCGGAATTGAGGAGGAGGTACTTTTCTCCTTCGGTGAGGTCAAAGGCTTCTTGTAATACTTTCATAGCCGAGGGCGCCTGCTTTAAGAGGAGCTGCATCGAGGCGTTCGTCACGATCGGTTTTCCGTAGGGCGAATTCATGAAGTCTTCGACGTCCTGGGTGATCGTCGTAATCCCAAGGTAGTACTTTCGTGCACGCTTGATGAGTCCGTAGAGGAAGCGGGCGGAATCTTCGTACTGCATGATGTTCCATGCTTCATCAACGACGATGATTCTCCTCTTCAAAGCGCTTCGCACCTCATTCCAGAGGTAGTTGAGCACGATGTAGATTGCCATGGGACGGAGAGATTCCTCGAGGTCGCGTGTCTGGAAGACCATGAGCTGGGTCGAGAGATCGATATTCGTCTTCTGGTTGAAGAGACCTGCGAAGCTTCCTTCGGTAAATTTCCTGAGCACTTTTGCCATCTCATGGTCT
>Ga0233424_10002404_pt1 | contig 13453 bp, 9 predicted proteins | sample Watercolumn_Towu_FD_181011 | JGI IMG/M metagenome (GOLD analysis project Ga0233424, IMG submission 181011) | Freshwater microbial communities from Lake Towuti, South Sulawesi, Indonesia - Watercolumn_Towuti2014_125_MG | ecosystem: Environmental > Aquatic > Freshwater > Lake | place: Indonesia...
TCTCTCTGCCGAAGGTGTCGAGCACCGCCGCGGTGTTGTCGGTGCTGCCGTCGTCGACGACAACAATCTCGTACTTGTCGCGGGGGAACCGTTGGGCGAGCAGGCTGCGCACGCAACGACCGATGAAGCGCTCTTCGTCGTGAGCCGCGACGATTACCGATACCAGCGTGCTCGACGGCATGGCACTCACGCTACGACGCGCTCCCAGGCGCGAGTTCGCGAGCGCTAAACAACACGAACTCCCAGGCGCTCACGTCAAAACCGGCTCGATGGCTGCCCGCACTTTCGCTGGCACCGCTTCGTCCATGTTCACCGTGACGGGCAGCGAGACACAGCGCGAAAGTCGCGCGCTCGTTGCCGGGAACGCCGCCGCAAGATCACCGTGGCGTGCGACGAGCTCGGGCATGTGCGTCCACGTTCCGGCAAAGTGCCACGTGACCGCCTCGGGGAGGATCTTGGTGGAAAGCCCCGCAGCCACGAGCCTGCCGCGGACCTCACGCGCCGTCGACGCCGACGGGGTCTCGAAAACAAGAGCGTCAGCGGTCTCGAGCGAACCCGCCGGCACTTCGCGCGCGGTCACGCCGGGCATGTCGGCCAAGGCGCGCCACATGGCGTCACGGTTCGTGCGCTGCCGGCGCACGACATCATCGAGCTTGCGAAGTTGGGCGATACCAACTGCGCCCTGCAGCTCGGTCATGCGGTAGTTGAAGCCGCTGCCCGATCGCGTGTCTTCCCAGCGCGGCACCGCAGGATTGTTCTCGTGACCGTGGTCGTGCCAGGCCGCGGCGCGCTCGTGGTCGCGGCTTTCGCGGAACACGACCATGCCGCCCTCGCCGGTGGTCATCGTCTTGGCGAAGTCAAAACTGAACGTGCCCATGCGGCCCCACGTGCCGAGCGCACGGCCGTCGAGCGAACCACCGCAACCCCACGCCGCATCCTCGATGAGCACCACGTCGCGCCGGCGGCACACTTCGCTGATCTCGCGCAATCGGGCGGGTGTGCCGAGCATGTGCACGGCGATCACCGCGCGGGTGCGCGGTGTGATTCGCGACTCGAGGTCGACCGGGTCCATGTTGAGTGTCGCATCCACTTCGCAGCACACCGGCACGGCGCGCGCCTCGATGATTGCCTCGGCGGTCGCGACGAACGTGAAACTCTGTGTGATGACCTCGTCGCCGGGCTGCAAATCGAGCACGGCGAGGGCGACGCGCAACGCGGCGGTACCCGACGTGACCGCCAGTGCGTGGGGCACCTTCATATAGTCGGCGAACGCGCGCTCGAAGTCGCGCACCTTGTAGCAATCGTGGCGCAATGCGTCGAATCCGTGGCGGAAGAGCACTCCGCCGCGACGAAAGACGTCGTTGACTTCGGCCTGTTCCTCGGCGCCGATGACTTCGAACCCGGGCACCCTCACATCCTCCGGAAAATGTCGATCACTCGGTCGTCGGTGAGCACCTTGCGAAAGCCGGGACCGAGCGCGTTGGTGAGCGGCTTTTCGTGCACCACGGTGGCAGCGACGAGGCGTGCGAACTCAGCGTCACCGAGACCGGCGCACACGCTGGTCGGCAGCGCGACATGTTGCTTTTCGAGCATCGTGCAGAACTCGGCGTGCTCGTCCGGGTAGAACTCGCCGAGAGCGTTGAGCGCGATGCAGTTGGCGACGCAGTGGTGCAGCCCGAGCACGACGCTCAGGCCAGCGGAGAACGGGTGCACGACTCCGACGTAGCTCGTGGCGATCGCGCAACCACCGAGGTACGACGCGACCATCAGCCCTTCGCGCGCCGTGTCGCTCATCATGTCGTCGGAGAGGAACACCTGCCGGCACAGATTGACCGTCTCGCGCGAGTAGGCGTCACCGACCGCGTTGCGGTACGAACCGGCAAGCGCCTCAACACAGTGGATGTAGGCATCCATGCCGGTGTAGAAGTACTGGTTGCGCGGCACGGTTGAAGTGAGATCCGGGTCGAGCACCATCTGGTCGAACACCGTGAAGTCACTGTTCATGCCGAGTTTGAGGCCCGTCTTGGTGTTCGTCATCACGCAGGTGCGCGTGGCTTCGGCACCCGTACCCGAGATCGTGGGCACTGCGATTTTGTGCACGCCAGGCACCTTCACCAAGTCCCAGCCCTGGTACTCCGCTGCTCTTCCACCGTTCGTGAGCAGATTGGCGATGGCCTTTGCGGTATCCATCGTGGTGCCGCCACCGAAGCCGACGATGGTCGCCGGCGAGCCTCCCGTTGCGACGCGTACTTGGTCCGTGAGCGCGTCGATGCCGTTCGTCGTCGGTTCGTCGACCACGTCGACGAACAACACCACGTCGCCGGATTCGGCTCGCAGTCGAGCGACGACATCGGGCCGCCCACGAAAGAAACCGTCGACCAGGTACACGACTTTCGCGCCACCGGTGGCGCGGCGGCGCGCATCGACGAACTCCGGCAGGCGGTCGAGCGAGCCGCGACCGACGGTGAAACCGCCGACGTTGCGCACCATCTTGACGCCGGTGTCGAGGATCGAAGCGTTCATGTGGTGGTGCGAGGTGCGGCGAGCCGACACCTGATGTTGACATTCTACGAGAGGTCGCTCGTCGTCTTCGCGGCAACAACTACCGTGTTTCCGTGTCCGAACTCACCGGCCCCTTCGACACCGCGAAACTGCCGCGCATCGCGCCGGGCAGCGTCACCGTCACGGTCGCGCGCACGGTGAAACCCGGGCGGTCGGCTGAGTTCACGACCTGGTCGGAAGAGATGGTGAACACGGTGCGTGCGTTCCCCGGATGTCTCGGTGCCACGACCTTGCACCCCGGCAAGGATTCCGACGAGTACCACCTGGTGTTTCGTTTCGTCGATGCGCTGCATCTGCGCCAGTGGGAACGCTCGCCGGAACGCAACAACCTGCTCGCAAAGTCAGACGACCTGATCAGCGCCGAGCGAGTCACCGCCACGGCCGGCGACAAGGAGTTTTTCAGTGCGCAAGCCCAGGTTGCACCACACCGCACCCAGTTCGGCAGCTTCTTGTCGGAGGTCGCGTGGATCTACCCGGTCGCGCTCGGTTTCACGGTCGTGCTCGGACCCGCGCTCAATTCGCTGTCGGTGTTCGTGCGCGCGCTCATCTTCACCGCGCTCATCGGCCTTGCATCCCGGCTTGCGGTCACGCCGTTCCGGGTGCGTTGGCACCGACGTCGGATGCTGCCGCAAGACCAGCGAAGACGAACTTCGTGAGGGCGATGCCGCGGCAGCGTGTGCAACGCCGTGAGTGGTGGCGGGGGAAGGATTTGAACCTTCGACCTTCAGGTTATGAGCCTGACGAGCTACCGGACTGCTCTACCCCGCGTCGGGTCTCTACATGCTATCTGCTCGGTGCCGTCGCGCGTGCTGGCCGGCGGCGAGTCGCGTGATGTTTCGCCGCCGCGCGAAAGAACTCGTCGCGCTGGTGCACGGCGTGCAGGCCGAGCTCACCGTGCTGCGCGAGGACATCGCACGACGCGCCGTCGAGCTCGATGCGGTGCGCGGCGGGTTGCAGGCGCTCGAAGACCGCCTCCGCGGAGTCGATGCTCGAGTCACTCACATGACGACTGCGATCACCAACCAGTTGCACGAATTGGACTCCGAGATCGACCGCCTTGCCAAGACTGCTGACGCGGCGAGCGCCGAGACCGTGAGCGAGTTGCGCGCGAATCAGGTGCGAATCGCCGGCGAACAAGCCCGCTACGCGATTGCGCTGCGCCAAGACCTCGCCGAACTCGCCGAAATGTTGCGCCGCGCCCGCGGCTGAGCATCAACGCGCCGCGCCCGCGGCCGATCAGTCGCCGACGAGCGCGATTGCCCGACGCAACAACTCGCGCGCCTGCGCGAGTTTCGCTTGGTACCTCGCGAAGTCGGGCGGGCTCTCGGCGAGTGCGGCATTTGCCTCGTCGAACAAGGCATCGGCGCGCACGAGCAACTCACCGGCCGTCAAGTTCGTGGTGTCTTGCGCGGGCAACGTCGTGGTGGTCGCGGTGCCACCCGACGAATCAGCACCCGTGTCGGCGGGCGGCGCCGAACCGTCGTCGACTCGTTCGCCGAGATCGGTGGTGAACCCGGGAATCAGACGCGACACGCCCTCGGTCAGACTGTCGGTCATCACGACGCGATTGTCGTAAGAGACGAGGAACTTGCGGACGAAAATCTGCTTCGCCGACGGATCATCAGGCCGCACGAAGAGCGGACGCACGTACATGAGGCCGCGCTGCACGGGCACCACCTGCAGGTCGCCGAAAATCACTCGCGAACCACGCTGGTCGAGCAGCGTGATCTGTTGCGCGATCACCGGATCGCTGCCGAACTCCGCCGCCACCGTGGCCGGACCTTCGGGCAGCGGATCGCCGAGCTCGAACACGCGAATGCTGCCGTACGACTTCGGGTCGCTCGACACCACCATGAACGCGCGAAGTTCCTTGCGTGCGTTGTCTGCGGAGAACGGCACGAACGGCCGCAACATGGAGAACGTCGGGTCGCCGAGACCGTCGCCGCCGTGGAACATGGTGTAGTACGGCTCGAAGCGCAGCACGCTCGCGTCGCGCACGTCGATACTCTCCACACCCCCGACGCCGGTGCCGCCGACGACTCCCGAAACCGACTCGGGCTCGGTCGGCGGTGCCTGCGCGACGCTCCATGCGGCATCACGGTTGAAGAACAACGTCGCGTCATCGAACTGGTATCGGCCGTACACGTTCGTCTGCACGCGGAACAGATCCTCCGGATAGCGGAAGTGCTCGACGAGCCCAGTCGGGGCCTCGCTCACGCCGCTGAAGAGATCGGGGAACGCCTTGCCCCACGCGGTGATGATCGGGTCGTCCGGGTCGACGACGTAGAACTTCACGTCACCGGAGAACGCGTCGACGACCGCCTTCACGCTGTTGCGCACGTAATTGAACGACACGTTGAGTCCGCCCCCCGGAGTCAACTGGTCGATGTTCGCTACCTGCGCGTACGGGTAGCGATCGCTGATCGTGTACGCGTCGAGCACCCACAACACGCGACCGTCGTTGACGACCGGGTACGGGTCGGCGTCGTAGCGCAAGAACGGGGCGAGGCGCGCGACTCGCTCGGTCACGTTGCGATCGTGGATGATGCGCGACTGCGAGGTGATGAGGCCCGAGCCGAACAGGTTGTACTCGTTGTATTCCACCGCGTACGCGACGCGACGGAGCGTGGACGAAAGCTGCACTCCGCCAGTCGTCGGCTGTTCGGTCGGCGACTCGGTGCACGGCTGCTCTGTCTGCTCGGTGTTGACGAGCGCGTACTCATCGATGCCTTCGCCGAAGTACAACTCGGGGCGCGTGACGCCCAGATCCACGTACACCGGGCGGCCGTCGCTCGTCGTGCGGCTCGCCGGCGCGGCGATGACCCCGCAGCCGTGCGTGTAGAGCAGGTGGCGCGACACCCACGTGCGGTTCGGAATGCCGGCGGAGTTCAGTTCGCGCGCCGACACCATCACCTGCTGCACTCGCCCGTCGATCTCGTAGCGGTCGACGTCGAGGTCGCGCACCGCGTAGAACGACGTCTGGCCTTCGTCGAGAATGAAGCGATCGCGCATCTGGAACGGGTCGAGTTGCCGCACGTTGCGCAGCGGGGCCGGGTCGGAGTTGAGATTCGTCGCCGTCAGTGGTTGCACGTCGAGCTCGCTGCGGGTGACACCGCCGAGACCCATCGCGGACTTGGTCGCGGTGATGTTGCGTTCGATGAAGGGAAGCTCTCGCGTGCTGACGTTCGGCTGCACGATGAAGCGTTGCACGATCGCGGGGTACACGCCGCCCGCGGTGACCGCGATGACGACCCACAGCACGGTCGCGAGCACGGGCAGCCGCCAACCTCGCTGGCGGAAGTTCGCGAGGAACAGCACCGCGACCGCGAGCGACACGAGGATCATCAGTTGCGTCGCCGGAAGTTGCGCGTTGACGTCGGTGTAAGTGGCGCCCTGCACCACGCCGCGCGTCGAGCGTGTGAGGTCGTAGCGCGAGTACCAATAATCCGCCGCGCGCACCACCGACAACACCGCAAAGAGCACGCTCAGGTGCACCTTGGCGAGCGGCGTCACTTTGCGGCCCTGAATCTGCAGTCGAATACCGCCGTTCAACGCGTGCACGCCGGCCGTGACCAGTGTGATGAGCACGAATGACGCGAACGTCCAATCGACCACGAAGTGGATGAACGGCAGTCGCATCACGTAGAAACTGACGTCCTGGTCGAACAACGGGTCTTTGGTGCCGAAGCTCACCGAATTACGGAAGAGCGCCCACTCCTGCCACTGCGCTGCCGCGGGCGAACCGACGAGAAACCCGAGCACTGCGGCCACGATGAGCCGCAGCGACCAGACTCGGCGCGCCGACAGGCTGCGGAATCCCACGAGAGCACGTTCTTGCGGGGTCGCAGGCAACGTGCCGGGTCGCAGACGGTCGGCGATCCACATGTTGAGCGCGAGCAACACCGCGAAAACGAGCGTGAATGTCGAGGCGAGTCCGAGGCGCGAAAAGAGGATTCCCCAGAACACGTCGGTGCGGTTGACGGACTGGTACCACAGCACGTCGATGTAGAACGACGCGATGCTGCGCGCCGAGACGAAGATGAGCACGACGGCGATCAGCACGAGGGAGAGCACGATGCGGCTGCGCCGCGGACGACCGAACGTGAAGCCGCCGCCGCCGAACGACGGACGACGCGGCATATCACCGGAGATTCGCATTGCGCCGAAGGCTACTTGTCGTGCGGAACGACGAGGCAACGACATCCGGCATGTGCCAGCGGATGTGCGTGCCCCGTCGGGAATCTTTCACCGTGACGCATGGCGCCGGCGAGCGCGTTGTCTTCGGCGTCGGCGCACGGCGGACCATTCGGGTCGACTGCCCAACACACCTGACCTCGTGCATCGCACGCCAGGAACAGTCCGCGCGCGTACGCAAGGTTCGCAACATCGGTCACTACCACTGCGGAGCGTTGCGAACGCCATTCAGCGAACACTGCACGCGCTTGTTTCGTCAATGCATCGCGCTCGCCGCCAGCGGCGTCGACTACCGCAGCGATTCGTTCGTGCAGCGGGCGAATGAAGTCGCGCACGAGCATCTCGACGACCGCTTCGTACACGGCACCGTTGCCGATCGTCATGCGCAAATCGGCACGGCGCGAATCGGTGATCGAACGAGCGCCTTCGACCGCGATGCTCGTCACGCTGTCGCGCATCGCCTCGGCGTAGCGCGCCGCGTGTTCGGAGATGTTCGGCAGCATGTCGGCCCGCGCGAGGCTGGTGCGCCTGCCACCGACATGAGTGAGCAGGGCATTCTCGTCGTCGGCAAGCAGACGCTTCACCGAGCGCACGAGCGACTCGAGCACTGCTCTGATTGCCTCGTCGCGGCGACCAAACACGCTCGGGTCGACTTGGGCCGGACGCACGGCGTTGCGCGCGGGCTCGGTCTCCTCCTTGGGCGGCTGCGCACCGCTCGGTGGGGCGGCATCGTGGGGCGACGACACCTTCTTCTCCTTCGACTTCTTGGTGGGTGCAGTCTGCAAGTCTTCCTTGGCTTCTTTCGCCACGCGCCGTGTGCTCGCCGTGCGCAGCCGGGCAAAGATGTCGTCGACCTGCGACGAGCGAGCCGGTGCCTCGACCGTCGGTGTATCGACTTCCGATGACCCGGCCTCGGAGCCATGCTCGCCGTCTTCGGTCGGCACCACTTCGGTCGGCACCACTTCGGTCGGCACCAGTTCGGTTTGCCCCTCGACGCGCTCGAACACCGGGTGCTCGGTTGCCGCTCGCACCGTGGTGACCTGCGCCGGCGTGTCGGCGGCAGTCGGCTTCTTGCGACGGCGATCAAAGATGTTCACGACGGGAGCAATTGCTGCTTCGTCTCCTTGCGGAGTGTCGCTTGCAGGCGCCGTTGGGGTGCTCTCGAGCGTGTTGCTCCCGCTCTGCGCGACCTCAGTGGATACTGCATCGCTCGACTTGCTCGCCGCGCCCGCATCCACCGGCGCGCCCACCTCGGACGACGCCGGTGTCGACGCCGATGTCGGTGTCGTCGGTATCGCCGCTGGCTTCTCGTCGCCACCAGCGCCGCCATCTCTTGGGACTTCGCCGTCGACTCCACCCGGTGACGTCTCGAGCGTCGTCGGCACTTCGCGGTGGGCAGCCCCGAGTTCGTCTTCGTATTGCTTGGCGTCGAAGATCGGCGTGTCGCTCCTGCGCGTCGGGCGCGGGGGCGGTGGTGCGTCGGGGGGCACGAGCGGGGGCACGATGCCACTGTCGCGAATGGCTTGGTCGAACTCGTTCAGGTCGCCGACCACGTCGCTTGCCGTGAGACGGGCGCGCTCGAATGCGCCGAGCAATCGTTCGCGTTCGTGCACCAATCGCTCGAGTTCGCGTCGCGCCTCTTCGGTTCGTTTGGCGACGTCGGCGAGCACTCGCTCGCGGTACGCGCGCACCTCGGCGACCATCTCGCGACCTTGCTGTTTGGCGAGCTCGATCTCTTGTTCCGCCTCGCTCGACACGTCGGTCCGCCGGCGCGATGCCTCGAGGTTCGATTCTTCGAGCAGCCGGGCGGCTTCACGGCTGGCTTCCCGCACGATGTGTTCTGCCGATTCCGCGGCGCGATCGCGCATCGCCTGGGCCGCCTCGCGTGCTGCACTCAAGACACGGGCGGCCTCAGCCCCGAGCAGCTCGGCGACCGCCGCCTCGTCGATCGTCGACACGTCGACGGGGCTGCGCGCCGCGAGGGCCTTCAGTTCGTTCTCGAGGAATCGTTCGCGTTCGATCAACCGACCCAATTCGACCGACACTTGGCGAAGGAAATCGCGCACTTCCTCCTCGCGGTAGCCGCGTCGCGTCACGGTGAACTGCGCGGACGCGACGGCGGCGGGCGACGAAGGGTCGGGGCGCTGAAAGTCGAGGGCCATCGCCTTCAAGAATACGGCGGGATTATTCGTCGTTCGTGGAATCAGGTAGCGCGTCGCCGCCGATGCCGAGCAAGATGTCGAGCGCATCCTGCAACGAAGCAACCGTCTCCACGCGCATACGCGATCCACCAATCCGCCGCGCCGCGGCGATTTCGGCGGCGTTCTGCGCGGCTGGAATCAGGAAAAGCTCGGCGCCAGCGTCGCGTGCGGCGATCGCCTTCTGCTGAATCGCGCCGACTGCGCCGACGCCCTCGTCGCCGTCGATGGTGCCGGTGGCCGCCACCTTCGTCTTGCCCGTCAGTGAACCCTTCGACAACTCGTCAAGCAGCGCGAGCGTGAACGCGAGACCCGCCGACGGCCCGCCGATTGCGTCGGTGTCGATGCCGACCTCGAACGGAGTCTTCACCGTGCGCGTGTCGCGCGGCATGAGCCCGATGATCGTGCGCGTCTCGTCGTCGGGCGCAGTGATCAACTTGACGGTCAGAGCCGTGACGTCTTCTGATCCGTCACGCTGCACTTCGATCTTCACGAGGTCGCCCGGCTTCTTCACGGTGACCGCCTCGATGAGCGCGGGGAGGTTCGGCGTCGGCTTGCCGTCGAAGGTGATGATGGTGTCACCGGGCTGCAGCAGCTTGCACGCGCTCTGCGGGTCCGGCGCTTCATCGCACACCACGCTGTCGACGACCACGGCACCGAATTGGAACTCCGACTCGATGCCGAGCCGCGACAGGGCGACGAACTCGGCGATCTGCTTTGACGACGTCATCGCGCGCGCGTTCACCTCGCGCTGCTGGGTCGGGGTCTGGCTGCCGAAGCGTTCTTCAAAGGTGAGAATCTCGACATCGCTGTCGAGCCAGGCGGCGAACGCATCGAGCGCCGATAGCCGGCTGCCGAGTGCGGTAACGAACATCACTTCACCGTCGGACGGATACAGCGTCGCGAACTGGCTGACGTCGTCGCCGAACGTCATGCGCTCGGCCACGCTCTCTGCACCACCGGGCGCCAACTCCCACAGGCGAACGCGAGTGAGCGACGCGGCGAGCACGAAGATGATGAGCAACCACGAGACGGTGACGAGCGGCAGCGCCCACCACACGCGGCGCGACGGTCCGAGCGACGCAGGCGGCGGTGGCGGCAGGGGTACGCTGGAAGTCGCCGTGATGCGTTCGTTGCCACTCATGGTGCTCATGACCGTTACTGAGGTTACGACCCGAATCGCCATCGTCGGCGTGGCTGGAATCATCGGACTGTTGCTCGTCTCCCGTGCGCAATTGTTGCGCCGACACGAACCTGCTGTCGGCGGCCACCGCCGGTTCGCTCGGCACTCCGCGTCGCCCGTCACGGCCGGCCACCTCCCGCTCGGGCGGGCAGCCCTGCGTCGCTCGGGCACCATATCGTCGCGAGCCCTCGGGCTGGTCGTGATGACCATCGCCGTCGGTCTTTCCGTCGGGATCGGGCTGTCGGTCGCGCTCGTCGCAGCCCTCGGAGCGCTCGGTCTCGGGGCGAACTAGACGATGAAGATTCTGGTCACCGGCGCCGATGGGTTCATCGGTTCGCACCTCACCGAGCTTCTACTTCGGCGCGGCCACGAAGTACGAGCCATGGTGATGTACAACTCGGTCAATTCATGGGGTTGGCTAGACCATCTCGCGGGGTCAACACCTGCCCATCTTGAGATGGTCGCCGGAGACATTCGCGATCCGAGACTTTGTGATGCGGCAGTTGAAGGCTGTGATCGCGTGCTGCATTTGGCGGCACTAATCGCAATTCCGCACTCGTTTGCAGCCCCCGACTCGTACGTCGACACCAATGTTCGTGGCACTCTCAATCTGCTCAACGCAGCACGAAACCACGCGGTAAAGCGTTTCGTTCACACGTCAACTAGCGAGGTATACGGAAGCGCCCAATTCGTCCCGATAGACGAGTCGCACCCACTCAAAGCTCAATCTCCATATGCGGCTTCAAAGATTGCGGCTGATCAATTTGCTCTGAGCTTTCATGCCTCGTTCGCCTTGCCGGTCGTTGTGGCTCGCCCGTTCAATACGTATGGTCCACGTCAGTCTGCGCGCGCGGTAATTCCAACGATCATCACCCAACTAGCTAAAGGCCCCGATGTTTCTTTGGGTGCCACAAGTCCAACCCGCGACTTCTGTTTCGTAGAAGACACAGCGGCGGCCTTTGCTTCCTTGTGCGAATCTGACGATGGTCTCGGAGAGGTGTTCAATTTTGGGAGTGGATTTGAGATATCAATCGGAGAAGTCGCCAATCTGATCTCCACAATCATGAATCGACCAATCTCAATTCAATCAGATCAAGGACGCCTTCGTCCTAACACGTCCGAGGTCGAACGGTTGAGTGTGAATTCAGAGAAATTCCAATCCCGTTTCGGATGGAATCCCGAATTTGGTGGGCAAGCAGGACTGCGCCGCGGACTCCAGAAGACCGTCGAATGGTTCGTTGAGTCCGGAAACCTTGCTCGGTACAAACCCGAGCAGTACAACACCTGACCGTGAACGTCGAGGAACTGGGGTACGAGCTCATTCGCGGACTCGACGCCGTGGTGCCGCGCGATACTCCCCGACCGATCGCACTTCACGAACCGGAACTCGGCGATACCGAGCAGCATCTCGTTACTGAGTGCATTCGAAGTGGCTGGGTCTCATCGATGGGTTCGTACGTTGACGAGTTTGAAGACTGCTTACGCCAACTCACCGGCTCGAGATTCGCTATCGCCATGGCCAGCGGCACCGCGGCACTCCAATTGGCTCTTCACGTGCTCGGGGTGCGTCCGGGCGACGAAGTTCTCGTTCCTGCTCTCTCCTTCGTCGCAACAGCGAATGCCGTAGCACACTGTGGCGCTGTTCCGCATTTCGTCGACAGTGAGTCGTTGACGCTCGGTCTCGACCCTGTGGCCCTGAGGGAACGGCTTTGCGCGATTGGGCTTCGCGATGCCTCAACGTTGCTAAACCGAGAAACTGGACGACGAATTGCTGCCGTGATTCCCATGCATGCATTCGGACTTGCCTGCAGGATTGAAGAGATTGCGCATGTCGCCGATGAGTTCGGCCTGCCCGTTGTTGAAGATGCTGCGGAGGCGCTCGGCACTCAAGTCGGTGACCAACATTGTGGCCGAACCGGAAGAGCTGCGATGCTCTCATTCAACGGCAACAAGATCGTCACCACCGGAAATGGCGGGGCCGTAATCACCAACGATTCAGCGGTTGCTACTTCATGCAAGCATCTGAGTACTACCGCAAAACTCAAGCACCAATGGCGATTCGATCATGATCAAGTCGGATGGAACTATCGACTTCCCAATCTCAATGCTGCACTCGGAGTCGCTCAACTAAGGAGGTTGGACGACATACGTCGGCGAAAGCGCCGGCTTCATGACAAGTATGTCGTCGAATTCAAACACAATCCGAGTGTGACGGTTCTTTCCGAGAGGTCTGGAACACAAAGTAATTACTGGCTGAATACGATTCAGATATCGAACATCACACTCCAGGAGCGCGAGACACTTCTCGCGCATCTACATAGGGAAGGATACCTCTGTCGCCCGGCGTGGACGTTGCTGCACAAACTTCCCATGTATTCCTCCGCGCCGCGCGGAAAGTTGTCTGAAGCAGAAGTACTTGAGAATGAACTTATCAGCCTGCCGAGCGGTCCAAGGTTGTGCACATGAGTCGTCGAGTGCTGGCGCTGACTACAAGTCGGGCCGATTACGGATTGTTGCGTCCACTTCTCCGAGGAATTGATGACCACTCGGACCTTGAATTGGTTCTCGTCGTTTCTGGAACCCATCTTTCGCCTCGCCATGGATACACGGCAGACGAAATTGAGTCAGATGGATTACATATCGCAGAGTCGATAGACCTCGGCATACATTCCACCTTTGACTCGGGGAGTGACGCAATCGACTCGCTCGCGAAGATGTCCCTCGGTATGGCACAGGCCTTGGGTCGATGGCGACCGGACGTCCTTCTGGTTCTTGGAGATCGCTACGAGATTCTTGCTGCATGCTCGGCGGCGCTCTTGCTCAATGTACCCATTGCCCATGTTCATGGCGGTGAAGTCACGAACGGATCGATAGACGACGCGATTCGCCACTCCATCACCAAGATGGCCACCCTCCACTTTCCAGTACACGAGGCCTATGCAGCTCGTCTTCGTCAACTCGGTGAGAATTCTTCCGACATCGTCGTAATCGATCCGCCAGTAACGGAGACTCTCCATACATTCGTACCGCGACCACGCCAAGAGTTGACCTCGGTACTGGGAATCGAATTGACAGATCCAGTCGTCGCGCTCTCGTATCATCCTGTTACGAGGCGGGGCTCTTCCTCGCTAAAAGAGTTGGAAGCCCTGCTGTCGGCACTGAACGACTATTCGGAACTTACCGTTGTAGTGACCTGGACGAATGCCGACCCCCACGCGACACAACACCAGGAACTTCTTCGTCAGTTCGTGAGTCACGGACCCAGGCAACGGGCGATAGTGGCTTCACTTGGTCACACAAACTACTTGTCGCTCTT
>Ga0233424_10002405_pt1 | contig 13448 bp, 12 predicted proteins | sample Watercolumn_Towu_FD_181011 | JGI IMG/M metagenome (GOLD analysis project Ga0233424, IMG submission 181011) | Freshwater microbial communities from Lake Towuti, South Sulawesi, Indonesia - Watercolumn_Towuti2014_125_MG | ecosystem: Environmental > Aquatic > Freshwater > Lake | place: Indonesia...
ATCTGCGCGGTCAAGCGAGACTCCGACCAAGTGCCGATGACGCAGGCGCGGGCGACCAAAGAGTTGCGCGCCGCTCTCGACCGGCGGGCGATTGTGGTGACTGGGGCGGGCATTGTGCAGGCGGTCATCCGCCAAGAGTTCCCGGTCTACGAACCGCGGACGCATCTGACGAGTGGCGGGTACTCGACGATGGGCTTCACGGTGCCGGCAGCGATCGGGGCCAAGCTGGCTCAACCGGATCGGCAGGTGGCCGCGGTCTGTGGCGACGGTGACTTCCTGCAGACGATGCAGGAGATTGGCGTGGCGGCGATGCTTGACCTCCCGGTGCTGTTCGTCGTGTTCAACAACTCCGGATTTGGCTCGATCAAGGGTGGGCAACTCGCCAACTTCGGGCGCACCGCTGCCGTCGACTTCATGCGCCGGGGGCAGCCGTACACGCCGCACTACGCCAACGTGGCCCGCGATTTTGGCATCCCGGGCGAACAGGTCACCGAACCGTCGCAAGTGGGACCGGCGATTCGGCGGGCGCTGGCATCTGGTGGGCCAGCGTTGGTTGAGGTGGTCGTGGCGCGGGACTTCCCCGACGCCGGGGCGAACAAGACCGGGTGGTGGGACGTGCCGGTGCCGCACACACGCGGCGCCGGTCGTGAGGCGTACCTCGCCGGCAAGGCAGAGGAGCAGATCTAGTGGCAGGTGCGGCCGCGCGCGGCTGGTAGCCCCAGGTCACGGGGGCGTGCCATGCGCGACCGCGCAGGTGCGGCAACGAATCTGATCCCTCTGGCGGATTGCCGGTTGACTCAAGTTGCGCGCACACTGGCCGATAATGTAGTCAAGCGCACCGGAAGCGCTTCAACCTCCGGTGCGAGGTGAAGGATCTAGCGATGCGCATCCAGGATGGACCGCTGGGCCACCTGAGGGATGTGGTGGATCAGCGCAACGCACAGTTCATGTTGGAGATTGCCGCGGCGGCCTCAATCCGTAGCGCCAAGACTCGACCAACGACCCGGACAGTCGCTGCGGCGCCGCCATCTACCCCCAAGATGTACGCGCCGGGTGAGGGCATCACTAACGCGCACGTCGACACCGTCGCGTAGGTCGCCAACTGGCCGGCAAACCGAATAGCACGCCCTCTCGTTGCCCCTGTACGTGCCTCGGCCCGCGACGGGAGGGATTTCTGATGGCTCGCGCCCTCGCCGTGATGACGGTGGGGGCGTTTGGCTTTGTTCGGCGGCTCGCAAGCGCGTCGCCCGCTACCCGCGACGTTCCTCAAGGTCGTCCATCGCCCGGGCTGTTTCCGCGTCGTCCGGGTGTCCCGATGCCACCAATCCCGCACGTACCCCGGCGCGGTCGGCGGCAGACCGGTTCTGGCTCATCTTGACCTTGCCGGTTAGCTGCCGGATCGGCATCGCGAAGGCGACGATCCCGTCGACCATCTTCCCGATGAACTCCGCGGGCATCGCGTCCATCGTCCACGGGTCCGGACGACCCGCCTCGTAGGTCATCGTGAGGGTGTCGAGGATCGTGCGCACCCGGTCGCGGTCGTCGATCCGCTCCGGTCGGCCGCTGGCTTCGACGACGGTGTAGTTCCACGTCGGCACAGCGACCGGCGCCTCGTACCACCCCGGCGAGATGTACGCGTGTGGCCCATGGAAGAGGGCGATGGTGTCGTGCCGGCCGTCGAAGGCGGCGGCGTGTGGGTTGACCCGTGCGACATGCCCGTAAAGGGTGCCGGCGTCATCGTCGCCTTCGACCACCAAGGTGAATGGCAGAAGGGTGGCGATCGGCGCGCCTTCGATGACCGAGACGAGTGTCCCGAAGGCGTGAGCACGGATGACGTCGTGGATACGGTCGCGATCAGTCTCGGCGAAGTGCGGTGGCAGATACATCGTCTGTCGTTCCGGGGATGCCACCCCAACTGCACACGTGCAACGCGGCTAAGATACGCGCCATCACGGCCGAGTACCACCGTGGGGAAGGAATGAAGATGCAGTCGCACCGGGTCACGATGCTTGGCACCGGCCTGATCGGTGAGTTCTACACGATGACGTTGCATGGACAACGGAACCGTGATTCGGTGACGGTCGTCTACTCACGGTCGGAGGCGCGGGGCGCAACGTTCGCCGAACGGTGGTCAATCCCGCATCACACCACCAGTCTCGAGGAGGCGATCACCCACCCCGAAACCGACGTGGTCGTTGTGGCCTTACCGAATCACCTCCACGAGGAGGCAATCGCGATGGTCGCCGCTGCCGGCAAGGCGGTCCTGTGCACCAAGCCACTCGGCCGAACCGCCGCCGAGGCGAAGCGGATCCTCGACATGGTCGAGAAGGCGGGCGTCTTCGCCGGGTACCTCGAGGACCTGTGCTACACGCCCAAGACGCTCAAGGCAGTGAAGTCGGTGCGCGCTGGGGCGATTGGTGACGTGTTGTGGGTGCGAAGCCGCGAGACGCACCCCGGCCCGCACAGTGCGTGGTTCTGGGACGACGCACTGGCCGGTGGCGGCGCGATCATCGACCTCGGGTGCCACTGCATCGAGATCATCCGGAACTTCGTGGGCAAGGGGAACCGCCCTGTCGAGGTGATGTGTTGGAAGGACACCCTTGTCCACCCCATCAACGCCGAGGACAACGCCATCGCGATGGTGCGCTTCGAGTCCGGCGCCGTCGGCCAGTTCGAGGTGTCGTGGACCTTCCGTGGCGGCATGGACCTGCGTGATGAGGTCGCCGGGACGCACGGCACGATCTGGATGAACCACTTCCTGCGGACCGGCTTCGAGATGTTCACCGCGGCCGAGGGGAACGCCTACGTCGCCGAGAAGGCCGAGACCTCGACCGGGTGGCTCTTCCCGGTTGGCGACGAGGTGGCCGAGTTGGGGTACGTCGACATGTTCACCGACATGTTCGGCGCGATGGAGGCGGGGCGCGCGCCGATGGAGACGTTCTACGACGGGTACGTCGTGAACGCGGTGATGGACGCCTGCTACCGGTCAGCGGCGACGCGCGCGTGGGCGCCGGTTGAACTGGAATGGCGCAATGGGCATACACCGCGGATTTCCGGCAAGCCGTCGATGTTCGAGGGGCAGGTCATCATCAAGCAGGAGACCTTGCCCGACGGTCGCGTGAAGCTGATCCTGAAGGACCCGCAGACGCAGGTGTTCTCCGACCGCATCGTGGCGACCGTGCAGGCCTGACACCGCGCGGCGGCGTGCCGGGCCAGGCGACGGGGATACTACGCCCCCATGGAAGCCTCCCCGTATGTGTCGCCGTCGATCCTTCATGCCCTCGTCGCCTCGCGCGACCGTGCGCCGGGCCACCCATGCATCGTGTTCGAGGGAGAGGCCCTGGATTACGACGCCGTTGTTGCCCTCGCGCGACGGTGGGAGGTCGGGCTACGCGGTGAGGGGATCGTGCCGGGCGACCGAGTGGCCGTCTTCCTCGAGAATGGCCTTGATTTCGTCGGCGCCTACCTTGGGACGCAACTGGCGGGGGCGACCGTCGTCCTCGTCAACACGCAATACCGGCAGGTTGAGTTGCGCCACGTTCTGGATGACTCCGGTGCGCGTGCATGCGTCGCCGATGGGGCGAGGCTAGGAGACCTTGCACGGGTCGTCACCGACGTGCCGGAGTTGGCGCTGATTGTGGCGGTTGGCGATGTGCCGGGCGACCACGGCGTCGTTGGGCCGGCAGTGGTCGGGGCCGAGGCCATGCTTTCGGGCAATCTCGACGCGGGGCCGCTGCGCTTGCCAGACGCCGACGCCGTCGCGGTAATCGGGTACACGTCGGGCACGACCGGGCGGTCGAAGGGGGCGATGTTGCGCCACCGGAACCTTGCCGCGAACGCCGCGGCGGTAACGACGGCGTGGCACTGGACGGCCTCAGACCGCCTGTTGCTGATGTTGCCACTCTTCCACGTGCACGGCCTGTGCGTGGGGATGCACGGCACATGGACGGTCGGTGGGACGGTCGACTTGCGGCGGAAGTTCGATGTTGCCGAGGCGATCGAGACCATCGACGGCGGCGAAGTCACGATGTTCTTTGGCGTGCCGACGATGTACGTGCGCTTGGTTGCCGAGGCGTCGGCGCGCGGTCGGGCACCGCGGACGATTCGACTCTATGTGTCAGGGTCGGCGCCGTTGAGCGCGCAGGTGTTCGGGGCGTTCGAGGCGACCTTCGGGCAGTCCATCCTCGAGCGGTACGGCATGACCGAGACGATCATGAACCTGACCAACCCGTACGGCGGCGAACGCCGCCCAGGAACGGTCGGCGCCCCGTTCCCCGGGCAGGAGGCGCGGATCGTGGACGTGCGGTCGCGGGTGCCGGTCGGGCCGGAGGTCGACGGCGAGATTCAGGTGCGTGGCCCGCACGTCTTCGCCGGGTACTGGGAACGGCCGGACGCGACGGCCGAGGCGTTCGACACCGATGGGTGGTTCAACACCGGCGACCTTGGGCGGGCGAGTGCCGACGGGTACGTGACGATCACCGGCCGCGCGAAGGAGCTGATCATCACGGGCGGCTACAACGTCTACCCACGCGAGGTCGAGGAGGTGCTGATGGCGCATCCGGCCGTGGCGGATGCGGGCGTGGTGGGGATGCCAGACGCGGAGTTTGGGGAGCAGATCGTGGCGGCGGTCGTGCGGCGTGCGGGCGTACCGGCGGTCGAGGCGGCGGCGTTGGTGGAGTTCTGCCGGGAGAACCTCGCGGCGTACAAGAAGCCGCGCCGCATCGTGTTCGTGGAGGCGCTGCCCCGAAATGCAATGGGCAAGGTCGTCAAGGGCGAGGTGAAGGTGCTGGTGGGGTAGGGCATTGACCGCCGTGCACGGGGACACAAGGGCGAACGCCACCGACCATGGTGATCGTCTTGCGGAACGGTGAACGGATCGTCGAGGCTGCCGTGCACTCGGTGGCGCGGCATCGGTCGAGTGACTCCTGGCGGCGCGTGGCAGTTGGCCCGACGAGGTTCCCTACGCCGCGGCGACGACCCGACTCGTACGCATGAAGTTCACCGACATTATGAGCGGGATGAGTGCCAACCCACCGGCGATGGCAGTGATCCCTGCGTAGCCAATCGCCCCGAACAGGAACCCACTGCCGAGGCTAATCGATGCCGACGCCAGGCCAACGAACAGGTCGTTCGTCCCCTGCGTGCGTGACCGTTCTGCCGGCGAAAGCTGGTCGGAGAGCAGCGTCGAGCCGCCGACGAAGCAGAAGTTCCACCCCACGCCAAGCAGGAAGAGCGCAATCCCGAGCGGCACTACCTGCGGTGAGAGCGGGGCCATCAGGCAGGCGACCAGCAGGGTCGTCGCGCCGATGAGGATCATGCGACCGCGCCCCCACGTGTCGAGCAGGGGCCCAGAGATGATCGACGGCGCGAACATCCCGAAGGTGTGCCCGCTGATCACCGAGTAGATATCGCTGCGGCTGTGCTGGTGGTCTTCCATGTGCAGTGACGTGATGACCATCACCGCCACCATCACGACTTGCCCAAGCACCATCGAGAGGACGGCTGTGACCGCCGCCGGCTGCGTGAAGATCTCGGCGCGCGAGCGGTTCGAGCCGCCGGTGCGGGTTGGGGGCGGGTAGAGGGCGGCGACTTCGCGACCGACGTCGCGCGGGTCCGGGCGCAGGCCGACCATCACCAGGACCGAGGCGACCGCGAACAGGCCGAGCGTCGTCAGGTAGGCCCCCGCGAGTTCGTCCAGGCCGACGCTGACTGCGAAGTCGCTCACCGGCACCGCAAGCAGGCGCGACAGGACGGTGCCAACGACGCCGCCGAGGACCACGTACGAGATCGCACGCCCGCGTTGGTCGGGTGGGTTCACCTCGGCGGCGGCAAACCGCCCGAGTTGCACGGCCGAGTTCGTCACTCCCATCACCATCAGGCCTAAGGTGGCCATCGGGAACGACCGGAACTGGAGCGCGCCGAGGACGACCCCGTTGCCGACCATGCCGGCGAGTAGGCCAAGCGCGATGCCGTTCCGCCGCCCGATGCGGTCCATCAGGTGGCCCCAGAGCAGGGCGGCGAGAGCGCCGCTGAGGAGGTAACCCGCCGTCGGCAGCGTCGCGAGCGAGCGGTCGGTGGCGAGTTTTGCGCCGAGAATCGGGTTGATCGCCGTCGCGGCGATGAAGCCGGCGGAAGCGAGGCTTTGCGTTGCGAACAGGACGAGGGTGATCTTGCGCGCGATCCTAGTCAGGGGCGTGGCGGTCAATGCAGTGATCCCGGCGGTGGCGACTCGTGTTGGCCCTGAACGGGTCGTTTGGGCAGGTGTACGGTAACTCGCACCGGATGGCCATGCCACCGTGCGCCGGGTCGTACTTGGACCAACGTTACCCGGTTGGGTTGGACGGCTCCTGGCCGATCCACAGTTGGTTGCCGTCCGGGTCGGACAACCGGAACTCCCGCATGCCGTAGAAGGTCGATGAGATCGCCGGCAGGTCAAGGCCGTTGGCACGTGCCCCGGCGTGGTACGCCTCGAGGTCGTCCGGGTAAAGGTAGATGACGGACTGGCGCACCGGGCCGGGATGGCCGTTGGTTGAGACGTCGAGCATGAGGCGGTATGCGCCCAGGCCGAGCGACGCCCACCCCCAGTCGTCGTTGCGATTCTCGACCGCGAAGCCGAGCTGGCGGTAGAAGTCGATGCTGCGGGACAAGTCGGTCACCGCAAGCATCGGGACAAGGCGTTCGATCTTCATCCACCGGAGGGTAACCCACGGAGACGAAGACAGGGGGCGCCCGGCTAGGCGTCCCCCGTGGTGTCTGGGCCGCACCCTATCGAGGGTGCGGCGCGACGGTCGATACCTGGATTACTTGAGCAGCTGGAGGGCCATCTGCGGGGACTGGTTGGCCTGCGCGAGGACTGCCATGGTCGACTGCTGCAGGATCTGGTTCTTCACCATCTCCGAGATGGCTTGAGCGATGTCGGCGTCGCGGATGCGGCTGTTGGCCGCGCCGGTGTTCTCGGAGGCGACGCCGAGGCTGTTGATCGTGCTCTGCAGGCGGTTCTGCATCGCGCCGATTGACCCGCGACGGGTGCTGACGGTCGCAATCGCCGTGTCGAGGACGCTGATCGCGGCGTTGGCACCAGACTGGGTCGTCAGCGACTGCGCACCGGCGGTACGCAGGTTGGTGATCGTCAGGCCGGTGGTACTGGCTGAGGTTAGGCCAAAGGTAATCTCGTCGACCGATGCCGTCGTGACGTTGTTTGGCCCGACGTGGAACTGGAGGCCGGTCGATTGGCCGCCGCCATTGAGTAGCGCAATGGTGTTGAACTGCGTTGCGGCGGCGATGCGGTCAACCTCGGAGAGGAGCTGGTTCACCTCGTCCTGGATGTGCAGGCGGTCGGTGTTGGTGAGGGTGTCGTTGGCCGACTGCACCGCGAGTTCACGCATCCGGGCGAGGATGCTGTGCGTCTCGTTGAGGGCACCCTCGGCAGTCTGCAGGAGGCTGACGGCGTCCTGGGCGTTGCGCTGCGCCTGGTTCAGGCCACGGACCTGATTCCTCAGCTTCTCGCTGACGGCCAAGCCTGCGGAGTCATCGGCGGCCTTGTTGATTCGCAGGCCGCTGGAGAGCTGCTCGATGGCGCGTCCGAACGAAATCTGCGTCCCCGATAGGTTTCGCTGCGCGCTCACCGACTCGAAGTTGTAGTTGATGCGTAGAGCCATTGGTCGCTGGATCCTTCCGCCACGGGACGGCCGACCTCATCCATGAAGCCACCGTGAGGCCGATCCGTTCCGTTCCCGGTCTGATCGGCATCCCCGCTGCCCGCTCCAAGTTTCGACTGGACGGAACATCTCTGAAGGAGGTCTGCGGGGAATTTCCCAGCGTGAACTCAAGTCGGTGCGGCCGCCGTCCGTCGGGGGTTGATCCGCGTGCGTGATCTGGAGCGAGCGGTACACCCCTCTCCCGTCGCAACGGGTGAGGGGCAGGGCGTCGGGGTCAAAAACTCCGCGCCCTGTCTCGGCGCGTCGAGCTGCAGCCGTTGGCTACGCGCCGTGGAAGTCGTCCGCCTCGTCGTCGCCCGGGTCCGGCGCACCGATCGCCTGCAGGTGTTCGCGGAATGCATGCCAGTCGTCCGGGTCCTCGCCGTTCGCTGCACGCGCGGCACGCCATTCGGCTGCCTGTTGGGTGATGTTCGGGTTCTCCTCGGCGAGGTCTTCGAGTGTTGGCATGCGCGTTGCACCCTCTTACGCGGTAAGAGTACCGCACGTGCGGCGGCGCATCGCCATCTTGGGCAAGGGGTAACGAATTCGAAATGCGGCATTGCGGCCGCACCATTCGGCCGCAGCCATTCAGAAAGGCGGAGGACGCCCGATGATGTGTCCGAAGCGATCACGGACTGGGAGCCCCGGCGATTTCCCTAGTCGCCGCCCCTCCCTCCCAAGTTGGTTCGGGTCCCGGTCGTCTCCGAAGATGTGGCAGCGTTGACGGAACTCGCTTCGGTTGGCCCCCGGCGGAAACGCTGGGGGCCTTCTGCATGCTTGGCGTATCGAAGAGGCTCCGTTGTCCCCGGAACCCATTTCGTCCAGATCCCGGCCGCGCCTGTTCAGAAAATCGCGGTCCGGCCGATGATGTAGGCGAAGTCGGAATGGTCCCCGGAATCAGGCGATCCTCCCTAGTCGCCTCACCTCCCTCCCAAGTTGGTTCGGGTTCTGGGCCGGTTCGTAGATGTGGCAGCGTCGGCGGACAAGACTTTGCGAGCCCCCGGTGCAGGGCGCCGGGGGCTCCCCTTTTGCCCCGAAATCTTGGCGCGTGCGGCGAAGTACCCATGACACCGATACTCGGCGCAGTGGGTATGGACGTGCCTCGCGCGTGCATCGCGATCCCTGGTGTCTGGACCGATCACTGGTTCGACGCGCCCGACGCATGGTGGGCGTGGGCCTGCGCTTGGGCCGGGTGGACCGTCGACGACTGGCGGACCTTCCGGGCTGATTGGGACCGGTCAGGCTGCGCAGGGCGTGAGGCCCTCATGCGGTCATCGGGCGTCCGGTTTGTGGATTGGCGGCAGGTCCCGGGCGGTTCCACCTTTGGGACGGTCGATGCTGCCGCCGCCCTGCTGCAGGGGCACCTGGACGAGTTGCCTCCTGGTACCGATGTCACGCTCATCGGCCACAGCAAGGGAGGCAACGTCATCAAGCGCTACCTCACCGAGCTCATTGGCGCACGCCACGCGTATGGCATGCAAGCGGCCGGCGGCTCCGAGCCGACGAACCATTCCCCGAGGGCCACGAACGTCCGCGCCGTCATGATCTGCGCGCCGGTTGACCTGGTTCGTGAGGCCACCTGCGCCGCCCTCGGCCTCGGTATCCGTCCCACCCGGTGGCCTGGCGTCCCGGACGGCGCCCAGGTCGCCACCGTCAACAACTGGCTCGATCCCAGCGGCGGGCGCCTGCACGGCGTGCGCAACTACCAGGTGCGCGTCTGGAACGACCATTTCGTCCCGTGGCCCCCGCACGGGATGAAATCGTTCCTCGCCCGGCGTGTCCTGACCGATCTCGGCGCGATTGAGACTCGGTGACGCATCCCACCGCCAGGAGGGTTGACAGCCGCGGCACGAGGCGCGACAGTACCGGGTTCCTCCCACGGACCGCGACCGCTCGCTCCCGCTTGCCCGGTTGAGCCTCGCGAAGCAGGAGGACCGAGAGGAAGGGGAACCACCGTCGTGAGGATCACGTACGCGCACCGGCGCTCGGCCTTCTACCCGTTCGACGACCACGGCGGACCGGGCAATGAGTTGCCACCGCCAGACGTCCGCGCCGCCTGGCTTGACGCCGTGCGCGCCCGGGGTTTCGAGGGCGTGGAGGTCGGCGTGCACCCGCGTGGTACCGCCGACGGCACCATCCGAGACCTTGGCAAGGAGCTCGCCGACGCGGGCTTGCCGGCCGAGGTGATCCGGGGCGGAGGCGGGTTCGCCAGTCCGCGCGCCGCCGCTTCAAGCCGCGAACGCGTCGAACGTGCGATCCACCAGGCCGCCGTCATCGGGTGCAATCTCGTGAACATGACGGTCTCCACGCCACCACACGATCCGCTCGGCCCGGGTGCCTCGGGCAACGGGGAGCGAATCTCGCAAGGCGGAAGCCGCTACGCCTCGGAGGCGGACTTTGAGGTCACGGCGCGCCATCTGCGTGAGGTTGGTGCACGCGCCGCGGACCGAGGCGTCTCGATTGCCATCGAGATGCACCAGCACTCCATCGCGGACAACTCGTGGAGCACCTTGCATCTCCTGGACTTGGTTGGCCTCGACAACGTGGGGTGCAACCCCGACCTCGGCAACCTCTACTGGTGCTACGAGGAGCCGGAGGAGACGATCGAGCGATGCATCGTCGCGCTCGCGCCACGGGCCAAGTACTGGCACTGCAAGCAGCTCGTCCGCGTCCACGTCCCTGAGGTCCAGCACGCGTACTACATCAAGGTTCCCCTGCCCGACGGCGACATGGACTACCGGTTCGCGATCGCCGCGATGCTTGGCGCCGGGTACTCCGGTGCGCTTGCCGTGGAGGGCACCAGGGAGGGTGACCAGCTCTACCGTGACGGCAAGAGCGTGACGTACTGTCGCGACGTCATCCGTGAGTTGGCACACGTGCGGTAGGCGTGTTTGGCCCCGTCCGGAAGCGACCGAGATACTTGCCCTGCTTGCCTCGCACGAAGTGGAGGTGCCGGAGTCCCTTCGTCATCCGATAGGCCAACTCAGGCGGCAACCTCTACAGCTCAACTCCCCGCCGAGTACGACCCCCTTGGTGGAGCGTTCGCAGGAGGACTTGAGAGGCAGTAGCTTGCGCGGGCGCCCGTAGCGCGGGGATGGACTGTGCGACGGATTACGAGGCGGGACAACCATCGTCCTCCCAGTGCCGGACCCGTACCACGTCGCCGAGAGAGCCCCCCATCCCTGCCCCTCCCCCGCTGCGGCAGGCGAATACTCGGATAACTAAGGGAGACGTGGGCCCTGCCCAAGCCGCCGAAGCGGTGGCAGCCCCGTCGCGCTACCATCGAGATCCTTGCCCAACGGAAGGGGTTTCAGTGTCCGCATCGCGTTCCCGCACCCTCTCGCTCATCCTGCCCGTCTACGTGCCGTCGCTGCTCCTGAGTGCCGGGCAGGGCATCCTCGTGCCCACCCTGCCACTCTTCGCGCAGGATCGCTTCGAGGTGAACTTCAGTCTCGTCAGCCTGGTTGTCGCGGCGGCGGGACTCGGGACACTCATCAGCGACGTCCCGGCCGGGATGCTTATCGAGCGGTGGGGGCGCAAGCCGGTGATGGTCGTCGGCACGATCGCGGCGGCAACCGCGACGATGCTCATGGGCGCATCGACGCCGCTTGTCGCGGTCATCGGCGTGTTCCCCGCCTACGTTGCCCTTGTCTTCCTTCGCCTGATCGCTGGTGGCGGTTCTGCGATGTGGAACATCTCTCGCATGGCGTACATCGCCGACGTCGTTCCGCTTGCCGATCGTGGGCGTGCCCTCTCGACGTTTGGCGGTGTCGCACGCATTGGAACCTTCGTCGGCCCGTTCGTCGGTGGCGTCGTCGGCACGTGGTTTGGCCTTGAGGCGTCGTTCTACCTCGCAGGCTGTCTTTCTCTCGTCGGCGCCGCGATCTCGGTCGTCGCAATCCACGAGTCGCGTCAGGCGTCGCGCCGCACCGAAAAACACATGCGATGGACCTTGGTCGGCACGGTCGCCCGCCGTCATTGGCGCGATCTGACGGCGGCCGGGTCAGCCCAAATCTTTGCCCAGATGATCCGCGCTGGTCGCCAATTGATCGTGCCCCTCTACGCCTCGAACACCCTCGGCCTCAGCGTGGCGGAGATCGGCTCCATCGTGAGCATTTCGAGCGCGGTGGACATGTCGCTCTTCCTGCCCGCCGGCATCCTCATGGATAGGCTCGGGCGGAAGTTCGCGTCGGTGCCGTCGTTTATCGTCCTGGCGATCGGCATGGCCATGGTGCCGTTCACGGTCGACTACGCCACCCTGCTCATCGCCACCTGCGTCATGGGGTTCGGTAACGGCATTGGGTCGGGCACGATGATGACCCTTGGCGCCGACCTTGCCCCGCGCGAGGCGACCGGCGAGTTCCTGGGGGTCTGGCGCCTTATCGGCGATGCCGGGACGTCTGGAGGCCCAATGGCCGTCGGGGCTATCGCCGACCTGATCGGTCTGGGGCCTGCGGCCTTCTGCCTCTCGGCGACGGGAGTGCTCGCCGCCTCGACCTTGGTCGTGTTTGTCCGCGAGACCTTGGGCAACCCGGTGGCGCCCGTCCGCATCAACGCCCCACCGTCACCCGTTCCCCCTTTGTGACCGCGACGTTTCCCACGCCACTCACCCCGAACGCCCCTGCCGATGCCGTCGCGCGCGCCTCTGGAGCCGGATCTGAAGAGGGGTACCGGGGGGTATCTCTCGGTGTGGCGCGGCGTCGCTTCGAGTCCAGCATGGTTGCGCGGTCACCCGACACCCTCCGCAGCTACGCGCAGGCACTCGACCACTTCCTGGAGTTTCTCCTGGGGCAAGGCGTCACGGAGACCTCGGAGACGACCGCCATCCCGCCGGAGGCGGCGGAGCGGTTCGCCGCGTGGGCGGTGCGGCGGTACGGTCGGCGCCCCCGAGGCACGCAGGTCACGTACCTCGCGGGGGTACGCGCCTTCTACCGCTTCCTCGACCGCCACGCACTCTTGCCCGTCGGCGTCACGGTCGAACGGACGCGCCTCGCCGTACGAGAAGTGATTGGGCGACCGGGGCCGTACCGCGCGCCGCGCATCGACCCGCGCCTGCCGGAAGTGGTTCTTGTCGCCGACGCGATGCCGCTGCCGGTGGCCGACGGGGCCGCAAGCCAGCGCGCACGCCTCGAACTCCTTCGCGACCGATCCATCTTGCGCGTGCTGTATGCCACCGGGATGCGTCGTGCCGAGGTGGCGTCACTGACCCGTGCCGACGTCGCGGATGGCTTCGCCCACGAAGCGATCATCACCGGCAAGGGGCAGCGTGAACGCACGGTCTTCTTCGATGACACCACACTGGCGGTCATTCGCGCGTACCTTGAAGCGCGCGCCGACCGTTTTGAACCGCTGTTTCTGCGCCACGACACTGCGCGCGGGGTTTTCCCCGGTCCGGGTGGACGCGCCTACGCCATGGGCGAGAAGACGGTGTGGAACATCGTGCGCAGGTACGGGGCGATTGCCGGCGTGGAGGCGTCGCCGCACGACTTCCGGCACGACAAGGCGACGACCCTGCTCAATCAGGGGGCAGACCTGTCGGAGGTGCAGGACATCCTCGGGCACGCGTCACCGGAGACCACGAAGACGATCTATGCCCACTACGACCGGTCACGCCTGCGTGAGGCCTTCGATCGCTTCAGTGTGGCACCGGAGGACCGTGCAGCCCGACCCCCCTCTCCGGCGCCAGCGCTCGCAACGGGGAAGGGGTAGGGGTGGGGGCCAAGAAGGTGGGGGGTGCCACCGGGAGATGGG
>Ga0233424_10002407_pt1 | contig 13445 bp, 11 predicted proteins | sample Watercolumn_Towu_FD_181011 | JGI IMG/M metagenome (GOLD analysis project Ga0233424, IMG submission 181011) | Freshwater microbial communities from Lake Towuti, South Sulawesi, Indonesia - Watercolumn_Towuti2014_125_MG | ecosystem: Environmental > Aquatic > Freshwater > Lake | place: Indonesia...
CGATGGGAGAACACGCGTAAAGAAATTGTCCGGTGGACAATTTTAGCGTTTGATTTTCGCGTAGCGAACCGATTCCCGTCGTCGTAATAATAAAGGCTGCATTACGCAGCCTTAGTGTAGTCCCGATGGGAGAACACGCGTAAAGAAATTGTCCGGTGGACAATTTTAGCGTGTGATTTTCGCGTAGCGAACCGATTCCCGTCGTCGTAATAATAAAGGCTGCATTACGCAGCCTTAGTGTAGTCCCGACGGGAATCGAACCTGTATCAAAAGTTTAGGAAACTTCTATTCTATCCATTGAACTACGGGACCAGAATCGGGGACACGAAGTTACTAAATAGAACTGTTCATTTGGGAAGTCGGTGCTAAAGCGCTAACGCCAGAAAACAAAGATGCGAGTCGGAATGTTCCTGACTCGCATCAATCGTTATCTATCGAAGTAAATATTTCTACTGCCCCGAAATGAAGTAAGCAATCTTCGCGTTTGTAACCTGCGAAGGATTTACAACCAACACCGGAATCTGTGCTTCATTGGTAATTGTTTCACGTTCGGCAGTGCCGTGCAATAATTCATGTACACCACGTTCCTGTGAATTAACTACGGCAATGAGATCTGCATCACTCTGCTTCGCGTAATCGAGCATCTGCTTTACGAAATTACCTTTCTCAGGAGCTTGCTGAATATCGTAATCTACTTTGTGTTTTGCCAGTTCATTCTTTGCGTAGTTCGTATTCAGCATAATTGATTTCTTAATGAACTCGTCGGTCTCATGCTGAGAATAGATATGAACTTTAGAACCGAAGTAAGTCGCCATTTTAATGGTGAGGTCTAACTTCTGCTTCGACTCTTTACTCAGGTCCATTGGAAGAACAATGTTCTTATATCCATTACGGATTCCTCGTTCCTGTACAACAACAAATGGCACATTCGAATTTGTGAATACTTTCACGGCGTAACTTCCGGTAATGTGTTGCATACCTTTCACTCCATGAGTACCCATGAAAATCAATTTCGCGCCAAGTGTCTCAGCAACTCCTCCAATGTCATCAAAGATGTTACCTTCCTTGATCACCGTTTCAATCGTCACGCCCGACCACTGTGATGCCTTTTGGGCAATTTCGGTAAGCTTCGCCTGAGAACTGGTGCGCTCTGCGGCTTTACCGATTACATGTAAAAGCGAAACATGGCCACCAACAGTTTTTGCTACTGACAATGCATGTTGTAAAGCGCAATCTGCTACCGACGTAAAATCGTGAGGGACCAGAAAATGGTTGTTCGTTGCCATAGTAAATTTTTGTAGGACACGAATATAATAAAGGGATGCGGAATGGGGAGCGCAGAATCACGAATTGAGGGTTAAGGAATGACAAAACACGTTCATTTCAGGCTTCACCAATCCCTTTGATACCAGTAAGTTATGAAGGATCACATGGTCACACCCCGGTTCAGATGTACAACGAGCGTCAATCCCAATCCCAATTTCCCTTTATACCGTATATCTTTTTAATTTTAACGCGCTTTCAAGGTCCAAACCTATTCCATCGAGGTAATTATCAATGTACATCTTAGTTTTTTTTCTTGCACACTGGTTCTTGTCTTTATTCAGTCAGACGTTCTTTCTGCACCGATACGCATCGCACAAGATGTTCTCGATGAGTCCGTTCTGGGAAAAATTCTTTTACTTCTTCACGTTCATCACTCAGGGTTCTTCGTTTCTGAATCCTCGCGCTTATGCAATTATGCATCGTATGCATCACGCCTACAGTGATACAGAAAAAGATCCGCACTCCCCGCACTTCTTCAAAGACGTTTGGCACATGACGATGAAAACAAAAGACATCTATCTCAATTATGCGAAGTATGGTGTTCAGCCGGAGAAACCTTTTCAGGGAAAATATCCGGAGTGGAAGCTCATCGATCGTATTTCTGATTCGTGGTTCGTTCGCGTTGGATTTGGTGTTCTGTATTTTCTCTTCTATCTGAAATTTGCTCCTTACTGGTGGTGCTTCGCTCTTCTTCCGATTCATTTCTTCATGGGACCGGTGCAAGGTGCTATTGTTAACTGGTGCGGACACAAGTACGGATACAGCCATTATGACAACAACGATCACAGTAAAAACACAGTGCCACTTGATTTCTTTCTCATGGGAGAACTCATGCAGAACAATCACCACAAAAGTCCGAATAGCATCAACTTCGGGAAGAAGTGGTGGGAAGTCGATCCTACATACCCAATCATAGTTGTTATGAAGTGGGTAGGAATTGTCAAGTTCAGAAAAATCACTGCATAATTTCAAATTTTCCCCAGCACCTCAGTCCTTAATAACTTCTCCCGAATGAGCCCATATCTGTACCTACCTCTCGTTTCCTTCGCAGCAGTTTCATTTATCATGATTCTCATTTACATCTGGGGATACATCATTAAAAATAATGGCATCGTTGATATTTTCTGGGCGTTCAATTTCCTGGTAATCGCGGCAATCATCTGGTTTCTGGCGGAAGGAGTTGACCAAAGAAAAATGCTCGTGTGCGGACTTGCAGCACTCTGGAGTTTACGGTTAGGAATTTATCTTCTCATTCGCGTAGGCTCACATTTGAAAGTTGAAGAAGGCCGTTACAAAGCCTTGCGCGAAGAGTGGAGCAATACCGTTTTCTTTTTCTTCTTTCAGGGACAGGCGTTTTCGAATGTGATGCTTGCCATTCCTTATTTTCTCATTGCTTTAAATCCTGCTCAGGAAATTCACATTGTCGAATACATCGGCGCCGGACTCTGGCTCATTGCAATTATCGGTGAAGGACTTTCTGATTACCAGCTGGCTGCTTTCAAAAAGAATCCGGCGAACAAAGGGAAAGTTTGCCAAGACGGACTGTGGAATTACTCGCGCCATCCAAACTACTTCTTTCAGCTCATGATCTGGACTGCAGTCTTCATCATGGCGCTTCCAAGTCCGTATGGATGGATTTCAATCATCTGTCCTTTATCCATTGGATACCTGATCTTCAAAGTCACAGGAATTCCAATGACAGAAGAACAAGCCGTTCGAAGCAAAGGAGATTTATACCGCGAGTATCAAAGAACAACGAGCGTTTTCGTTCCGCTGCCTAAGAAAAAATAATCACGGCAAATGTGAATTCGGATTTTTAACTGCCGACTGCACTACTGCCCAACTGCCTGCTGAGATATGTGGTATGACAGAATTGTTGAGCAAGATTTAGTTCCTGATTTTCTGATCAGAAATCGTATCCGGGCGCTATTACGCCAGCGTCTCCGCGACGAAGACAAAGGATCTCCCGAAGCAAACAAAGCAAATCTCCTGAAGCTTGTCGCAGAGCTGAAAGCATCGCCAATCGCCATCAATACTGCAGAGGCCAACGAACAACACTACGAGGTTCCGACTGAATTCTACAAGTATTGTCTGGGTAAGCATCTCAAGTACAGCAGTGGCTATTGGAAAGATGGAGTGAAGGACATTGATACTTCCGAGAAAGACATGCTGGAGCTGACTTGTCAACGCGCTGAATTGAAAGACGGGCAGGATGTGATGGAACTCGGTTGCGGCTGGGGATCACTTTCCTTGTTCATGGCTGCGAAGTTTCCAAATAGCAGATTCACCGTTGTGTCGAATTCACGCACACAAAAAATCTACATTGATGAAACGGCAAAGTCGCGCGGCATCACGAATCTCGAAGTTATTACTTGTGACATCAATCAATTTTCTATTGAGAAGAAATTCGACCGTGTAGTTTCTGTGGAGATGTTTGAACACATGCGCAACTATCAGAAATTGATGAAACTGGTTGCGGATGCGCTGAAACCCGAAGGAAAATTGTTCGTGCACATCTTCACTCACAAAACACTTGCATACAAGTTTGAAGTTGTTGATGAAACTGATTGGATGAGCAAGTATTTCTTCACCGGTGGAATTATGCCGAGTGATGATTTGCTTTTTTACTTTGATGACGACCTCATAAAAGAACAGCACTGGAAAGTGAATGGCATGAACTACAGTAAGACTTCGGAAGCCTGGCTGAAGAATATGGATGCTCACAAGTCTCAGATTATTCCACTCTTCGAAAAAACGTACGGCAAGGAACAGGCAACAAAATGGTGGGTCTATTGGAGAATCTTTTACATGGCTTGCGCCGAGTTGTGGGGCTTCAATAACGGCGAAGAGTGGATTGTGAGTCATTACCTTTTCAGGAAGAAATAAACTGTATTTAATCAGCGAAATCTGAGGCAAACATTGGAACGTCTCGCGATAGTTGGAACCGGTATAGCCGGAATGGGCTGTGGTCATCTTCTTCATAAGAAGTATGATGTTACGCTGTTCGATAAAAACGATTACATCGGAGGGCACACCAATACTATTTCTGTTGACGAAGACGGGAAACCGGTTCACATGGATACTGGTTTCATGGTGTTCAACTACCAGACCTATCCGCATCTCACAAAAATGTTTGCGGAGATCGATGCGCCGGTGAAAAAGACGAGCATGTCATTTAGTGTGCAGCATGTTCCTTCCGGACTGGAGTATTGCGGGAGCGGATTAAACGGTTTGTTTGCCCAGCGTAAAAACATTTTCAATTGGCGTTACATCAAAATGCTGAAGCAGATTTCACGTTTCAATTCAGAGAGCGTGAATATTCTGGATAAAGAGGAATTTAAAAATTATTCAGTCGGGCAATACATCAAGGAATTCGGATACGGCGAAGACATGTTGTGGAAGTACCTTATTCCAATGAGCTCCGCAGTATGGAGCACTCCAATGGAACTGATGCTCGACTTTCCGATCGTCACACTGATTCGTTTTTTTAAGAACCATGGCTTCCTCGGATTGAACACGCAACATCAATGGTGGACACTTGAAGGCGGAAGTGAATCTTACAAAAAGCTGTTGATTGCACCGTTCAAAGATCGGTTTGTGATTAATAACGGGGCTAAATCTGTTCGTCGCGAAAGCGGGAAGGCAATTGTGGTCACGCAGGACGGCAAAGAGCACGTGTTTGACAAGGCCATCATTGCCGCTCATGGCGATGAGGCGCTTGCAATGTTAACACAACCAACTCCAGACGAACATCGATTGCTTTCTTGCTTTAAGTATCAGGAGAATATTGCTGCAGTTCATACGGATGAATCCGTGATGCCGAAGACAAAATTAACCTGGAGTAGTTGGAACTATCGCATCGAAGAACGCAACAGTAAACCTGTGCCAACAACAATTTATTGGATGAATAGTTTGCAGGGTGTTTCAGATAAGAAAAACTATTTCGTTTCCATCAACCCTATCGAAGGCAGCATTGATCCGAAAAAATTAATACGCATCATCAATTACACGCATCCTTTGTTTGACGTTCCGGCTATGAATGCTCAGAAGGAATTACCGACGCTGAACAAATCCGGCCCGGTTTATTTCTGCGGCTCTTATTTCCGTTATGGTTTTCACGAGGACGCGTATATGAGTGCTGTAGAATTATGTAGTAAATTGTAATTATATCCGTGAGTATCCGCTTGATCCGTCCAATCCCTGTCTGCCGTCAGGCAGGCGCGTACCATTGAGCGCTGCGTTGCAGAAATGTTCGAAATGAAATCCTGTTTATATAAAGCCCGCGTAATGCACAATCGACTCGAACCTAAGGTTCACCGGTTCCATTATAACGTCTTTATGTTTTACGTGGATCTTGACGAGCTGGATGCGCTGGCGAAGAAACACTTCATGTTCTCCAGCAACAAATGGAACTTTTTCTCCTTTCGCGATCGTGAGCATTTACAATTGCCGGCCGACAATCCCGATCAATCAAAGACGACCAAACAACATATTCTTGACTACCTCGCATCGAACAATATTCACGGGGTGGAACGGATCATGTTGCTAACCAATATGAATGTACTCGGGTACAATTTCAATCCGGTTTCATTTTACATCTGTCACGACAAAACCGGAAATGTTGTCTGCAGTGTCGTAGAAGTAAGTAACACGTATCGGGAAATGAAAACATTTCTCGTCACCGAAAAGAAGGACGAAAAGTATTATCTGAACACCACGAAATATTTTTACGTTTCTCCTTTCATTGATCATGACGCAAATTTTGAATTTGTTGTTGGTGTGCCAGACGAAAAGCTCAACATCCGGATCGACGACATCAAGGAAGGAAGAAAGATATTCATAAGCACTCTAACGGGAATCCGGAAGGAGTTCAGCGGCTGGAATTTGTTTAAGTATTTTCTCCGTTTCCCGGTAATTCCTTTGCAGGTGATGTTTCTGATTCACTGGAATGCGCTATTATTATGGCTCAAGAAAATTCCATATCACAAAAAAGCAGCACACGCGAATCTGCAAAGGGATGTTTTGCGTAAATATGAAGAATAATCTCATGGCGGAAGCAGTTACAAATAAGGCAGGATTCTATCAGAAGCAGGTAATGAAGCTTTTGAAGAACATGAACCTGGGAACACTGAATGTTACGTTTCCGGATGGTTCGAAAACCGTGCTGGGAAATGGTCAAGGTGAAGTCACTGCCAATGTCAGGATCAACGACAAGTATTTCTTTAAACGTTGTGTGTTATACGGAGATGTTGGCTTTGGTGAAGCATATGTAGCGGGGGAGTGGGAGACAGATAATATTACCAATGTCATCAAGTGGTTTTTATTGAATGTTGAGAACGCTCCTGGAGTATCAGGGAGCTCAGTTCAGTCGGCAATCACTAATATTCTTAAAGCTTTCAATACCGTGCGCCACCTGCGACGGGCGAATAGCGAAAAAGGTTCCCGAAAAAATATATCAGAACACTACGATCTGAATAACGATTTCTTCGCTCTGTTCCTTGATCCTTCCATGACGTACTCTTCTGCATATTTCAGGGAAGACTCTCTCGATCTCGAGCAAGCTCAATACGAAAAGTATGATCGCTTGTGTCAGCAGTTAAAACTTAAACCGACTGATCACGTTCTTGAAATAGGAAGCGGATGGGGCGGCAATGCTATTCATATTGCATCGAAGTACGGATGTAAAGTAACCACCGTTACTATTTCAGAAGAACAGCACAAACTGGCGAAAGAACGCGTCGCGCAAAAAAATCTTTCGGAGAAAGTAAATGTTGTGGTGCAGGATTATCGCAAGGTTACCGGTAAATTCGATAAGATTGTTTCAATCGAAATGCTCGAAGCAGTGGGCGCAGAATATCTGGAACCGTATTTTAAAAAATGTCACGAACTCCTCAAGAAGGACGGGATTCTTGGATTGCAGGTCATCACTTGTCCTGACTCGCGTTTCGAAAACCTAAAAAACGGTGTCGATTGGATTCAGAAACATATTTTCCCTGGATCACTCCTGCCTTCAGTGGGTGCGTTGAATGAAGCCATCAATAAAACCGGTGATCTCACACTCGTTGATCTCAAAGACATGGGCTTGCATTACGCTCGTACGCTCCGCACATGGCATGAACGCTTTAATGCAAACATCGAAGGAGTAAAAAAACTCGGTTTCAGCGATGCTTTTATCCGTAAATGGAATTATTATTTGTGTTACTGCGAAGCTGCGTTTGCGATGCGTAATATTAACGTTATGCAAATGATCTACGCGCGTCCGAATAACATCACAAGATAATCCGTGACAATCCGCCTGCGTTCTAAGATAACGGTTGTCAGCCCCGATCCTTCTTCTCTCTAAATCTGGTAAACACCACCGCCGCTACTGCGCACAATCCAAAACCTACGAGACCGTTAAGCCGGATTCCATAATCATCACCCACATCTTTACCGTAGATCAACATCATCGAGAAAATCGCAATCCCGAATGTCTGCGCAATCTTCACAAAGAAATACCGCACCGCGAAATACACCGCTTCTTTGTTCTCACCGGTCTTCTCTACATCTTCATCAATAATCTCAGCAAGAATTGCATTTGGTAATATGTTCAGCGATGCGAGAGGAATTGCAGCACATGCGATCAATCCATAAATCTGAACTTCCTCAGGCAAAGAACTCTTTCCGAGAAAATATATGCCGAGAAAGATTACCGACAAAAAAGCCAAAGAGAACAGCACAATCTTCTTCTTTCCTATTTTCCTCGCGAGAAAATTCGTAATCGGATAAAACAGAAACGAGACGAGCACCATAGTGACCATCAGTTTATTTCCAATCGATTCCGGCAATTGCAATAACACCGTAACGAAGTACATCAGTCCGGATGTGATGATCGTCACCCCAATGAAGTAGGAGAAATCCGCAACAACAAACAACAGAAAATTTCTGTTGGTCAGTGTTTCTCTTAGTGCTTGTTTCATTGGCACGGCGTGGGGATGTTTTGTTCCGTATTTGCGTTCATCAATCGACAACACAGGAATTAGCATGCAGATAGCTCCGAGCGATGCAAGTATGAGAACAGTAATTTGTAGCGCATCGAGTCGCGATTCAACAGCACAATGTTTCTGAATCACATCCGTAAGATTAAACGCATTGGATGCAACCCCGATTCCGAAAACATAACCGGCCGACTGCCATGTGGACAAACGAACTTTCGAAGCGGAATCGTGAGCGAGTTCCGGAAGTAACGCATTGTACGGAATGATGTATGAAGTTGATGATATATAAAACAGAATCAACATTACGACCAGCCAAACAATGTTTGTTGTACTCTGCGTATCAGAGAGCGGATAAAAAATCAGAAAGCAGAAAATCAGCGATGGAATAATCGCCCACTTCATAATTGGAATTCTTCTTCCTTTCGGATTTTTGCTGGAGTCACTGAGCTGCGCAATGAACGGATCGTAAATCGCATCGACGAGTCTTCCGCTAGCGGTAATGATTGCAATCACGTTAAACACACCGAATATGGTTGCTTGTGTAATCAGAATCGGCAATGCGCTCGTATCCGGCGGAACATAGAGGTAAACGAGAATCACGGAGATCAGATTGATCATGATACCCCATCCCATCATGCCGAAGGCGTAGGCGAATTGTTTAGACAACGGCAGATTTATGTTCGTGCTATTTGTCATCCTATCCAAAAGTCATGAGTCTTTGGACCATAACCTCAAACCTGCAGGTAAGCTGATTCAATAATGGAAGAAATGTAGAGTTTGTCAATATTCAAATCTACTAACTCCATTCACATATTGGAAATCGGCAAATTGGTTTATTAAAAAGCTGAATTTCATTACGCCTTCCTGGTTGAGCACTGCTGTGTTAAAGGTGTAATAGCACTTATTACGCGAGTGTCGGTTTCTTTAGTGAATGCGGATATTTTGTTCCACTTCTCTCTCATATAGTTTAAAGACATGCGTGCCCGTCTTATTTCCATACTTTGTGTGTACGTCATAAGCCAGCGTCAACCTTTCGGGCAGATTATTTACGTCGACTTCATAAGTTCTGGTTATCTGAAAATCTACTTGATCACCGTCAAGTGAACCGCACGCGGCGCTCACGCTATCTGCAACTGATGTGTATGAAAAAGATTCGATGTAAGCATTGGTTGTTCCTGGAAAACTTCCATAACAAACCAACAGCGGCACATCCTGATTGCTGAATTCAGAGATCGAAACACTTACGTCTTGTAAAAAGTTCATGCTGTCAGGATGCGCGTAACCGGAAATTGACGCAACAGCTTTTCCATCAGAATAAGTAATGTAGATACTAAAGTCTTTCATCGTATCTCCATAGACGTCAATCCATGGAGAAGCGTTGTCCTCTTCAGCTGATGTATAATCTGATACTTTAACAGTGCAACCACTAAACCACAAACAAGTAGACACAGATATAACCAACACCAACAGCAATCGGCACATCGGCATATTTGCATATCGGCACATTCTTTAGTGATATTGATGGTTAGTAGTTGATGACTTGTTCTACAATATCTTTCGGCAATTCCCGGTATTCATATTGTTGCGTCCTCAACTGTGGCTCAAATCCTGCTTCTTTAATCGCCGACATTATTCCCTTGTACGTGAAGCGGTGTGGAGCTCCGGCAGCAGAAACAACATTCTCCTCAATCATGATAGAACCGAAATCATTCGCACCTGCATGCAGACACATCTGTGCTGTTTCTTTTCCTACGGTGAGCCAGCTTGCCTGAATGTTCTCCACATTCGGCAACATTATTCTGCTCATCGCAATCATTCGAATGTATTCATCAGCGGTTACGTTATTCTTCACGCCTTTAACACGACGCAATAATGTTCCGTCATCCTGAAACGGCCATGGAATAAATGCTAAAAATCCTTTCGCGTTTTCCGGTTTCTCACTCTGCACTTCACGCAACCAAACCAGGTGTTCAAAGCGTTCATAATGCGTTTCGATATGACCGAACATCATCGTGGCCGACGTCGTCAATCCGAGTTTATGTGCCGCACGCATTACATCCAGCCACTCGCGACCCGAACATTTGCCTTTTGAAATCAAACGACGTACGCGATCATTCAGAATTTCAGCACCGGCTCCTGGTAAAGAATCCAAACCGGCTTCCATCAACGCAGAAAGCACTTGCGTGTGTGTCAATCCCTCAAGTTTACTGATGTGCGCAATTTCCGGCGGACCGAGAGAATGTAATTTCAGTTTCGGAAACATCTGCTTCAGACTCCGGAAGAGATCGGTATAGAATTTCAATCCTAAGTCGGGATGATGTCCACCTTGCAGCAGCAATTGTTCTCCGCCGTATCTGAAAGTTTCTTCAATTTTTCGCTTGTATGTATCCAGATCAGTAATGTAGGCTTCTGAATGTCCCGGGATCCGATAGAAGTTGCAGAACTTGCAGTTCGCTATGCATACGTTCGTTGTATTGGCATTGCGATCGATGATCCAGGTTACTTTTCCGTCGGTTTTCTTCTGTTTTCTCAATTCGTTCGCTACCCACATCAGCTCCGTAGTCGGGGCATTTTCGAATAAATGAACCCCTTCTTCGGCAGTCAGAAACTCCCGATTCAATCCTCTCTTCAGTAATTCTCCTGTATTCATAGCGAAGCTCCTTGTCCCAACTTTAATTTCTGCAATCGGCATGTCGCCAAATTGACATATCGGCACATCTTTTTGGCTACATTTAGCTCCTGCAAAATTAGTAAACATGACGGTCATAAAACGCGCTTCAAAGCTTTCAGATAGTAAATGCCTCGTAATTATTTGCTCAAACGCTGACGAGCTGAAGAAATTCAGCCTTTCCGCTACCGACATTGAGTATTTCCGAACGGCTCAGTCGAATGAACGCAAGTCGGCAAATATCAATACACCTCAGGGTTCGCTTACGGTTCTCTTCAAGGACAAGAAAACGGAGCGCAATAAGCTTGCTGAGAATTTGCGGAAAGCAGGAGCCGGACTTATTACGTTTTTCAATGATAACAAGTGCAATGCCGCGGAGCTGTGCGACGCTTCCGGAAATAACGAACATCTCTTGCTGGTAGCTGAAGGAATTCTTCTTTCGAATTACCAGTTTCTCAAATACAAATCGAATGGCGGGGAGAAAGAAAAGAATTCGTTGGATCAGTTGACGCTCGTTGGAAGCGGACTAAAAGAACAAGACGTAAATCAGTTGCGCATTACGATAGAAGCAACATTTATTGCCCGTGATCTGGTTAACGAACCGACGATAACACTCAATGCCGAGACGCTCGCAGACGAATTCAAAAAACTTGGTAAAGACGCTGGCTTCAGAGTAGAGGTACTCAACAAAGCAAAAATCACATCGCTGAAAATGGGCGGATTGCTCGCTGTAAACAAGGGCAGTGATATTCCACCCACGTTCACCATCATGGAACACAAACCGGCTCGTCCACGCAACAAGAAACCAGTAATTCTGGTTGGTAAGGGTGTTGTGTACGATACAGGCGGTTACAATGTGAAAGTTGGAACCGGAATGGAAACCATGAAGTGCGATATGGCAGGTGCGGCCTGTGTTGGTGCTACGATGTGGGCAATTGCAAAAGCTAAATTGAATGTTCACGTCATCGGAATTGTTCCCGCTACTGATAACCGCATCAATGGAAGCGCTTACGTTGCAGGTGATGTAATCACGATGTATAACGGTAAAACAGTTGAAGTCCTCAATACCGATGCAGAAGGTCGTTTGATTCTTGGTGATGCACTTGCTTACGCTGAAAAATTTGAACCGGGTCTGGTTATGGATTTTGCCACACTAACCGGTGCGGCAATGGTGGCAATTGGTCCGCACGGCATTGTTTCAATGGGAACTGCCGGCGCAGCAACCAGAAAATCGCTTGGAAATAGTGGAGAGCGAGTATACGAACGCCTTGCCGAATTCCCGTTTTGGGATGAATATGGCGATGATATTGTGTCATCTGTCGCTGATATTAAAAACCTTGGCGGAGGATATGCAGGTGCCATCACAGCAGGGAAGTTTCTGGCACACTTTGTGAAAGCTCCTTGGATGCATTTCGACATTGCAGGTCCGGCGTTTATTGGTGCAAAAGATGGCTACCGTACGAAAGGCGGAACAGGAGTAGGAGTTCGGTTAATGATCGATTTCCTATCACAGTACAAAGGATAAAATGCTCAGTTTCGGGAAGAAAACTTTTTCAGGACTAATCGCTGTTCTGTTCATCAGTGCAGTCGCGATTTCTTTCGGGATGAATGTTCTTCCTGGAGGAAAGAAACGTTTTCTCATCCTTGCTGAATACGATCCTGCAGCCGCTACAAATCACATAGTGCATATTGTGCGCATTCCGTTCACAGATGGAATTCCAGGCCCACGAGAAAAGGTGATGGATGTAACCATTCAGCAAACCGGAGACAAAACTCCGCGGGTTCGATTTGATCTCGGTAGAAATCAGATCTACAAAAACCGTTATATCATCACCTCATACGGACAAGTGATTGATATGATCGATAAGAAGGTTCTGGTCGACACTCATGATCAGTTCGTCAAAGCATCCGGCGACAGTATTGTAATTTTCACAAACGATATTTTCCGCGGGAAATATTATTCCGTGCTCGACCTTAAAACCGGCCAATATGCACAAGTGAAAAGCGTTATGTACAACCCGCTTCCCGGTGATGGTGTTGAGCCTGATTGTTCACAGCGGAATTACAAGATCTTCTATTATCCTCCTTCTAAACCAAAAGAGGAAGTAGTACGCGATGCAGGATATGGTGAAGACGTTTCACTTATTCCGAACGGCAAGCCTTGTCTTCCGATGAAATGGATTGACAATGTCAATTTCGTTTATCCGTATTACAACGCTGCTCATGATGTTGTAACCATGTACAAAGTAAATTACGTTACGCACGAACAGAAGAAAATCGGGATCATCGATCAGCTACCTGAAAACCGGAAGTACACGGAATTCCTCTCAGATCCGGACGGAAATCTGGTTTACAATTGCGCTCGTGGATATTTCAGAATTGACCTGAAGAAAAATGTTGTGGAGGAAATGAAATATTTCCGGATCGGATTTGATTTCGAAGTGGCAATGGACGAAACTCCGGGGAAAGGAAAC
>Ga0233424_10002409_pt1 | contig 13433 bp, 7 predicted proteins | sample Watercolumn_Towu_FD_181011 | JGI IMG/M metagenome (GOLD analysis project Ga0233424, IMG submission 181011) | Freshwater microbial communities from Lake Towuti, South Sulawesi, Indonesia - Watercolumn_Towuti2014_125_MG | ecosystem: Environmental > Aquatic > Freshwater > Lake | place: Indonesia...
GCCAGGCGACGGCTTCGCCTTCGTGCGCTTCGCTGCGCACGACAAGCGCCTGCCAGGGCAGGGCGGCGCGCTCGATGCGGATGGCAGCGTGCTTGAGCCCCGGCTGCTTCGAGTGCGGATCAAAGGCGGACAAGGTCAGTTCGTTCACCCCGCCGCCATTGAGGTGGCTGCGCCCCCAGTGCATCGGCACGAAGGCCTGGCCCGGGCGCAGGCTGTCGTCGGCGACGGCGCGCAGTACTGCTGTGCTGCGCCGGCTCGAGAGCAGCAGCAGCTCGCCTGCGTTGAGACCGCGCCGCGCGAGGTCGGACGGATGGAGGTGCGCCAGCGCCTCTTCCTCGTGGCCGAAGAGGCGCGCCACGGTGCCGCTGCGGCTCATGCCGTGCCACTGGTCGCGCAGCCGGCCGGTGTTGAGGTGGAAGGGGTAGCGCGCGTCGGTGGCCTCGGCCGTGGTGGCGAGGCCGATGGGAATGAAGCGGGCGCGGCCGTCAGGCGCGGCGAAGCGTTTGTTCTCGTAGAGCCTCGCCGTGCCGACGGCGGCACCTTCGGGTAGCGGCCACTGCTGCGGTCCGGCGCGGTCGAGCAGGGCGTAGTCGAGGCCCGTGATGTCGAGATCGCGGCCGCGCGTGAGTTCAGCGAATTCGCGGTGGATGGCTTCGGGCCCGGCGAAGTCGAACAGGCGCGGCGCGTCGCTGCGGCCGAGGGCGAGGCCGAGCGCGAGGGCGAAGTCGTGCGCGATCTTCCAGTCGGGCCGTGCTTCGCCCGGCGCCGGCACGGCGGCGCGCACGCGCGAGATGCGCCGCTCGGAGTTGGTGACCGTGCCGGCCTTCTCGCCCCAGGCGGCGGCCGGCAGCAGCAGGTCGGCGAATTCCGCCGTCTCGGTTCCGCGGTAGGCCTCCTGCAGCACGACGAACTCGGCACTCGAGAGGGCTGCGCGCACTTTCGCCTGGTCGGGCAGTGATTGCGCCGGGTTGGTGCAGGCGATCCAGACGGCCTTGATCTCGCCGGCATGCAAGGCGTCGAACAACTCGACGGCGGTTCGGCCGGGTTTTTCCGGCAGCGCCGGCACGCCCCAGTAACGCGCGACCTCGGCGCGATGCGCCGCATCCGCCGCGCTGCGATGGCCGGGCAGCAGAGTGGCCATGCTGCCGGTCTCGCGCCCGCCCATGGCGTTGGGCTGGCCGGTGAGCGAGAAGGGGCCGGTGCCCGGCCGGCCGATCTGGCCGGTGGCGAGGTGCAGGTGAATCAGTGCGGCGCCACTTTCCGTGCCGTGCACCGACTGGTTGAGACCCTGGCACCAGAAGGAGAGCGCATTCTTCGCGTGGCCGAACCAGCGCGCGGCGGTGACGATGTCCTCCGCCTTCACTCCGCAGGCGCCGGCAACGGCCGCCGGCGTCGTCTCGCGCACCTGCTCGCGCAAGGCGTCGAAGCCGGCAGTATGCGCGCGGATGAAGTCGCGGTCGATGAGGTCCTCCCACAGCAGCACGTGCAGCAGGGCGGAGAAGAGCAGCGTGTCCGTGCCGGGCTGGAGGGCCAGGTGCAGGTCGGCGGCTTCCGCCGTGTCGGTGCGGCGCGGGTCGATGACGATCAGCCTGAGATCGGGATTGGCGCGCTTTGCCGCCTCGATGCGACGGAAGACGATGGGGTGGGCGAAAGCCGGGTTGGCGCCGGCGATCAGCATGCAGTCGGCGAGCTCGATGTCCTCGTAGCTTGCCGGCGGCGCGTCGGCGCCGAGGGTTTTCGCATACGCCACCACCGCCGAGGACATGCACAGGCGCGAATTGCTGTCGATGTTGTGGGTGCCCACGAGCGCGCGCGCCAGCTTGTTGAAGACGTAATAGTCCTCGGTGAGCAGCTGGCCGGAGATGTAGAAGGCGACGGCGTCGGGGCCGTGTTCCCGCATGATGTCGGCGAAGCGCGCCGCGGCGTGGTCGAGCGCGGCGTCCCATGGTACGCGGTGGCGCGGCGTCGTGCGCGATTCACGCAGCTCGGGATGGAGCGCCCGTGTCGGCGCGTGCGGCGTGAGGTGCAGGCTTGCGCCCTTGCTGCACAGGCGGCCGAAGTTGGCCGGGTGGTCGGGGTCCCCGCGCACGCCGATAATGCGCGCGCCGTCGGATTCGATGACGACGCCGCAGCCGGTGCCGCAGTAACAGCAGGTGGATTTGGTTTCGTGCATGGCCGTCTTGCTGCAACTGCCATGCCAGGCCGCTTGCCGGCAGAAAGTCCAATGCCGGCGCGGGCTTAGGGCATTCGTGCGATGCGCGCGGATGGTGCGGCGCGGGTGCGCCGCGACCCAAACTGGTGCCTGGTCCTGGTTTCTACACCTGGAAGCGCTGCATCTCCGATTTCAGCGTGGCGGCCATCTGTTCGAGGCGCTGCGCCTCGTGCGAGGCCTCGTTGGCCGCCTCGTCGTTCTGCTCGCTCATCTGCGCGATGTTCTCGACGTTGCGCGCGATCTCCTGCGCGGTCTGCGTCTGCTCGCGCGTCGACATGGCGATGTCGTTGATGCGCGTGGTGGTCTCGCGCGCGCCCTGCTGCAGCGATTCGAGCGTATGGGCCGCCTGCCGGGCGAGATCGACGCCGACGCCGACGCGCTCGCGGCCGGTCTGCATGCTGGTGACGACGTTGCGCGTCTCGCCCTGGATGGAATCGATCATGCCCTGGATTTCCGCCGTGGCCTGCCCGGTGCGCTCGGCGAGCTTGCGCACCTCGTCGGCGACGACGGCGAAGCCGCGCCCCTGCTCGCCGGCGCGCGCCGCCTCGATGGCGGCATTCAGCGCCAGCAGGTTGGTCTGCTCGGCGATCTCCTTGATGACGTTGACGATGTTGCTGATGTTGCGCGCCCGTTCGTTGAGCGATTCGACGAGGTGGCTCGACTGGCCGACGACGCCGGCAATTTCCTCCATCTCGTGCGCGGCCTTGCGCGCGAGCTGCAGCCCGTTTTCGGCCAGCGCATCCGCCTCGGTGGCGATGCCGGAGGCGCCGCGCGTGTGGTCGGCCACCTGGGCCATGGAGACGGTGACTTCCTCCACGGCGGCCGCGGTGGAGGAGACCGACTCGCTCTGGGTCTTGGCCGCCTGGGCGATGCGCGCCGCCTTGCCGGCGATGTTGCTCGAGGCGGCCACCACTTCTTCCGACAGGCGGCTGGTCTGCGAGATCAGCTGCCCGGTCTGCTCGGCCATGCGGTTGAAGCTGGCGGCGATCTGGTTCAGTTCGTCGGAACCGGCAAGCTGCACGCGCGCACGCAGGTTGCCGCGCGCCATCTCGTCGGAGGCGCGGCTGATGTCGCCGACGTTGTTGAAGACCGAGGCACTCAGGGCCAGCAGCATGTAGGTGGCGAGAACGCTCATGAGCAGAATGATGCCGATGGTGACGGCGCGCTCCTGCTCGAGGCGGTTCATGCGCGCCTTGAGCAGTTCCTCCAGCCGGGCGCTTGCCGCATCGAAGACGGTGAAGCCGGCATCGATGGCCTTCGTGGCCTGGTCGAAATAGACGGCGGGGGCGAGTTTCAGCTCGGCGGCGAGGACGTTGCCCGTGACGAGCTGCATGAACTCCCGATTCAGCTCGGCGAGCGTCTGAATCGGAGACTCGAGGGAGGCTTTCAGTCCGGGTTCCTGGCGGAACACGCGTTTGGCCGAGTTCTGGACTTTCTCGATCGCATCCTTGCTGATGCCCGTCAGCATGAGGAGGTCGGCGCGGTCCTCGACCGACAACGATTGGCGCACGAGGGCGGCCGAGCCCTTGGCGCGCGCCTTGCCGGTGCTTTCCGTGTAGGGAAGCAGATTGTTGTAGGCGACGGTGATCAGGTAGAAGGTGGCGGCTTCGGGGTCCAGCGCCAGGGTCGAGCGGTCGGTGATGTCATCGGCCAGATCCAGCAGGTCGGCAACCAGCTGCGTGTGCCGGGCAAAGCTCTCGGACGGCATGAGCTTGCCGATGCTGTCGATCAGTTCGGTCAGGCGGCCACGGATTTTTGTCCAGGACTGGTCGTGCAGGCCGAAGGCGTCGCGGTTGCCGGAGAAGCGCGCGTCCACGCTTTCCAGGCCGGCGATGATCGCCACCCGTTCCTTCTGCATGGCCTCGCGCGCGCCCTCGTTGCCGTTCAGCACCTGTCCGGCCAGGCCGCGATGCTTCTGCACGTGCAATACCAGTTCCTTCAACGAGGACATGTAGCCGACCCCGGTCAGCTCCTGCTCGGTGCTTTTGATGTCCTGCGACAGCTTGCCCCACAGGGAGACGAACATGAAGACGATCGGCACAAACAAAATTACTCCGATAATCAGGAACTTGCCGCGGAAAGCGAAACGCTGCAGAAGCGATATTCCAGGCTGCAGAAAACTGTTCATTTTGTGCTTCCTCCAGTGACGGCGCATCGTTTTTGCGCCCTGCCAGCCCCGTTTAACGTCGGGAAAAGCGGGAACTTTAGAAAGCGGGAACGCTAACGTCGGCCGTTTAAGCTCAAGTTGTCCTGCGCGGGTGCCGATAAGGCCTATGGCAGTTTTGCCTTTCGACTCTCGGCTCATGAACCCGGAACAAGTCAGCCCGGATGCGGGGGATGTGCAGGACGCGGTGTCCGGCCGGGATCGCGCGCGCGCGCTCTGGCTGGCCGGTGGCATGCTGGTCTTCTGCCTGGCGGCGACCTATGCCGCCTGGTGGGAGGCGCGCGACCGCGACCTGGCCGAGGCGCAAAGCCACTTCGACCAGCAGGGCCGCGAGATCGTCTTCAAGCTGAGCGAGCGGCTGCAGGCCTATTCGCAGATCCTGCGCGGCGGCGCCGGGCTGGTGTCGGCCTCGGACGCCGTCTCGCGCCAGGAATGGCAGCGTTACGTGACCCAGCTCGACCTCAACCGCCAGTATCCGGGCATCCAGGGCGTGGGCTATGCGGCCTGGCTCACGCCGGCGGCGGTCGGGCGGCACGAGGCGCGCGTCCGTGCCGACGGGCTGGCCACGTACGCCGTGCGTCCGGCCGGGGCGCGGCCCGCTTACGTGCCGGTGACCTATCTCGAGCCGATGACCTGGCGCAACGAGCGCGCGCTCGGCTTCGACATGTATTCCGAACCGATGCGCCGCATGGCCATGGACCATGCGGTGGAGGCCGCCGACATCGGGCTCACCGGCCGCGTCACCCTGGTGCAGGAGACGACGGAAGAACCGCAGCCCGGCTTCCTCATGTACTTCCCCATTTATGTCCGCACGCCGGCGCCAATGAACGTCGAGGAGCGGCGCGCACGCATTGTCGGTTTCGCCTATGCGCCGTTCAGGATGCTCGACCTGATGGGGGTGGTGCTGTCGCGCGGCTACGAAGGCATCGCCGTCCGCATCACGGACGACAGCGGCCGCGCCGGCGGGCAGGGCCTGCTCTTCGATTCCGGGCGGGAGGCGGCCGCGTCCCCCTTCGCCATGCGCGAATCCATCCATTTCGGCGGCCATACCTGGCACCTCGAGCTGCGCGGCACGCCGGCCTTCGCTGCGGGCATTTCGCGCGCGCGCTCCAACCTGCTGCTCGGCGCCGGCCTGCTGCTGTCGCTGGTATTTACGCTCCTCACCTGGAGCCTGGCCTCGGCGCGCGGACGGGCCGAGGTGCGCGCCCGCGCCACCACCGAGGCGCTGCGCGCCTCGCAGGGCGGCATCGAGGCGGCCAACAGCAAGCTGCGCGCGGTGCTCGACGCGTCGACCGAGGTGGCCTTCATCGCCACCGACACGGCGGGCCTCGTCACCACGTTCAACCGCGGTGCGGAAAAGATGCTCGGCTATGCGGCCGAAGAGATGGTCGGGCGGCAGACGCCGGCGCTGATTCACGATCCCGGCGAGGTGGCCGCGCGCGGCGCCGAGCTGACGGCCCAGCTCGGCCAGGCCGTGGCCGGCTTCGAAGTGTTCGTGACCGTGCCGCGCCTGCGCGGCGCCGAGCAGCGCGAGTGGACCTACGTGCGAAAGGACGGCAGCACGCTGAAAGTCAGCCTGGTGGTGACGGCGGTGCGCGATGCCGCCGGCGAGATCACCGGCTATCTGGGCGTGGCGCTGGACGTCACCGAGCGCAGGCGCGCCGAGGCGCGCCTGCGCCAGCTCTTGGAAGCGGTGCGGCAGAGCCCGGTGTCCATCGTCATCACCGACCCGAGGGGCAACATCGAGTACGTCAATCCGAAGTTCGAACGGCTCACCGGCTACACGCTGGCCGAGATCGCCGGGCAGAACCCGCGCGTGCTGAAGTCCGGCGAGACGCCGCCGGAGCAGTACGCCAGCATGTGGGAGACCGTGCTGGCCGGAGGTGAATGGCAGGGCGAATTCCACAACCGCAAGAAGAACGGCGAGCTCTACTGGGAGCGCGCCGCCATTTCGGCCATCATGGACCGGGAGGGGCAGGTGACGCACCTCCTCGCCGTGAAGGAGGACATCACGGAGCGCAAGCACATCACGGCCGAGATCGAGCGCCACCGCCACCACCTGCAGGAGTTGGTGCGCGAGCAGACCGAGGGCCTGCTGCAGGCGAAGGAGGCGGCCGAGCGCGCCACCCTTGCCAAGAGCGAGTTTCTCGCCAACATGAGCCACGAGCTGCGCACGCCCATGCATGCCATCCTCAGCTTTGCCCGGCTCGGACACGGCAAGTCGGGCGGGGACGACAAGTTGCACGGCTACTTCGAGCGTATCGGCCAGAGTGGCGAGCGCCTGCTCGGCCTGCTCGACAACCTGCTCGACCTGTCCAAGCTCGAGGCCGGGCACATGGCGCTCGATGTCGGCCGCCACGACCTTGCCGCCCTCGTGCGCGAGGTGGCGGCGGAGCTGGAGCCGCTCATGGTCGCCCGCCGCATCGCCTTCGCGCAGGCGGGCGGGCCGGCGCTGGCCGCGGTGGATGCGGCGCGCTTCGGCCAAGTGGTGCGCAACCTGCTGGCGAACGCCATCAAGTTCACGCCGGAAGGGCGGCGCATCGCCGTGGGCTTCGCACCGGGCCTGCTGGCCGCGGGCCGTCGCGCCACCGATCACGGCGAACTCGAGGCGGTGACGATGCGCGTGAGCGACGAGGGCATCGGCATCCCCGAGACCGAGCTCGAGTCGGTGTTCGACAAGTTCGTGCAGAGCAGCAAGACGAAGAGCGGGGCGGGCGGCACAGGGCTCGGCCTGGCCATCTGCCGCGAGATCGTGGAAGCGCATCGCGGCACCATCCATGCCGAGCGCAACGCGGCGGGCGGCGCCGATTTCGTCGTCGTGCTGGCGGTGGCACCGCACCCGCTGCTGGCCACGACGAACGTTCCTGAACCGGCAGAGGAGCTGCAACCGTGAGCGCAAACATCCTGGTCGTCGACGACGAACCGTTCAACCTGGAAATCATCGGCGAGTTTCTCTCCGACGAAGGCCATCGCCTGCGCATGGCCGGCCATGGCGAGGAGGCCTGGCGGGCGCTGAACGAGGCGGGCGCCGCCTTCGACCTCGTCATCCTCGACCGCATGATGCCGGTGCTCGACGGCTTGGCGCTGCTCAGGCGCATGAAGGCCGAGGCGCGCTTCAAGCCGCTGCCGGTCATCATGCAGACGGCCGCCGCGGCACCGGAGCAGGTGCGCGAGGGCCTCGACGCCGGCGCCTACTACTACCTGACCAAGCCCTACCAGTCCGAGGCGCTGCTCGCCATCGTGCGCGCCGCGCTCGAGGAGGCGCGCGAGCGCGCCGGGCTGGCGGCGCGCATCGCCGCCCATGCCGACGCGCTGCGCCTGATGGACGAGGCCGAGTTCGTCTTCCGCACGCTCGAGGAGGCCAACCAGCTCGCCGCCTTTCTCGCCCAGGCCTGCCCCCATCCGGACATGGCGGTGATGGGCCTCGCCGAGCTGATGGTGAACGCCATCGAGCACGGCAACCTCGGCATCAGCTACGCGGAGAAAAAGCGCCTCAAGCTGGAGGACCGCTGGCTGGAGGAAGTCGAGCAGCGCCTGGCCGACGCGCGCTACCGGCAGCGACGCGCCCGCGTGCGACTCAGGCGGCTGCCGGGCGAACTGGAGTTCACCATCGCGGACGAGGGCGCCGGCTTCGACTGGACCTACTACCTTGAGTTCTCGCCCGAGCGTGCCTACGACCCGAACGGGCGGGGCATTGCGCTGGCGCGCCAGGCGAGCTTCGCGCGCCTCGAGTACCGCGACGCCGGCAACGTCGTCGTGGCGGCGGTGGACCTGAGAGGATGAACATGAACCGTGAAGGACTGACGCTCGACGTGCTGGTGGTCGAGGACGAGAAATCGAACCGGCTGCTGCTCGGCGCCTTCCTCGCCGAACAGGGCCATCGCGCGATCCCGGCGGAGAACGGCGCCGAGGGTGTGGCGCTGTTCGGGCAGCACCGCCCGGATGTCGTGCTCATGGACATCGTCATGCCGGAGATGGACGGCTACGAGGCGGCACGGCGCATCAAGGCGCTGGCCGGCGAGCGCTGGGCGCCGGTGATCTTCCTCTCCTCGCTCAACCGCGAGGACGACCTCGTGCAGGGGCTGGAGGCGGGCGGCGACGACTACCTCTTCAAGCCGATCAGCTTCAGCGTGCTCTCGGCCAAGCTGCGCTCGCTGCAGCGCACCCTCGCCCTGCAGCGCAGCGCCGACGAATCGCGCCGCCGCCTGCAGACGGTGTCCGACTGCCTCATCGACGCCCTGGTGACCATCGACGAGCATGCCGTGATCCAGTCGGCCAACCCGGCGACGACCCAGCTCTTCGGCTATGAGGCGTCGGAGCTGATCGGCCGGAACGTGAAGATGCTGATGCCCGAGCCGCAGCGCAGCGCCCATGACGGCCACGTCCGGCGCTATGTCGAGGGCGGCCGGCCGCACATCATCGGCGCCGGCGGCCGCGAGGTGACCTGCCTGCGCAAGGACGGCAGCCGCTTCGAGGCCGAGCTGGGCGTGTCCGAGGCCAGCCACGGCGGACAGCGGCTGTTCATCGGCGTGCTGCGCGACATCAGCGAGCGCAAGCGCGCGGCGCGCCAGCTCGAGGAGTACGCCACGCGCCTGCGCGACTACCACGATGCGGCGGAGGAGGAGAACCGCCTCGCGCGCGAGATCATGGAGTGCCAGGCCTACGGCAAGCGCCTGCGCGAGCCCGGCGTGCGCTTCTGGGTGGCGCCGGCGCGGCACTTCTCCGGCGACGTGGTGAGCGCGCTGCGCGCGCCGGACGGGCGCCTCTACCTCATGCTGGCCGACGCCACCGGCCACGGCCTGGCGGCGGCGATCAGCGTGCTGCAGGCGCTCAACCTGTTCGGCCTGCTCGCCGGTAGCGGCCTGCCGCTGGGCGAGATCGTGCATGAGATGAACGCGCGCATCCGCGAGGCCATGCCGGTCGGCCGCTTCGTCGCCGCCGGCCTGCTCATGGTCGATGCGGCACTGGGTCGCGGCGAGATCTGGGTCGGCGGCATGCCCGACATCCTGCGCGTGGATGGCAGCGGCCGGGTGCTCGGCCGCTTTGCCTCGCGCCACCTGCCGCTCGGCATCGCCGACGGCGACGGCGCGGCCTGGCAGACGGAGGCCTTCGACTGGCACGACGCCGAGGAGCTGGTGCTCTGCTCGGACGGCCTGCTGGAAGCGGAGAACGCCCGCGGCGAGGCCTTCGGCGCCGCACGACTGGCTGAGGCGCTGGTGGCCCTGCCGCAGGCGCGCCTCGGCGCCGTGCGCGCGGCCATCGAGGCCCATCTCGAGGGCATGCCGACGCACGACGACATTTCGCTCGCCCTGGTCGACCTGGCGCCGCAGGCGGCGTAGCTGCCGTCCTGCGGTATCATCTTCTGGCGAGAGACCCCCGAGGAGAAAAACCATGAACATCGGATTCATCGGCCTCGGCCTCATGGGCCGGCCCATGGCCATCAACGTCGCCCGCGGCGGCCACACCCTGCACATCTGGGCGCGCCGCGCCGCTTCCCTCGAGCCCTTCGCCCAGTTCGGCGCGCATGCCCACATCAGCCCGGCCGAGGTGGCGAAGCACGCCGACATCGTCGTCACCATGGTGGCCGACGCGCCGGACGTCGAGGAGGTGACGCTGGGCGAGGGCGGCGTCGCCTCGGGCGCGAAGAAGGGACTGCTGGTGGTCGACATGAGCACCATCGCGCCGGCGGCGGCGCAGAAGATCGGCATGAAGCTCGCCGACCATGGCCTCGAGTTCCTCGACGCGCCGGTGTCGGGCGGCGAGGTCGGCGCCATCAACGCCACGCTCTCCATCATGGTCGGCGGCAAGGCGGCGGCCTTCGCGAAGATGAAGCCGGTCTTCGAACTGATGGGCAAGAACATCGTGCACGTCGGCGACTCCGGCGCCGGCCAGGTGGCCAAGGCCTGCAACCAGATCGTCACCGGCATGGGCGTGGCGGCGGTGGCCGAGGCCTTCAACTTCGCGCGCAAGAGCGGCGCCGACGTGGCCCGCGTGCGCGAGGCGCTGATGGGCGGCTTCGCCTACAGCAAGATCCTCGAGAACCACGGCCAGCGCATGATCGACCGCAACTTCAAGCCGGGCTTCAAGGCCTGGATGCACCAGAAGGACCTGCGCATCGTCATGCAGGAGGCGCACCGCCTCGGCCTGATGCTGCCGGGCGCGGCGGCCACGGCGCAGATGTTCAACGCCATGGTCGGCTCCGGGCTGGGCGAGGACGACTCGATCGCCATGCTGAAATTGCTGGAGCGCATGTCGGATCCCCAGAAATGAAGCTCGGCTTCATCGGCCTCGGCGTCATGGGGCGCCCGATGGCCCTGCATCTCCTCAAGGCCGGGTACGAGCTCGCCGTCTACGCGCGGCGCGCCGAGGCGGCGCAGCCGCTGGTCGACGCCGGCGCGCGACGGCTCGCCACGCCGGCGGAGGTGGCGGCCAACAGCGAAGTGGTGTTCACCATGGTCACCACCGGCGCCGACGTCGAGGCGGTGGCGCTGGGCGAACAGGGCATCATCCACGGCGCGAAGCCGGGCACGGTGCTGGTCGACATGGGCACCATTCCCCCCGGCACGGCGCGGCGCATCGCGGCAGCGCTCGCCGCGCGCGGCATCGAGACGATCGACGCGCCGGTCTCCGGCGGCGAGGTCGGCGCGCAGAACGCCACGCTGGCCATCATGGCCGGCGGCAAGGCGGAGGTGCTGGCGCGCGTGCGGCCGCTGCTGGAAAAGCTCGGCAAGACCATTGTGCACATCGGCCCGAACGGCGCCGGCCAGGTGGCCAAGGCCTGCAACCAGATGATCATGGTCTCCTGCATCGAGGCGGTGGCCGAGGCGATGCTGCTGGCGCAGCAGTCCGGCGCCGAGCCGGAGAAGGTGCGCCAGGCGCTCGCCGGCGGCTCGGCCGGCAGCCGTGTGCTGGAGGTGTTCGGCGCGCGCATGACGGCGCGCGACTTCAGGGCCGGCGTGGAGGCACGCCTCCACCACAAGGACTTCGGCATCCTGCTCGACGAGGCGGTGGCGCTCGGCGCGCCGCTGCCGATCGCGGCACAGGTGTGGCAGCAGCTGAATGCCCTCATGGCGCAGGACTGGGGCCGCGAGGACACTTCCTGCCTGCTATGCGTGCTGGAAGGCGAGTCGACTACTTCGCCTTGAGTTCCTGATCGATCCGGGCGACCAGCCCGTCCCAGTTGTTCGACTTGAGGATGAAGCCGGTGGCGCCGGCCTCCAGGGCGCGCGCCGGCCACTCCGGCTCCTCCAGCCCGGAGAGGATCAGCATGGGCGTGTCGCGGTACTCGGGGATGGCGCGCAGGGCGCGCGTCATCTGGAAGCCGTTCATCTTCGGCAGCAAACCGTCGATCAGCAGGAGGTTGGGGCGCGTGCGGCCGCACAGCTCGAGGCCGGCCTCGGCTTCCGGCAGCAGGGCGCCGGCGCGGGCCGCGTCGCCCGCGCGTGCGGCGCGCTCGATCGCGGCGAAGCGGCCGGACAGCCCGGTGGCGCCGACGTGGCCGCTGCTCGACTTCAGGTTGTGCGCGTTCTGCGTGGCGGCCGCCAGGTCATGCCGTGACAGCGCCTCGCGCAGGGCGGCGAGGCTGCGGCTGGAATTGTCGAGGTAGAGGCCGACCACCTGCGCGACGATGCCGACCTTGCCGGGCCGCTGCAGGGCGGCCAGGCGGTCCAGCACCGCTGCGTCGACGAATTCCGCATCGACCGCCTCGGCGGGAATTTCCGCGGCCGAGGCGGCGGCGGGTGCCGCGCCGCCGTCCGCCCTTGTTTCCGGCCGCAGCCAGCGCGACAGCAGGGCATGCAGGTCGGCCTTGTTGAAGGGCTTGGACAGGTAGTCGTCCATGCCGGCGGCAAGACAGCGCTCGCGGTCGCCCTCGATGGCATTCGCCGTGACGGCGACGATGGGCTGGCGGGCTTCCGCCGCGACGCCCTTTTCCCGCTCGCGCTGGCGGAGGCGGCGCGTCGCCTCGAAACCGTCCATCTCCGGCATCTGGCAATCCATGAGGACGAGGTCGAAGGGCTGGGCGGCAAGCGCCTCCAGCGCCTCGAACCCGTTTTTCGCAAGACTGACGCGCAGGCCGAAGGATTCCAGCATGGCGGAGGCGACCGCCTCGTTGACGGCGTTGTCCTCGGCCAGCAGGACATGGCCGTGCAGGCGTTGCAGGGCGGGCGGGGCCGCCGCGGCCTTTTCCGCAACGGCCGCCTGCGCCGCCGCGAAGGGCGCCTCGAACCAGAAGGCGGAGCCCTGCCCCGGCGTGCTGTCCAGGCCGAGCCGTCCGCCCATCAGCTCGATCAGCTGCTTCGAGATGGCGAGGCCGAGACCGGTGCCGCCGTAGCGGCGGCTGTGCGATACGTCGGCCTGGGCGAAAGCGTCGAAGATGAGCGTGCGCTGCGCCGCGTCGATGCCGATGCCGGTGTCGCGCACTTCGAAGCGCAGGCGGCCTGCGCCGGCCGGCACGACACCGACGTTGATACGTCCCTGCTCGGTGAACTTGACGGCGTTGCCGATCAGGTTGTTGAGGATCTGGCGCAGGCGCACCGCGTCGCCGTTCAGCGCGTCGGGGACCGCCGGGTCGATGCGGCACTCGAGGACGAGGCCCTTGCGGCTGGCGCGTTCGGCGAAGGCTTCGACCACTTCGCGCACCGTGGCGCGCAGGGCGAAATCGGCCGGCGCCAGCTCCAGCCTGCCGGCCTCGATTTTCGAAAAATCGAGGACATCGTTGATGATGTCGAGCAGGCTTTCGCCCGAGCGATGGAGCGTTTCCAGGTGGCGCCGCTGCCGTTCGGAGAGCGGTGTGTCGAGCAGCAGCTCCGCCATGCCCAGCACACCGTTCATCGGCGTGCGGATCTCGTGGCTCATGTTGGCGAGGAACTGGCTCTTCGCCCGGCTGGCTGCCTCGGCCGCGGCGCGCCCAGCCTGACACGTCCGCCGGCGCGGGCGCGGCGCGCCGGAAGGCGCGGATTTCCAGCCAGCGGACGAAGGTGACCAGGTGGTGCAGGAGATACCAGCCGACGAGCAGCGCGCGCGGCGCGCCCTCCAACAGCACGAGCAGGACCAGCG
>Ga0233424_10002410_pt1 | contig 13433 bp, 11 predicted proteins | sample Watercolumn_Towu_FD_181011 | JGI IMG/M metagenome (GOLD analysis project Ga0233424, IMG submission 181011) | Freshwater microbial communities from Lake Towuti, South Sulawesi, Indonesia - Watercolumn_Towuti2014_125_MG | ecosystem: Environmental > Aquatic > Freshwater > Lake | place: Indonesia...
ATGTGTGGCCGCCGATCGTCAAGGCGCTTGACGAGCGCGCCGCGAAGATCGCCGCCGGCCTGTCCGCCGCCGACAAGGCCAAGGCCGAGCTGGCTGGCGCCGAAGCCCAGATCGCCAAGGAACTGGCCCAGACCAAGGCCGAGTCCGCCAAGCTGATCTCCGACGCCGAGAAGCGTGCCGCTGCCATCGTCGATGCCGCCAAGGGCAAGGCCGACGAAGAAGGCGCCAAGATCCTCGCCGCCGCCAAGGCCGATGCCGAACAGCAGGTCTCCCGTGCCCGTGAAGCCCTGCGCGAGCAGGTCGCCGCGCTGGCCGTCAAGGGTGCCGAGCAGATCCTGCAGCGCGAAGTCAACGCCGGCGTCCACGCCGAGCTGCTGGCCCGCCTGAAGACGGAGCTGTAAATGGCTGAACTCGCCACCATCGCCCGGCCCTACGCCGAAGCCCTGTTCCAGGTTGCCAAGTCGCACGACCTCGCGGCCTGGGGCCAGCAGCTCGACGCGCTGGCCCAGGTGGCGCAGGACGCCGATCTGCGCCAGTTCGCCGATCACCCCAAGGCCCAGGCCGAGCAGGTCGTCGCGGTCATGACCGCTGCGTCCAAGCAGACCCTGGCTGCTGGCGTGCAGAACTTCCTGCAGACCGTCGTCGAGAACGGCCGCCTGGCCGCGCTGCCCGAGATCGTGGCGCAGTACCACGTGCTGGCCAACGCCGCCTCCGGCGTGTCCGATGCGCAGATCTACAGCGCCTTCGAGATCAGCAGCGAACAGCTCGCCGACCTCAAGGCCACGCTGGAGAAGCGCTTCGGTCGCAAGCTCGAGGCCCATGTGCATCTGGAACCTGGCCTGATCGGCGGCGTGCGCGTCGTCGTGGGTGACGAGGTGCTCGACACCTCCGTCAAGGCCCGCCTGGAGCGCATGAAGGTCGCCCTGACTGCTTGATCACCGCCTGAGCACCCCTATCGAATCACCCCGTGTCTGACCCCGCCTTCGACCTCCGCAAGAGGCGACGTTCGGCCAAGCAAGGGACTGGAGAACCAGCATGCAACTGAATCCCGCTGAAATTTCCGAACTGATCAAGAGCCGCATCGAGGGCCTTGGTGGCAGCACGGACATCCGCAACCAGGGCACCGTCGTGTCCGTTTCCGACGGCATCGTCCGTGTCCACGGCCTGTCCGACGTGATGCAGGGCGAAATGCTCGAATTCCCGCCGGCCGCCGACGGCACGCAGACCTTCGGTCTGGCCCTGAACCTCGAGCGCGACTCCGTCGGCGCCGTGATTCTGGGTGCCTACGAGCACGTCTCGGAAGGCGACACCGTCAAGTGCACGGGCCGCATCCTGGAAGTGCCGGTCGGCCCCGAGCTGATCGGCCGCGTCGTGAACGCGCTGGGCCAGCCCATCGACGGCAAGGGCCCGATCAACGCCAAGATGACCGACGTCATCGAGAAGGTCGCCCCGGGCGTGATCGCCCGTAAGTCGGTTGACCAGCCCGTGCAGACCGGCCTGAAGTCCATCGACTCCATGGTGCCCGTCGGCCGCGGCCAGCGCGAGCTGATCATTGGTGACCGTCAGACCGGCAAGACCGCCGTGGCCATCGACGCGATCATCAACCAGAAGGGTCAGAACATGACCTGCGTGTACGTCGCCATCGGCCAGAAGGCGTCGTCCATCAAGAACGTCGTGCGCGCTCTCGAGCAAGCCGGCGCGATGGAGTACACGATCGTCGTCGCGGCTTCCGCTTCTGAATCCGCCGCCATGCAGTACGTGTCGGCCTACTCCGGCTGCACGATGGGCGAGTACTTCCGCGACCGCGGCCAGGACGCCCTGATCGTCTACGACGACCTGTCCAAGCAAGCCGTGGCCTACCGCCAGGTCTCGCTGCTGCTGCGCCGCCCGCCGGGCCGCGAAGCCTTCCCTGGCGACGTGTTCTATCTCCACAGCCGCCTGCTGGAGCGTGCCGCCCGCGTGAACGCCGACTACGTCGAAGCCTTCACCAAGGGTGAAGTCAAGGGCAAGACCGGTTCGCTGACGGCCCTGCCGATCATCGAAACGCAAGCCGGCGACGTGTCCGCCTTCGTGCCGACCAACGTGATCTCGATCACCGACGGCCAGATCTTCCTGGAAACCAACCTGTTCAACGCCGGTATCCGCCCCGCCATCAACGCCGGTATCTCGGTGTCGCGCGTCGGTGGTGCTGCCCAGACCAAGCTGATCAAGTCGCTGTCCGGCGGTATCCGTACCGACCTGGCCCAGTACCGTGAGCTGGCCGCGTTCGCGCAGTTCGCTTCCGACCTGGACGAAGCCACCCGCAAGCAGCTCGACCGCGGTGCCCGCGTGACCGAACTGCTGAAGCAGGCCCAGTACTCGCCGCTGCCCATCTCGCTGATGGCTGCTTCGCTGTACGCCGCCAACAAGGGCTTCATGGACAGCATCGAAGTGAAGAAGGTCCTGGCCTTCGAACACGGCCTGCACCAGTTCCTGAAGACCAGCCACGCTGCCCTGCTCGCCACGCTGGAGAGCAAGCAGGCGATGGACAAGGATGCCGAGGCGGAACTCAACGCCGCCATCACGGCCTTCAAGAAGTCCTTCGCCTGAAGCCACGGAACCGCGGGGCTGAGCCTCATCACCCAGCCCCGCACTGACTAGGAGTTCGCATGGCTTCAAGCAAAGAAATCCGCGGCAAGATCAAGTCGGTCGAGAACACCAAGAAGATCACCAAGGCGATGGAAATGGTCGCCGCGTCCAAGATGCGCAAGGCGCAGGAGCGGATGCGGTCGGCCCGCCCCTACGCCGAGAAGGTGGGCAATATCGCGGCTCAACTGGCGCAGGCCAACCCCGAGTACCGCCACCCCTTCCTCGTGCAGAACGAGGGCGCGTCCTCGGCCGGGATGGTCATCGTCACGACCGACAAGGGTCTGTGCGGCGGCCTGAACACGAACCTGCTGCGCGCCGCGACGACCAAGCTCAAGGAGCTGGAGTCGGCCGGCAAGAAGACCGACGTCGTCGCCATCGGTGGCAAGGGCTTCGGCTTCATGAACCGCATCGGCGCCCGTGTCGTTGCGCATGCCACGCAGCTGGGCGACCAGCCGCACATCGAGACGCTGATCGGCCCCGTCAAGGTGCTGCTCGACGCCTACGCCGAAGGCAAGCTCTCGGCCGTCTACCTCTGCTACACCAAGTTCATCAACACGATGAAGCAGGAAGTCGTCGTTCAGCAGCTGCTGCCGCTGAAGGCCGACGACATGGCGAGCGACAAGGCCGGCCACGCGTGGGACTACCTCTACGAGCCGGACGCCGCCACCGTCATCGACGAACTGCTGGTGCGCTACACCGAGGCCCTGGTCTTCCAGGCTGTTGCCGAGAACATGGCCAGCGAGCAGTCTGCCCGCATGGTGGCCATGAAGGCCGCGACCGACAACGCCGGCACGCTGATCGGTGAGCTCAAGCTGGTCTACAACAAGACCCGCCAGGCCGCGATCACGAAGGAACTCTCCGAGATCGTCAGCGGCGCCGCCGCGGTGGGCTGATCCAGCCCGAACGCACAGATTTGAATTGAAGGAACTACCAAATGGCTAACACCCAAGAGAACGGTAAGAGTTTGGGCAAGATCGTTCAGTGCATCGGCGCCGTCGTGGACGTGGAATTCCCGCGCGACCAGATGCCCAAGGTCTATGACGCCCTCAAGATGGAAGGCTCGGCCCTGACGCTGGAAGTCCAGCAGCAGCTGGGCGACGGCGTGGTCCGCACGATTGCGCTGGGTTCGTCCGACGGCCTGCGCCGCGGCACCCAGGTCTACAACACTGGCGACACCATCAAGGTGCCGGTGGGCAAGGCCACCCTCGGCCGCATCATGGACGTGCTGGGCAACCCCATCGACGAGCGCGGCCCGGTGTCCTCCGAGCTGACCGCCTCCATCCACCGCGCCGCCCCGGCCTACGACGAGCTGAGCCCGTCGCAGGACCTGCTGGAAACCGGCATCAAGGTGATCGACCTGATCTGCCCGTTCGCCAAGGGCGGCAAGGTGGGCCTGTTCGGTGGCGCCGGCGTCGGCAAGACCGTGAACATGATGGAGCTCATCAACAACATCGCGAAGGCGCACTCGGGTCTGTCCGTGTTCGCCGGCGTGGGTGAGCGCACCCGTGAGGGCAACGACTTCTATCACGAGATGTCGGACTCCAACGTGGTCGTCCAGGACAAGCTGGAAGACTCCAAGGTCGCCATGGTCTACGGCCAGATGAACGAGCCCCCGGGCAACCGTCTGCGCGTCGCCCTGACCGGCCTGACCATCGCCGAGTCCTTCCGTGACGAAGGCCGTGACGTGCTGTTCTTCGTGGACAACATCTACCGCTACACGCTGGCCGGTACCGAAGTGTCCGCCCTGCTGGGTCGCATGCCTTCCGCCGTGGGCTACCAGCCGACGCTGGCCGAGGAAATGGGCCGCCTGCAGGAGCGCATCACGTCGACCAAGGTCGGCTCGATCACGTCCATCCAGGCCGTGTACGTGCCGGCGGACGACCTGACCGACCCGTCGCCTGCCACCACCTTCGCCCACCTGGACGCTACCGTCGTGCTGTCGCGTGACATCGCCGCGCTGGGTATCTACCCCGCCGTCGACCCGCTCGACTCCACCTCGCGCCAGATCGACCCGAACGTGGTCGGCGAAGAGCACTACAGCACCACCCGCGCCGTGCAGGCCGTGCTGCAGCGCTACAAGGAACTGCGCGACATCATCGCCATCCTGGGCATGGACGAACTGTCGCCGGAAGACAAGCTGGCCGTGGCCCGCGCCCGCAAGATCCAGCGCTTCCTGTCGCAGCCCTTCCACGTCGCCGAAGTGTTCACGGGCACCCCGGGCAAGTACGTGCCGCTGAAGGAAACCATCCGCGGCTTCAAGATGATCGTCAACGGCGAGTGCGACGCACTGCCCGAGCAGGCCTTCTACATGGTCGGCACGATCGACGAGGCTTTCGAGAAGAAGATCCAGTAAAGCGCTGCGGGGCTTCGGCCCCGTTGCTTCACTGAACCTTCCCAACCCTACAGCCCAGGACGATTGATATGGCAACCCTCCACGTCGACGTGGTCTCCGCCGAAGAGCAGATCTTCTCCGGCGAGGCCAAGTTCGTCGCCCTGCCGGGCGAGAGTGGCGAGCTCGGCATCCTGCCGCAGCACACGCCGCTGATCACCCGCATCAAGCCGGGCGCCGTGCGCATCGAGCGCACGGACGGCAGCGAAGAGTTCGTCTTCGTCGCCGGCGGCATCCTTGAAGTTCAGCCGAACCGGGTGACCGTGCTGGCCGACACCGCCATCCGCGGCAAGGACCTGGACGAAGCCAAGGCCCTCGAGGCGAAGAAGCAGGCCGAAGAGGCCCTGCGCAACGCCAAGGACAGCATCGACCAGGCCGCGATCCAGAGCGAGCTGGCCATCCAGGCCGCCCAGATCGCCGCGCTGCGCAAGTTCCTCAAGAAGTAAATCGCAACCCTCGCGGACCGCGATGGACGAGCCGTCGCTCGACACCTCCCCCTCACCGAGCGCGGCCCCTGCCGCGCTCGGTGCTTTTGGGGGCTCCACCGGCATCGGCTGGCGCCACAGCCTCGTCGTGCTCGAAGGGCAGCAGCCCGGCCGCCGCATCGACATCGACGAGCGCCCCCTCGTCATCGGCCGTCGGGCCTCGGCGGATCTGGTCCTGCCGGAGCTGCAGGTCTCGGGCCTGCACTGCCGCCTGCGCGCGGAAGCGGGCCAGCCGGCCCTCAAGGTCACCGACCTCCAGTCCACCAACGGCAGCTTCATCAACGGCCAGCGCATTGCAGGCAGCGCCTACCTGGCGCCCGGCGACAGGCTCACCGTCGGTGACCATGTCTTCCGCCACGATCTCCTGTCGCCGGAGTCTCCCGAGCCGCCCGAGCGCGCAGCAGGTGAGGACGCCCGCGAGGCGGCCGAGCCGGCGCAGACCCTCCCGGCCTGGCTGCCCGCACCTGGGGTCCAGGGGGCCGTCCGCGTCGCCTGCTGCCACCACACCGCCGACCCACCACGTGGCGCCGGCTTGGCCGTGCTGCCGCTCTCGGGCGATCGGGTGGCCTTCGTGGCCCTCGACGTGACCGGCCCGCCGGAGCAGGTCGCGCAGCACGCCGCGCGCCTGCTGCAGGCGCTGCGCGAATGGGACGATGCCAGCGCGCCAGCCGGTGTGGCCGATGTCTTGCTGCGGCTCCGTGAGCGCTGGCGGTTCGATCCCCCCGCAGGCCTGAGCCTCTGCGCCTGGGCCGGGGTGTACGACGTCGACAGCGGCATCCTGCAGCATGCAAGCGCCGGGCATCCCGCCGCCTTGCTGCGCCTGCCCGATGGCGAGATGCTCCGGCTGGAAGTGCCCAACCCGGCCGTCGACCTGCTGCCGGACGCGGCGCTCGCCGAGGCGGCTTGCACCGTGCTGCCGGGCAGCCGGCTCTACCTCTTCAATCGGGGCGCGTTCGACGTGCAAGATCGCGCCGGCCGCCCGCTGACCCTCGATGACTTCGAGGCCCTGGTGGCTTGCCGCCCGGTGACCGAAGATCCCACCCCCGACGACCTGTTCGCCGAGCTGCGCCAACAGACCGGTGCCGCCGCGCTCGCCGATGACTTCCTGTTGCTGCGCGCCGACTTCTCTTGATCGGCCGCGCTTTCAAGCTGGACCCCCGCATGACTGAAACGTCCACTGTCCACCTCACTTCGCCCGACGGCGCCGAGGCTCGCCTCAGTCTGCAAGGCGGCCACCTGCTGTCCTGGCTGCCCGCCGGCGCCGGTGAGCAGCTCTACCTGTCCCCGCGCAGCGAGTTCGTCGCCGGCAAGGCCATCCGGGGCGGCGTGCCGGTGTGCTTCCCGCAGTTCGCGGAGCGGGGGCCGCTGCCCAAGCACGGCTTCGCGCGCACGCTGCTGTGGGAACTGGTGAGCCTGGACCAGGGCAAGGACGACGCCCTGGCCGTGCTGCGGCTGCGCGACAGCGAAGCCACGCGGCCGCTGTGGCCGCATGCCTTCGAGCTTGAGCTGAGCGTGCGCGTCGGTGGCCGCGTGCTGGACATCGAGCTGGCCTGCGAGAACACCGGCGATACGCCCTTGAGCTTCACGACCGCGTTGCACACCTATCTGCGCGTCGGCGACCTGGATGCGGTCAGTGTGGAAGGCCTGTCAGGCCTGCGCTACTTCGACAGCATCAAGCAGGCCGAGGCGCTGCAGCGCATGGACCTGCTGCTGACCGGTGAGAAGGGCGTGCTCGACCTGGACCGCATCTACTTCGGCGTGAAGGAGCGGCCGCTCGTCGTCACCGAGGACCGCCGGCAGGTGGTCATCACGCAGCAGGGCTTCGATGACGCGGTGCTGTGGAACCCCGGGCCCGAGCGTTGCGCCAAGCTGCCTGACATGCCGCCTGAAGGCTGGAGCGAGATGCTCTGTGTGGAGGCGGCCACGGTCGGCATCCCGGTGCAGTTGCCGCCCGGCGAGACCTGGGTGGGACGGCAGAGCCTGAACTTGCTCTGAGTCAGGCCCCTTGGTGAGGCGCGCACTCATAATCGAGCGATGTTCGCCCCCCTCCAAAACGACAGCTTCCTGCGCGCCTGTCTGCGCCAGCCCACTGAACACACGCCCGTGTGGCTGATGCGCCAGGCCGGCCGCTACCTGCCGGAGTACCGCGCCACGCGTGAGAAGGCGGGCAGCTTCATGGGGCTGGCCACCAACGTCGACTTCGCCACCGAGGTGACGCTGCAGCCGCTGGAGCGCTTCCCGCTGGACGCCGCCATCCTGTTCAGCGACATCCTGACCGTGCCGGATGCGATGGGCCTGGGCCTGAGCTTCCAGCAGGGCGAGGGCCCGAAGTTCGCCAAGGTCGTGCGCGACGAAGCCGCCGTGGCGGCGCTCGAGGTGCCCGACCTGGACAAGCTGCGCTATGTGTTCGATGCCGTCACGTCCATCCGCCGCGCGCTGAACGGCCGCGTGCCGCTGATCGGCTTCTCGGGCAGCCCCTGGACGCTGGCCTGCTACATGGTCGAAGGCGGCGGCTCGGACGACTACCGGCGCGTGAAGAGCCTGATGTACGCGCGCCCGGACCTGATGCACCGCATCCTGGACGTCAACGCGCGCGCGGTGGCGGCCTACCTGAACGCCCAGATCGAAGCCGGCGCGCAGGCGGTCATGGTGTTCGACTCCTGGGGGGGCGTGCTGGCCGATGGCGCCTTCCAGGAATTCAGCCTGGCCTACTCCCGCCAGGTGCTGGCTGCCGTCAAGACCGAGCACGAAGGCGTGCGCATCCCGCGCATCCTCTTCACCAAGGGCGGCGGGCTGTGGCTGGATGAGATCGCGGGCGCCGGGGCCGATGTCGTCGGCCTGGACTGGACGATGAACCTGGGCGCCGCCCGCGCGCGCGTCGGCGACCGCGTCGCCCTGCAGGGCAACCTCGACCCCAATGTGCTGTTCGCACCGCCCGAGGCGGTGCGCGCCCAGGCCCGCGCCGTGCTGGACAGCTTCGGCGCGCCCACGGCCGGCAGCGGCCACATCTTCAACCTCGGTCACGGCATCAGCCAGTTCACGCCGCCGGAGAGCGTGACGGCCCTGGTGGACGAGGTCCACAGCCATTCGCGGCGGCTGCGCGCGTCGCTTTGATCAGGGTCATGCGCGTTCTTCTTCCTTGACTTATCCCCAATTGGAGGATGAGGTCCTGGCGGGGCGCGTTTTGATGCGGTGCAGCTAAGAGTTTTCCCGGAATTCCACTAAGTCATTGATTTCAAAGGCTTGTCGCGCGGCGCTCGGCGGCGCCCCGAATTGACGAGACCGCAGCCTGCACTTAGCGACAGCGCGCCAAAGGCTGTTTTGCTCACAAACTTATCCACAGAATTTGTGGGCAACCTGAGAGCCCTTAGGAATCATGGACTTGCAGCTGTTTGCTGAGCCGATGCTTCACAACATGCGCGGAGCTGAGCGTGCCTGAAGCCCGAGCTGCCGCCACCGTGCGGGTGGCGGTGGATGCACCCCAGCACAGCGGCCTCAACGGCCCGCTTGACTACGCGAGTGAGCAGGCGCTCGCACCCGGCTTGCTGGTGCGGGTGCCGCTGGGCAAACGCGAGCTGCTGGGCGTGGTGTGGCCCGGCGTGAGCGAGCCGGCGGACGGTGTCGCGCTGCGGCCGGTGTCGGCGGTGTTCGAAGCCCTGCCACCGCTCGGCGCTGACTGGTGCCGGCTGCTGGACTTCGCCGCCGGCTACTACCAGCGCAGCGTGGGCGAACTCGCCAGCGCCGTGCTGCCGCCGCAGCTGCGCGAGCTCTCGGCCGAGCAACTGGCGGCACGGCTGCGCAAGCTGGACCGCAAGGCGGCCCGGCCCGCCGCCCCCAGCCCGCCGCGGCCGGAACTGGCGCCCGAGCAGGCGCAGGCGGTCGAGCGCATCGCCGCCCAGCGGGCCAGCCCCGCGCCCAAGCCGCTGCTGCTGTTCGGGGTGACCGGCAGCGGTAAGACGGAGGTGTATCTGCGCGCAGCCGAGGAGGCACTGGCGGCCGGGCGGCAGGTGCTGGTGCTGGTGCCCGAGATCAACCTCACGCCGCAACTGGAGGCCCGTTTCACGGAGCGCTTCGCCGCGCTGCTGCCCGAGCCGATGGCCATCGTGTCGCTGCACAGCGCGCTCACCCCGGCGCAGCGCCTGCAGAACTGGCTTGCAGCCCACCTCGGTCGGGCGCGGCTGGTGCTGGGCACGCGCCTGGCGGTGTTTGCCTCGCTGCCGGCCCTGGGGCTGATCGTGGTGGACGAGGAGCACGACCCCTCCTACAAGCAGCAGGACGGGGCCCGCTATTCGGCCCGCGACCTGGCTGTGTGGCGTGCGCACGACCTGCGCGTGCCGGTGCTGCTGGGGTCGGCGACGCCGTCGCTGGAGAGCTGGCAGCACGCCGAGTCCGGGCGTTATGAGCGGCTGACCCTGGCCACCCGCATCGGCGGCGGCGCGCTGCCGCGCGTGAAGCTCTTCGACATGAAGTCGCTGCCGGCCACGGCGGGCGTCACCACCGCGCTGACGGCGCCGCTGCTGGCCGCCCTGAAGGAGCGGTTGGCGCGCGGCGAGCAGAGCCTCGTGTTCCTGAACCGCCGCGGCTATGCGCCGGTGCTGCACTGTGGCGAATGCCAGTGGAAGAGCGACTGCCCGCACTGCAGCGCCTGGCGCGTCTTCCACAAGCGCGACCGCACGCTGCGCTGCCACCACTGCGGCTTCACCGAGCGCGTGCCGCGCGCCTGCCCCAACTGCGGCAACCCCGACATCGCCCCCATCGGCCGCGGCACCGAGCGGCTGGAGGAGCAGCTCGCCGAGGCCCTGCCCGGTGCGCGCGTGCTGCGCATCGACGCCGACTCCACGCGCCGCAAGGGCGAGCTGGAGGCGCAGCTCCAGGCGGTGCACGACGGCGAGGTGGACATCCTCGTGGGCACGCAGATAATCACCAAGGGGCACGACTTCCGGCGTATCCGATTCGTGGCGGCCGTGAACCCGGACGGTGCGCTGTTCAGCAGCGACTTCCGGGCGCCGGAGCGGCTCTTCGCGCTGCTGATGCAGGCTGGCGGGCGGGCCGGGCGCGATGCGGCCGGCGAATCACCGGCGGAGATGTGGGTGCAGACCTGGCACCGCGACCATGCGCTCTACCAGGCGCTGGCGCGGCACGACTACGAGCGCTTCGCCCGTGACCAGCTCGCCGAGCGGCGCACGGCCAGCCTGCCGCCTTTCTCGCACCTGGCCCTGCTGCGGGCCGAGGCGCGCACGGCAGACGCTGCGCAGGCCTTCCTGCAGGCGGCTGCGGCGCTGGCGCAGGAGGAAGGGGTGCTCGTCTACCCGCCGGTGCCCCACGCGGTGGCGCGGGTGGCGGATGTGGAGCGCATGCAGATGCTGCTGGAGGCCTCGCAGCGCGCGCGGCTGCAGGCCTTTCTGCGCGGCTGGGTGCCGCAGCTCATTGCCCTCAAGCGCGAGCACAAGGCCGTGCTGCGCTGGGCGGTGGATGTGGACCCGCTGGCGATTTAGGGCTGGCGTGCCAGCGTGCTGGCCAGGGCCGTGGCGCGGCGCTGCTCGGCCTGGCGGCGCAGGCGGCGCGGCAGCAGGAAGGCGCCGGCCAGGGCCGCCAGGGCCAGGGTCAGGGTGCCGGGTTCCGGCACGCTGTTGGTGAGGCTGACGTTGTCGAGGCTGCCGCCCCGGCCGTCGCTGGCGCCCACGGAGGTGAAGCTCAGCAGGTTGCGGCCCTGCGCGGCCACGAGCTGGTACTGATGGAAGCTCCAGCTGTTGCCGCGGCCACCCTGGCCGGTGATCGTGTCGTCCAGCAGCAGGCCGTTCCAGAACACCTGGATGCCATTGGTGGTCGCGGGCTGGCCCTCGCGCGGCGAGTACCAGAAGCTCAGGTCGTAGTGCGCCCCGGCGGTCAGGTTGTCGAGGTACTGGCCGATGCTGGTGTTGCCATTGGTGTCCAGCTCGATGAAATTGCGGCCGTCCTGCGCGCTGCCCACCACGTTGTTGCGCACTTCAAAGCCGCCGCCGGTGCCGCCCAGCCGGGTCCAGCCGGTGATGGCGGAGGTGTTGGTCCAGCGGCCGTTGGCCAGGCTGGTGCTCTCGAAGCTGCCGTTGACCAGCAGGTTCACGGGTTCGGCCTGGCCGAGCGAATGGGTGCCCAGCAGGGTGATGAGGGCGACCAGGGACAGCGTGCGATGCATGGAAGGAGCCAGCGGCGTTGCGATGGCTCGCATTCTTGGCGGCGACCCGGATGTCGCCGGGTGCAGAGTTCACGCCCGGCCCGCCCGGCCCCCTCAAGCCCGGTGGCTCCCCCTCAGGCGCGGGCTGCGGCCGTGACAGAGGTCACTGCGCCGCGGGTGGCTCAGCCGCGCGGCGTCTGGCCGAGCGTGCTGGCGAGGGCGGTGGCGCGGCGGTGCTGCTCGTGGCGGCGCAGCAGGCGGCCCAGCGGCCGGGCCAGCGCGATGGCGGCCACGCCCAGGGCGACCAGCAGCAGGCCGGTGTCGAGCTGGCCGGCGACGGCGCCGAAGTCCGATCCGGTCGCGCGGCCGGTGGCCGACCAGGGGTCGTTGCTGTTCAGAGCGTTCAGGCTGTTGGCCCCGATGTGGCTGGCATCGGCGATCACGGTGACCGTCGATTTGTCTCCCGCGTCCGCCGGGTGCGCATCACGCGCGGCACCGGCCGAGGCGATGGACGAGGAGGCTGCGAAGGCAAAAGCGATGACCAGGGCTTTCATGCGGGCTCACCGTAAAAGAAAGGGCTGAAACGCATTGTTCGCAGCCTAGCGTGGCAAGGCTGTGAAGACTTCACGCGGTCAGGGGGTACCCCCCCGAATGAGCGAGTCAGGCTTGACCTGTGGAGGACGCGCGGGCGGCTGCCTTGGCGGCCAGTTCCTCGCGCATGCGCTTGAGCTTTTCGCGGGGGTCCTCCCGGGGGCCGCCTTCGTTCAGCTTCATTTCCGCCAGGAAGCGGCTGGGCACGCCCACCACGGTGTCGCGCCCCTTCTTGCGGCGTCGCAAAGTCGACACAGCCAGCGTCAGCCGCGCGCGGGTGATGCCCACGTACATCAGCCGCCGCTCCTCCTGCAGCGCCTCGGGCGTGAGTTCCGCCTCCTCGCGCTTGAAGGGCAGCAGGCCTTCGTTCACGCCCGCCAGCACCACATGCGGCCACTCCAGGCCCTTGGAGGCGTGCAGGGTGGTCAGGGTGACCTGGTCCTGCTCCTCGCCGCGCTCGGCCAGGGACAGGATCACGGAGATCGTCTGCGCCACGTCAAGCACGCTCTGCTTGGGCTCGGTGAAGCTCACGCCGCCTTCCTCGCTGTGCTGGCCGCCGCAGCGCTTGGCCACCCAGTCGACGAAGTCCAGCACATTGCCCCAGCGGGCCTGGGCGACCTTCTCGTTCTCCTCGTTCTCGAGCAGGTGCTGCTCGTAGGCGATGTCCTTGAGCCACTCGGTCAGCATCGCGTGGGCGGCGGTGTGGCCCTCGGTGTGGCGGGCCTTGTACTGCAGCTCGTTCACATAACGCCCGAACTCGTGCAGGCCGGCAAGCGCGCGCGCCGTGACGGCCGTGGCCAGGCTCTCGGAGAAGAGCGCCTCGAACATGCTGCATTTCCACTGCGCGGAGAAAGTGCTCAGCGCGCCGAGCGTCGTGTGGCCGATGCCGCGCTTGGGCGTGGTCACGGCGCGCAGGAAGGCGGGGTCGTCGTCCTGGTTCACGAGCAGGCGCAGCCAGGCGCACAGGTCCTTGATCTCGGCCTTGTCGAAGAAGCTCTGGCCGCCCGACACCTTGTAGGGGATCTGCGCGCGGCGCAGCGCCTGCTCGAACACCCGCGCCTGGTGGTTGGCGCGGTAGAGGATGGCGAAGTCCTTGAAGGCCGGGCCCTTGCCGTCGGCGCGCAGCTGCTGGATGCGCGCGACGGCGCGCTCAGCCTCGTGCTCCTCGCCGTCGGCCTCCATCAGC
>Ga0233424_10002412_pt1 | contig 13427 bp, 9 predicted proteins | sample Watercolumn_Towu_FD_181011 | JGI IMG/M metagenome (GOLD analysis project Ga0233424, IMG submission 181011) | Freshwater microbial communities from Lake Towuti, South Sulawesi, Indonesia - Watercolumn_Towuti2014_125_MG | ecosystem: Environmental > Aquatic > Freshwater > Lake | place: Indonesia...
CTTCTCCTTGACGACCTGCGCCACGTTCGGCAGTTCCACGTACGCCCAGCGCGCCCCGGTCGCCTTCAGGTGCCGCGTGATCGCCGGTTCCGGCCAGCGTTCCGCCGCCAGGTCCGGCACGGCCAGCAGCCACTCGCGCCGGCACGCCCGCTGCCCGCTCAGGTGCGGCGTGAGCTTGTTCCCCCAGTCCGTCACGAACCCGCCGCCCTCGAACACCCCGATGCTCATGTCCAGGTCGCCGCGCCGCACCGGGTCGCACAGCGTCTCCAGATGCGCGGCGCTCAGGCCCGTCAGGTCCGCGTCCAGCAGGATCACCACGTCCGCCCGCGCCGCCCGCAGGCCCGTGTGCAGTGCCCCGCCCTTGCCGACATTCACCGCGAGATCCACGACCTCCGCGCCCGCCTCCCGCGCCGCGCCGACCGTGCCGTCCACGCTGCCGTCGGACACCACGATCACCTCCGGCGTGAAGGACCGCGCCACGCGCACCACCCCGCCCACGGTGTCCTCCTCGTTGAAGGCCGCAATCACAACCGCGCAAGACACCGAGATACCCGACATGCCGCTCATGGTACCCGCCCGCGCCGCCCCCACCAACCCGGCGCCCGTTACCCACCACGCGCCCGGCGTCGTCCCGACAGGCCAGCCGCGCCGCCGGGCCCATCTCCCACAGCGTTCCAGGTCGCGCGTCAGTTCATGCGGATGTCGTCAGTGGACAACTCGGCCGCTTCAAGCGTCGGGACCGGCACGTCGGGCGCCAGCGCCGCGCCCAGCCACGACCCGTGCCGGACCAGCAGCAAGTTCCCGCCCGGCAGGCGCGCCACGAGCAGGTCGTGCAGCACCATCGGCGCCAGCCCCGGCATCATGACGACCAGTTCCCCCTTGTAGTCCCAGCGGATGGTCACGCCCCGGCCCTCGACCTGCACCGTCAGCGGCTCGTCACTGAGGACCACGCTCGTGAAGTGCCCGCCCGGCGCGAGATCCACCTGCGTGACCGGCACACCCTCGGGCATGGTTTCCGGGTCGTGCAGCGCGATATGTAGCGCCGCGTGCAGCCGGTCAGCCACCACCCGGTGCAGCCCCAGCGCCTGCGCGGCGCGGCGGAAGGCCTGCGCCGCGTCATCGGCGCCCACCCGCGCCAGGCGCGTCACCAGGGTCTCCACGCCCTTGCGCGCGAAGGACAGCAGCACGTCCGGCGTGGCGTCCAGATACTTGCGGGCGCTGTCCGGCGTGAGTTTCTCCAGTTGCAGCGGACCGCCGCGCATCACCTGCGTCGCCGCGCGTGCCAGGCGCAGGAACGCGAAATCCTGCGCCGGGTCGAGCAGCAGCGCTGCCGCCCGCGCCGTGGACGCCCGCCGGCCCAGTTCCAGCGCCGTGTGACTCTCGACCACCAGGGTCATGTACGCCCCGCTGACGAACGCCCGGAACTGCTGGTCGGGCAGTTTCAGCGTCTGCGAGCGCTCGTGCGGAGGCAGCCCGGGGCGCAGGAGGGTCAGCTGCGAGCCCACCTGCACCTGCCAGTTCGGGCCGATCGGCTGCCACTCGATGTTCAGGCCGCGCCAGCGGGCGCCGCTGCCGCCGCGCAGGAACACCGTCAGCCGCTCGGCCCCGTCGTCCGGCACGCGCATGGCGCTGCCCGCGTGCTGCGCCAGCAGGATGCTGCCCTGCGGCGCGCCGTTCAGGCTGGGCTTGGGCAGCGCGTCCAGAATCGGGTCGAGCAGCTGCGCCACGTGCCGCGCCGCCGCGCGGATCGCGGGCCGTTCCCGCGGGTCGCGCGGCAGGGGGAATTCGGCCCGCAGCGCCCGCACGAGCGCCTCGCGCGCCTCGTGCGACACGTGCTCCCGCTCGGCGGCGGCGATCCGCGCCGCGAGCACGTCCTCATCCGGGTGGCGCGGGAATGGCTCGGCGTGCACGGCCGACAGGGCCGCGCGGACCCGCGTGCGGCCGTCCTCTGTCAGGAGCAGCACGGACAGCGCCTGCGCGAGGCGCCCCGTGACCTCCGGGTCGTGCAGGTCCATCAGCGCGTCGTGCGCGGGCGGCACCGCCAGCGGCTGCGTGCCGGGCCGCGAGAGCCGCTCGGCATTCTCGATCACGGTGTACAGCACCCGCAGGTGCCCGAATTCCGGTTCACGCTGCCAGCGCAGCGTCAGGTCCCGCGCCTGCGCCGCCGCCCGCTGATGCCACTGCAGCAGCTGCAGTTCCTCCCAGGCGCGCGACTCCTCGGAATCCGCCGTGGGCGGCGCCGTCCAGGTGCTCTGCCCGCCGTGCCCGGGGCGGGGGCGGGTGTGCTGCACCGGGTTACCCTGGTGCAGGCGGTACTGCCGGTCGGTTTCCATCAGGCGGCGCAGCAGCGGCGGCTCCAGCGGCGCGCCCAGCAGCTCGTCACGCAGCACGGCCAGACCGCGCCGCCCGCCGCGCGGCACGCGGCCCTCCGTGAGGTCCTGCACCTTGTATTCGTACAGTTCAACCAGTTCAAGCCAGAAGTCCACGGCGCACCTCCGGGCGGGTCAGCAGCGTTGAAGCGGGCATCCCGTCCAGTATGCCCCGCGTGACACGCCCCGCGCGCGCTCCCCCCCCGGACGGGCGCCATCCCCGGCCGCTGCGCTCGAGTCGCTGCGCACCCACCCCTGGGCGCTGGCTCCCGGGCACGCGGCGCGCTGCATGCGGGGGGCGGGATGTAAGGCGCGTGACAGTGCCGACCTGTATAACAAGGGGCAATGACGCGCCCCACCTGCCCCCGCCCGCGCCGGAGCCGACCGTGACCCCCGTCCTGCTCGCGTCGCTGTTCGTCGTCGGCGTCCTGCTGACTGTCCGCCTGAATGAACGGGTGTTGAGCGTCGCGGTGGCCGTCGTGGTGGGGCTGCTGGCCGCGCTGCTGGCCGCGCTGGCGCTGGGCGTGGGCGGCCCGCGCGCCGCCGAGATGCAGCTGAGCGACCTGAACCGCGCGCAGGGTGTGCTGGTCGCCGCGGCGTTCGTGATCGCCACCGCCGCGTACCACATGGGCCGCATGATCCTGCCCAGCCTGGACCGCCCGGGCCGCAAGCCCATGAAGGTGCAGCGCACCGCCGCGCCCACGCAGGTGCAGCGCCGCACGAACCTGACGCAGACGCAGGTGACCAGCGACCTGCGCTTCCAGGACTACGAGGTCCTCGACCGGATCGGGGTGGGCGGCATGGGCAGCGTGTACCGCGCCCGGCGTCGCCAGGACGGCCGCACGGTCGCCCTGAAGGTCCCGCAGGACAAGTACCTCGCGGACGCGAAGTTCGTCAAGCGCTTCTACCGCGAGGCGGAGGTCCTCAAGCGGTTCAACCACCCGAATATCGTGCGGGTGTACGACTACCGCATGCAGGACCCCGAGCATTACATCGCCATGGAATTCCTGGACGGCGAGAGCCTTGAGGACGTGCTGGAAAACCGCACGCTGACCTTCACGGAAAGCGCGCAGATCATGCGCGCCCTGGCCGACGCGCTGCGCCACATCCACATGCAGAACGTCGTGCACCGTGACATCAAGCCCGCCAACGTGATGCTGCTCAAGAGTGCCTTCACCGACGGCGTGCTGCGTGACGGCGGCGTGAAACTCATGGACTTCGGCATCGCGGTCGGGAAGGTCCTGACCCGCCTGACCATGACCGGTGCGCGCGTCGGCACGCCCATCTACATGGCACCCGAGCAGGCCAAGGGCAACCGCGTGGACGCCCGCAGCGACGTGTACTCGCTGGGGCTGCTCGCCTACGAACTGGTCACCGGGCAAACCGCCTTCAAGGGCAGCTACGAGGCCGTCGTGCACCAGCAGGTCTTCGAGTCCCCCAAGCCCCCCAAGCAGGTGAGGCTGGAGGTGCCGGGCAAACTGAACGACCTGATCCTGCACATGATCGAGAAGGACCCCGCCTCGCGCCCCACCCTGGACGACGTGATCGCCCGCATCGACGCCGGGGTGCTGAGTGACGAAGTGTTCAACGATCCGCTCGCGCTGGCCCTGAGCGTCCAGGAGAAACGCGGTACGCTGCGCCTGCTGGACCTCAAGGGGAAGCTGCGCGCCAGTCTGCGCGACCAGACCGGCGGTGCCCAGGGCCTGCCCGGCGCGCCCAACGCCATGGCCAGCGACCACGAGGGCAACATGTTTGTCACGCTGCTCGACTACCGCCAGGGCCGCAGCGGCACCCTGGCGCGCAAACTCGACCAGGACGGGCAGGAACTCGCCTCCTTCGGACCGTACGGGCTGGGCGACGGTGAACTGCTCCAGCCGGTCGGCGTGGCCGTCACGCAGGGGCAGGTGTTCATCCTGGACGCCGAGGCGCACCACGTGGTCGTCTTCGACCTTGAGGGCCGCTTCCTGCGCCGCTTCGGCGGGCGCGGGCAGGGCCTGGGCCGCTTCGAGAAGCCCCGCTCGATCGTCGCTGCGCCCGACGGGCACGTGTATGTCCTCGATACCGGCAACAACGAGGTGCAGCGCTTCAACGCACAGGGCGAGTACATCAGCCGCTTCGCGTTCCGCCTGGACCGCAACAGCGACGCGCTGCGCCCCCTGGAGGGCCTGGGCGTGGACCAGTTCGGCGCGGTGTACATCGTCGACAGTGTCGCCCGCAAGGTCCGCAAGATCGAGGCGGACGGCACCCCGGGCCTGACCTTCGCCATCGAAACCCTGGTCGGCGAGCCCGCCGACGCGCCCTGGCTGATCCAGGTCGGACCGGACGGGCAGATGTACGCCGTGCGCCAGGGCGGACAGGTGCTGCGCATCTACTCCAACGTCGGGGACCTGCTGTCCTCGAACGACATGTACGCCCCGGTGCAGGCCATGTCGCTGCTGCACCGCCCACACGTCCTGCACCCCGCCTGACCGTGACCCCCACCCCGACCCTCCCCACCCTGACGCTGTACACCCGCGCCGGATGCCACCTGTGCGAGCAGGCGGCCGCGAACCTCGGCGCGATGAACGTCCCGTTCACCCCGGTGGACATCGACGCGTTCCCCGACCTGCGCGCCCGCTGGACCGACCACGTGCCCGTCCTGGTCTGGACGCCGCCCGGCCAGTCAGAACAGGTGCTCGGCAAGGGCGCGTTCAGCCGCGCGCGCGCCGGGCAGATCAAGCTGCACCTCATGCGTACTGTGTCCGGAACCTGAAGCCGTCCGGGGACGCGCGACCGCGCGCCGGGACGCTATGGTGGGCGCATGAATCACCCCTGTCCCCCCGCCGGAGTGCCCGCGTGAGCTGGCTCGAACGTCTCCGCGACGGGCTCTCCAAGACCCGCAAGCAGATCAACGACACCGCCGGGTTCCTCGGCAGTGACGTCCGCGACGTCCTCACCAACCGCCTGGACACGATTGAAGACCTCGAGTACGCCCTGATCGCCGCCGACGTGGGCCGCGCCGCCACCGAGGAGATCCTCGACGACATCCGCCGCGCAGAGGGCAAGAACCTCCAGGACGCGCTGATGGACGCCCTGACCCTGCAACTGGAACCCGACGCCAAACGCGCCGAATTCCGCAAGCTGGGCTTCAGCCCCGACGCGCGGCGCAGCAGCGTCGACCCCAGGGGCCACGTCGTCATGGTGATCGGCGTGAACGGGGTGGGGAAGACCACCACCATCGCCAAGCTGGGCCAGTACTACGTGGACCGTGGCAAGAGTGTCATGTTCGCCGCCGGGGACACCTTCCGCGCCGCCGCCGGCACACAGCTGGGCGTCTGGGGTGACCGGCTGGGCATCCCGGTCGTGCAGGGCGTGGACGGCGGCGACCCGGCCGCCGTGGCCTTCGACGGCGCGGCCGCCCGCGCGGCGCGCGGCACGGACCTGCTGTTCGTGGACACCGCCGGGAGGTTGCACAACAAGCACAACCTGATGGAGGAACTGAAGAAGGTCCGCCGCGTGATCGAGAAGGCCGACCCGAACGAACCGGCCGAGGTCTGGCTGGTGCTGGACGCCGTGACCGGCCAGAACGGCCTGCAGCAGGCCAAGAAGTTCCACGAGGCCACCCCGCTGACCGGCGTGATCGTCACGAAACTTGACGGCACCGCCAAGGGCGGCATTCTCGTGCCGATCGTGCGGGAACTGGGTGTGCCGATCAAGTTCATCGGGGTGGGCGAGCAGCCCGGCGACCTGCAACCCTTCGACAGCCGCGAGTTCGTCCGCGCGCTGTTCGACGTGAACATCCCCCGCGAGTAACGGCAGGAAGAGGCGGCCCCCAGGAGATCCGGGGGCCGCCTCATTGTGTGGGGTCTACTGGGTGCTGCGGGGGTCCAGGACGTCGCGCAGCCCGTCGCCGAGCAGGTTGAAGCCCAGCACGGTCAGGAAGATCGCCAGTCCCGGGAAGATCATGGTCCAGGGCGCGTCCAGGTAGTACTGGCGGCTGTCGCTGATCATGGTGCCCCACTCGGGCAGGGGCGGCTGCGCGCCGATGCCCAGGAAGCCCAGTGCGGCGACCTCGATGGTCGCGGTGGCGATGCTCAGCGCGCCCTGCACGATCAGCGGGGAGAGGCTGTTGGGCAGCACGTGCCGGAACACCATACGGCCCTGCGAGGCGCCCAGCGCCCCGGCGGCCGCTACGAACTCCCGCTCGCGGACCGAGAGGACCACGCCGCGTGCCAGGCGCAGGTACACCGGGATCTGCACCAGCGACACGGCCAGCATGGCGGTGACCAGCTGCGGACTGTTCAGTGCGAACAGCCGGTCCATTCCCGCGATCAGCAGGGGCGGGTTGTCGGCACTGAAGATGCTGGCGAAACCGATGGCCAGCAGGATGCCGGGGAAGGCCAGCATCACGTCCGTGACGTAGCCCAGGACGCTGTCGAGCCACCCGCCGAAGTACCCGGCGAGCACACCCAGCAGCGAACCGATCACCAGGGCCAGGATGGTGCTGACCACGCCAACCTTCAGGCTGATTCGGGTGCCGTGCAGCACGCGGGTCAGGATGTCACGGCCCAGGTTGTCCGTCCCGAATGGCGCGGCCAGCACATTCACCTTCCCGCTGACGGGATCGGTGTACGTCTGCTTCGCCTCCTCGTTCCACAGGGCCGTGACCGAGGGCGGCTTGAGGCGCAGGCTGTAGCGGTTGGGTTCGTTGCGAGGATCGTAGGGTTTCAGGACGCTGGCGAACACCGCCAGCAGCACGAATGCCAGCACGATCACCGCGCCGACCTTGCCGGGCGTGCTGCGCCGGAAGCGCCGCCAGAAGATGCTGTCCTGCTTGGGAGTGGACTGCGGAACAGTCGTTGTCGTCATGAGGTCACTGTTCCTTTCAGCTGTACTGGATGCGGGGATCAAGGGAGGCGTAACTGAGGTCCACGAGCAGGTTCACGACACTGACCACCAGCGCCGCGAAGATCACGCCGCCCTGGATGATCGGGTAGTCGCGCTGGCTGATCGCGTCGTACACCCACGACCCCAGGCCCGGCCAGGAGAAGATCGTCTCGGTCAGCACGGCGCCGCCCAGCAGCGCGCCAGCCTGCAGGCCGATCACGGTCACGACCGGCAGCAGCGCGTTGCGCAGGGCGTGCTTCATGGTCACCGTGCGGTCCGCGAGGCCCTTGGCCCGGGCGGTGCGCACGTAGTCCTGGTTCAGGACGTCCAGCATGGCGCTACGCGTAATGCGCGCCACGATGGCCAGCGGAATGCTGCCCAGCGCGATCGCCGGGAGGATCAGGTGCCGTACGGCGTCCCACGCCGCGGCCGGCTGCCCGCGCAGCAGGGCGTCCAGGACGTTGAAGCCCGTGATGGGTGCAATGTCGAACTCGGTGCCCAGGCGGCCGCTGGGGGGCAGGATGCCCAGCTTCACGCCGAAGAAGTACGACAGGAGCAGACCCAGCCAGAACACCGGCATGCTCACGCCCACCAGCGAGATCGTCGTGGCGAGGTTGTCCCAGATGCTGTTGCGCCGCAGCGCCGCCAGGATTCCGGCGGGCATGCCGATCAGCAGCGCGACCAGCAGCGCCGCGACGCTCAGTTCCGCCGTGGCCGGGAAACGGGCCTTCAGGTCGTCCAGCACGGGAATGTTGCTTTTCAGGCCGGTGCCCAGGTCACCGCTGAGCAACGCCGTCATGTACTTCGGGTACTGCGCGTCCAGCGGGTTGGCCGGGTTGAAGAACCAGGGTTTGTTCAGGCCCAGCTGCTCGCGCAGCGCGGCGGCCGCTTCGGGCGTGGCGCGCTCGCCCAGCATGGCCACGGCCGGGTCGCCGGGAATCGAGCGGACGAAGACGAACACGACCAGACTGATGCCCAGCATGACCAGCAGGGTGCGTGCAAGGCGGCGGATCAGGTAACTGCCCAAGGTGGATCTCCAGAGGTGAGGGGGAATCGAAATGGGGGAGGGGCCGGAGCAGGCGCCGTGCAAGGCGCAACTCCGGCCCCTCCGCGTTCAGCCGGGCGTTACTTCTTGCTGCCGACGCTGATGGTGTTGAACGGTTCGCTGCCCAGCGGGCTGGGCGTCCAGCCCTTCACGTAGCTGCGCGCGGCGGCCAGCGGGTTGCTGTGCACCATGGGAATGCGGTACGCGGCGTTGTAGGTGAGTTCGTGCAGCTGCTGATACACCTTGGCCTTGGCGGCCTGGGTGTTCGCGGCGCGGCCCTGCTGCAGCAGCGTCTCGACGTTCGCGGGGTTCCAGTTGATGTCGTCTGACGCGTTCGCGCCGTAGTACGCGCCGTAGAAGTTGTCCGGGTCGCCGTAGTCGCCGGTCCAGCCGATCATGTACATGTCGAAGCCCGGTTCCTTGTTGCGGTCTTGCAGGTACTTCGCCCAGTCCTCGGTCTTCAGGTTCACCTTGATGCCGATGACGCTCAGGTCCGCTGCGATCGCTTCCGCGATGGGCTTGGGGGTGGGGAAGTACGGGCGGCTGACCGGCATGTACCACAGGTCGATCGAGAAACCGTTGGGGTAGCCGGCGTCGGCCAGCATCTTCTTCGCGGCGGCCGGGTCGAACTTGTAGTCGGCCGGAACCTTGGGGCTGTTCGCCCAGGCGAGCACCGGGGGCAGGAAGCTGGCGTTGCTGACGGCCAGACCGTTCCAGAAGGCGTTGGCGATCTCCTTCTTGTTGATAGCCATGCTGATCGCCTGACGCACCGCCTGGTTCTTGAGATACTGGTTGCGGTTGTTCATGCTGACGAAGCCCACGTTGAAGCTGGGGCGCTTGACGGCCACGAGGTTCTTGTCCGCCTGGATGCTCCTGAGGCTGTCAGGGGTCAGGTCGTTGGCGAAGTCGATGGTCCCGGCTTTCAGTTCGTTCAGGCGCTGGCTGGCGTCCTTGATCGAGCGGATGACCAGCTGGTCGACCTTGGCCTTCTCACCCCAGTACAGCTTGTTGGGCAGCAGGGTGACGCGGTCCCCGGTGCGCCAGCTCTGGAAGATGAACGGGCCGGTGCCGACAGGTTTGCTGGCGGGCGTGCCGTACTTCGCGCCTTCTTTCTTGATCGCCGTCGGGCTGGCGATCCCGAAATACCCGGCGGCCAGGACTTCCGGCAGGACGCTGGAGGGCTTGTTCAGGTCCACGCGCACGGTCGTGTCGTTCACCTTGACGATGTTCTTGATGACGGCAGTGGCGTCGCCCTTGTAGCCGCCGAGCAGTTCGCCGACGATCTCGAAGGTGCGGCCCTGGTCGCGGAAGCCGTAGGGGTGGCTCTTGTCCCACCAGCGGCTCAGGTTGAACACCACGGCGTCGGCGTTCATGGGGGTGCCGTCGTGGAAGCGCACGCCCTTGCGCAGCGTGAAGGTCCAAGCGGTGTTGTTCGCGTTCGCGGTCCACTTGGTGGCCAGGCCGGGCTTGAGGTCGGTGGTGCCGTCCTCGAAGTCGACCAGGGTGTCGTAGATCTGCCGCTGCACCAGAATGCTGATGCCGTCGGTGATGTTCCCGGATTCCAGGCTGACGGGTTCGCCGTTACCGCCGAAGACGAGGGTGGCGGCCGACGCGGCACTGAGGGTCGCGAGCAGGGCGGTCAGAAGCACTTTCTTCATGGAACCTCCAGTCCTGACCGGCACAGGCGTCACAGCCCCGGTCAGGGGCGCGTGGGCAGGGTGGGCAGGACGATGAAAAGGAAAAACGTGCGTTCAGGGTATGGGCCACCCCCGGGGGTGTCAAGCGACCGTCACTGACCGCGGTGTCAGCTGTGCGCCCCCTCGGGACAGTTCGGGGGTCGGGGGCCTCCTGACCTGGGCCTCTGCCCGGGCGGTCGGGGGACCATCCCGACCCTCCTGACGGCGCAGACGGCCCGTGTCACCGCAGCATTCACAGCAGAATCATACGGACTCCGATTGAATGGGCTTTGCAGCCCGTTCAATCCGAGCGAAGCGAGTGGGAGAAAAACGGGTTCCGGACGTGGAGCTGGCAATCCGGTGAAGTTCCGGATTGTTGGCGAAACAAACGGAATCCGTATCAGAGGTATTGAAGGGGTTGCCCAAGACCTCCGATTCGAGCGGAGCGAGCATCTGAGAAGGACAGCGGTTGAACCTGGACTTGAGGGGCGTGTTCTTGGCCTCTCAATGCAACTGGAAACCGCTGCCAGCGCTCCTGATGGGCTGATCTTTGAGATCTTTGAGATCGGGCGGACCCGCAGGACGGGCACCCGGGAGGGGCGCGGTGGCTCCCGGGTGTACCTGGAAAGCGCGGTCAGACGATGGGCGTGACGAGGACCCCGAGGCCCGAGACCTCCACCTCGACCGTGTCGCCCGGACCGACCGGGCCGACGCCCTCGGGCGTGCCGGTCAGGACGACGTCGCCGGGTTCCAGCGTCACGAAACGCGTCAGGTACACCAGGATATCCACGACCGGGAAGATCATCTGGGCGGTGCGGCCGTCCTGTCGCGTCTGGCCGTTCACGCGGGTCTGCACGCGCACGTCGCGGGGATCGAAGTCGGTCTCCAGCCAGGGGCCCAGCGGGCAGAAGCGGTCGGCGGCCTTCGCACGGAACCACTGCAGGTCGGTCTTCTGGAGGTCGCGGGCAGTCAGGTCCAGGGCGCAGGTATAGCCCGCCACGGCCGCCAGCGCTGTGTCGGGCGTGAGGTTCCGGGCGCGCTGCCCGATCACCAGCGCCAGTTCACCCTCGAAGTGGAAGTTCTGCGTCCAGTCAGGGCGCTGAACGGCGCCGCCCGGTTCAGCCAGGGTGTTGGGGCCCTTGAGAAAGATGCCGGGCTCTGCAGGCAGGTCGCCAGTGTCGTTGCCCAGCTCGCGGATGTGGTCGAGGTAGTTGCGGCCCACGCAGACGATCTTGCTGGGCTCGGCCGGGGCGAGCAGCGTCACGCCCGTAGCGTCCAGCGTCTTGCCTGTGGGCTCGCCACCCATACCGCGCGTGACCTGCACCTGCGTGCCGTTCAGGACGCCCCACTGCGCCGCGCCGTCCCCTGCCGTGAATCTGACGAGTTTCATGCGCGCAGGATACGGCCCGCGGGCCCCACGCCGGGACCCGGGGGCGGGCGTTCAGGCCAGCGGGGCGGGACGCCCGAAGTGGAAGCCCTGCAGGTACGTGCAGCCCACCTCCCGCAGCAGCGCCGCCTGCACGGGTGTCTCCACGCCCTCGGCGACGGTGTTCAGGCCCAGGGCGCGCCCCAGAGTCACGATGGCGCGCACGACCTCCAGTGAGCGGACGCCGGTCTCGCCGTCCTGCCCGACGCCCTGCACGAAGGACCGGTCGATCTTCAGGTGCTGGACCGGCAGGCTCGACAGGGCCGACAGGCTCGAGTACCCGGTGCCGAAGTCGTCCAGGGCCAGCTGCACGCCCAGCGCGCGCAGGTCCCGCAGGACCGCCCAGGAGCGGTCGGCGTCCAGCAGGGACGACTCGGTGATCTCCAGCACGAGCCGGTCGGGGTCGATGCCGCTCTCGTTCAGGATGTCGGACACGCGCTGCACGTACCCGGGCTGGTCGAATTCCAGCGGGCTGACGTTCACGGCCACCCGCCGCAGGCGGCCGCGCTGGATCTCGCGGGTGGCGGCCCGGAGCATGAATTCCCCCAGCTGGTGGATCTGCCCGGACCGTTCGGCCAGCGGGATGAAGTCCGCCGGGCTGATGAGCTGCCCGCCGCGCTGCCAGCGCACCAGGTCCTCGCAGCCCGCCGGACTGTAATCGTTTGCGTGCACGACCGGCTGGAAGTACGCGAGCAGCTCGCCGCGTTCACCCGCGTGGTGCAGCGCCGACAGCAGTTCGAGGTCCGAGGCGCTGCGGGAGTCGTGCAGCGCATTGAAGAACGCCCAGCCCAGCCCTGCGCGCTTGGCACGGTACATGGCGGTATCCGCGCGGGCCAGCATCTCCTCGGCGTCCACACCGTCGTCCGGGTACAGGCTCACGCCCGCGCTGAAACAGGCGGGCAGGTCACGCCCACCCACCGTGAAGGGCCGCTCCATCGCGTCCCGCAGTCGTGTCAGAACCCGCTCCACGGACCCGATGCCCCGCACGTCGGTCAGCACCAGTGCGAACTCGTCGCCCCCCATCCGGGCCACGAGATCACTGCTGGACAGTGCCTCGCGCAGGCGCGTCGCCACCTGCTGCAACAGGACATCCCCGGCCTGATGCCCCAGCGAGTCGTTGATGACCTTGAACCCGTCGAGGTCCAGTAGCGCCAGCGCCACCCGCTCGCCCGACAGGGTCACCCGCTGCGCCGACTGCCGCAGGTACTCGCGCAACTGCGCGCGGTTGGGCAGGCCGGTCAGGGCGTCGGTCAGGGACAGCCGCTCGAGCTGCACCTGCACCGCGCGGCGTTCCAGTTCCCCGCCGAGCACCTCGGCCAGCTGCGTAAGCGACTCGATCTGCTCGGGCGTGAAGGGGCGGGGGCGGTGGTCAATCACACACAGGGTACCCAGTGCGTAGCCGTCCGGGGTGACCACCGGCACCCCGGCGTAGGCGCGGACGCTCATGGGACCGGTGACGGTCGCGCGCCGCGCCACGCGCGGGTCGAGGTGCGTGTCCGGGATCACCAGCGGCCCAACCTGCTCGACGACCAGCGTGCAGATCGAGTCGGTGCGGCTCGAGCCGTCCTGGACGGTGCCGGAGCGCGCCTTGAACCACTGGCTGTCGCGGTCAATCAGGCTGAACAGCGCCACCGGGGCCTGACACAGTGTCCGGGCGAGATCAACGATCCGGTCGAACGCAGCCTCGGGCGGCGTCTGCCACAGGCCGCTGCCCCGAATCGCCTCCAGTCGCCCACACTCGTCACCGACGATGCCGAGCGTCTGAAAGGGGTTCAGGTGGGGCTCGCCGGGCTTCATGTCCCAAGTGTCCATGAATGCCTCTCACACGTTCCTGTCGAAGGGGATATTAATGCAAGGACTTCAACGTGGTCAGGGCCCGGCATCTGCGCCGGCGCGCAGCCTGCCCGGTCTGAAGAGCTGCCGCGCACGGTGGCGTGGTCCAGTCAGCAGGTCCGGCACAGGCGCCCGTCGGGCAGGTCCGGGGTCACCACTTCGGTGACTTCCGCCGCGGAAAGGGGCCGGGCGCGGACGGTCTGCCAGCCCCG
>Ga0233424_10002413_pt1 | contig 13426 bp, 13 predicted proteins | sample Watercolumn_Towu_FD_181011 | JGI IMG/M metagenome (GOLD analysis project Ga0233424, IMG submission 181011) | Freshwater microbial communities from Lake Towuti, South Sulawesi, Indonesia - Watercolumn_Towuti2014_125_MG | ecosystem: Environmental > Aquatic > Freshwater > Lake | place: Indonesia...
GGCGACTTCCGCTTCACGTAGCTTCGCAAGAATCTGTTCGACGGTGTGACGCAATCGTGGCATCTGCCCCTCCTTCCGGCCCGACCCTAGCATAGGATCTGGACCCGTTTAAGGGGGCGAGGTCAATTCACGTCCAGTGAGAAAGAGGACTACTTTCACCATTTCTTGGAGAACAAGCCGATCGGGCGTATCGAGTCGCGCACGATTGAACTCGATTGCAACACCGCGGTCGATGATGGCCTCTACACGTTCACGTTCGAAAGAACCGGTTCGCAGATTAGAGCGCGGTACACCTTTACCTACAAGTGGGACGGATGGGAATGGCTCATCACGAGCCATCACTCCTCGGTATTGCCGGCCGGCGACTAGGGCGTACAACAGCGACCCACTTCCCGATCGAAAAAGCGGGTCACCTCGGGCGATGGCTACTGCAACTCAGGCAGGCGATCGATGATACGCAGCTTCACGTCATTGCCGAGCTGGATCTGGATCATCTTTCCGGACAGGCTTTCACGGATCTTCTGGACCTCGTGGACGCTGAACTGGAGTTGTCCTCCGCACCGTTCGACCAAGTGGTAGAGCAGCAGGGTCGTGAGGTACTGTACCTCTTCGTCATTGGCGTGTTGGCTGAAGTTGAGAATCTGAGGCATGGTGGTCGTGACGCCATTCCCTTGCGCGGGTTACTTATCGCCGAATCGTCCGTTGCCCGGCAATGCCCCAAAGGAAGGGGGGCGAACAACGAAAAAAGCTCGGCCTCTCCTTCCCCAACGGAACACCCTGATTGCTTCACTATTCAATGACTTGCAGGTGTCAGCGTTCTGGTAGGCTGCTGGGATGGCTGGTGGGCCGCCGGCGATCGCCAGTTCAGGCACCTCGGTAACCGGGGAGTGCAGGCTCGACGAAGCGTGCGGTGAGGTCGCTTAGGCCAACGTACTCGACGCCAATGTCTTCTTACGAGCGGCGGATACATGGTTTGAGAAGGGGCGATGGTGATCCAGCCCGGAGATGGTCAGTCTGCGATTCTGGGAGGCCAAGTCCGCTTGCATTTCGTGAAGCCGCGCCATCACGGTGTGGTCCACAAAACGAGTGTCTGAGAGATCAAGCTCCACGTCGTACTGCCGGGTCAGATCCTGCAGTCGTCGACGCAAGGGAATCCATGTTGTGAAAATCGAGGCGTCTTTCACGGAAAGGCGCATGGCTCGTTCGCCGAGCGGCGACACCTTGTCGCGCAACCGGAGCAACGAGTGCAGGGGGGCCCCATTCACCAGGTTGAGGAGCATCTCGACAGCCATCCCGATGGCGATTCCGACCAAGAGGTCGGTCGCGAGCACCCCTACGATGGTCGAGACGAAAATCAGGAATTGTTCCTTCCCGACATGGTACACGTGTCGAAACTCTGAGGGAGACGCTAAGCGGAATCCCGTGTAGACCAGCATCGCGGCGAGTGAGGCCAAAGGAATTTCGTTGACGAGCGCCGGCACGAGCGCGACGAATATTAGCAGGAACAGCCCATGGTACAGATTGGCGAAGCGAGTATGGGCTCCATTGTCGACATTGGCCTTGCTGCGCACGATTTCGGAGATCATCGGCAAGCCGCCGATGAAGGCGGCCGCGGTATTGCCGATTCCGATGGCGGTCAAATCGCGATCCAAATTGGCCTTCCGTTTCCAGGGGTCAAAGATCTCCACCGCTTTGGCGCTCAGTAACGATTCCAGGCTGCCGATCAGGACGAAGAGGATCACATACTTGACGCCGGTTGCCGTGACCAGTCCGGAAAAATCGGGAAAGGCCATGGCGTTGAACATGTTCAACGGCACATTCACCAGAAAGTTCGGTCCGACCTGATACTCGTGATGATTAAACGAGTAGGCGTGCGGATGGTCGAGATCGAAATAGAATTCCAACGGAACTGCGACCAGAAGCACGACGAGTGGAGCAGGCATCTTTCGAAGCGCGTTGATGCGGATGAAGGGATAGCCGACCATGATGGCGAGGCTGAGCATTCCGATGAGGCCGATTTCCGGATTCATCCCGGCGATGAAGGAGGGAATTTCCATCAGCAGTTCCAGGGGTTCGCCTTTGGCGCTGAGCCCCATCATGATCGGGACTTGCTTTGCAATGATAATGATGCCGATTGCGGCCAACATACCGTGAATGACCGAAGTCGGAACAGACTCGGCCAGGATGCCGGCTCGAAGCAGACCGGAAAGAATCTGGATGACACCGGCAGCAACCCCGACCCCCAAGGCCAGTCGATAGGCCTGATAGTCGGCCGAGGGGTCTTTCCCGCCCGTAAATCCAAACTCGACGACGCACCCGATCGCGATCACGATCAGACCGGCCGCCGGTCCTTTAATTGTGAGTTCCGAATTGCTGATGGTCGCGCCGACCACCCCGCCGATAATCGCGGTAAAGACACCGGCGATCGCAGGATAACCACAGGCCAAGGAGATCCCAAGGCAGAGCGGGAGCGCGATCAAGAACACGAGCAAACCGGAGAGCAGATCGTAGCGGAGGTACCGCTTCATTCCCTCGATCGTTCCCTCCGGAACCACCTTGCCCGGTGGAACATCCAACTGCGCGCCTGTGCTCATCAGCCGTCTTTCTCAATAAAAAAGCCAGCGGGCGTACCCCATCGAGGGAGGCGCCACACTGGCTTGTAGAACTGTCGACCACCGAACGGGAAGCCGACAACCGTACGTGCCCTATGGTGGAATTGGGATTACACCAATGTAAGTTCCCAGGGACCGGTTCCGTCCAACCCCTCAACGACAAAGCCGGACGGCGCCGTCTTCCGTTGCAACCTGTAACAGGACTAGAAGGACAAACGCAACGAGTTTTTAGAGCTACAAGTGTAGGAACATCGGGACCGGCCGCATGGGCCCTTTGGCTCATACCATGCGAGAACGGCTTACGTGCCTGCTCCGATCATGCGTAAACGCCTGCCCTTGTCATTGCCTTGCTGGTCGTTCGCTCTCTATAATAAATCGCCCCATCTGTTTCCATGACCAAGCGAAAAGGTGCCGTCCGGCGCCCTTCACCTGTTGAGCCAGCGTGACATGTATAACGCAATCAGGCAGGCCGTCATCAAGTTCGAGCAGGACTTCATGGGGCGGGGACCGACGGATGTGCGAGCCTTCATTGTTCGCGACATTGTGGTCGTCCGTCTGAAGGGGGTCCTGACTCAGGCTGAGCGCCAGCTGGCCAAGAACGCGGACGGGATTGAGATGGTCAAACGCATGCGCCAGAACCTGATCGCGCAAGGCCGGGACAGTCTCTTCAGCGAGATCGCCCGCATCACAGGGGCGAAGGTTACGGGCCTGTTCACGGATATCGATACCCAGATCGGTGAACGGATTATGGTCTTTACGCTCGATCAAGACCTTGGACCGGTCCAACCTTCCAGTCAGTAGTTGAGACATGACAACCGCGCGGAAACTTGAGGGACTCTCCTTTGACAACACCTATGCACGTTTGCCGGGCGCCTTCTATGCCAAGCTCTCGCCGACCCCCTTCTCGGACTCTCCGCGCCTCGTCAGTTTCAATACTTCCGCCGCGGAGCTGATTGACCTCGACCCCGACGAAGCGAGACGACCGGAGTTTGCCGGCATGTTCGGAGGAAATCTGCTCGCGCCCGGCATGGACCCGCTGGCCATGCTTTATTCAGGGCATCAGTTCGGCGTCTATGTTCCGCAGCTGGGAGACGGGCGGGCCATTTTGTTGGGGGAAGCGACGAACCAACGGGGAGAACGGTGGGACCTGCATCTCAAGGGCGCGGGGATGACGCCGTTTTCGCGCGACGGCGATGGCCGCGCCGTGCTGCGCTCGACCATTCGCGAATATCTCTGCAGCGAGGCGATGCAGGGACTGGGCATTCCCACGACCCGCGCGCTTTGCATCGTCGGGAGCGATCACAAGGTTTATCGGGAACAGGTCGAAACCGGCGCCATGCTGCTTCGGATGGCGCCGTCGCACGTGCGGTTCGGCACCTTTGAGATCTTTTACTATCGAAAACAGCATGACCATCTGATGGCCTTGGCCGACTATGTAATCGATCAGCATTTCCCCCATTTGCGAGGAGTCGGCGATCAGTATGCTCGCTTCTTTGTCGAAGTAGTGGAGCGTACCGCGAGGCTGATCGCCCAGTGGCAGGCCGTTGGCTGGGCGCATGGCGTGATGAACACCGACAACATGTCCATTCTGGGCCTTACGCTCGACTACGGTCCGTTCGGATTCATGGAAGACTACGATGCCGGTTTCATCTGCAATCACTCCGACCACGACGGCCGCTATGCTTTCAGCCAACAGCCCTATATGGGGCTCTGGAATCTCAGCTGCCTGGCACAGGCACTATTGCCGTTAGTTGAAAAAGAAGCATTGAAGGCTGGCCTTGATCACTACACGCCGCTGTTTGAGCAGGAATATGTGAGGCTCATGCGGGCGAAACTGGGGTTGGCGGAAGAGCAGGCAGAAGATAGCGAGCTCATCAGTGATTTCTTGGGGCTGCTGCAAGGGAGCCGGGCGGACTATACGATTATCTTCCGGGAACTCGGTCGCTTCAGTACGGAGCCAGGCGCTAGAAACGACGGCCTACGGGAACATTTTCTCAACTCGGAGCGATTTGATGACTGGGCCGTGCGCTATCGTGATCGATTGCGGAGCGAGCAGAGTCGCGATGATGAACGGTGCGCGGGGATGAACCGGGTCAACCCGAAATACGTCCTTCGCAATTATCTCGCTCAGATTGCCCTTGAGAAGGCGCAACAGAATGATTTTTCTGAGATCGAACGCCTCCTGACCCTGCTGCAAAATCCCTACAGCGATCACCCAGGGATGGACACCTATGCGGGACCGCCTCCCAACTGGGGCAAGCATTTAGCCGTCAGTTGCTCCTCTTAGACACAATCCTGTTCGGGCATCATTTATGCTCTCACTTCTGCATAGCCTCCCTGGGGGGATCGTTCGACTCACTGTCGTGGTGGGTTCGTTGAGCGATCCCCCGCTTCATCTGCAGGTTTCTGAGCATTTCCCAGTCGTTCTGCCATTTCTGCCTCCGCCACGCGTAGGACTCCCATTTTTCGACTCCCTATTCCCGTCTAGGATACAGGACCGCGGCTTCACTCTCCACGACTGTCTGTTGTAGAGTGACGGCGCCCTGTTATGGGAGTGAGGCGCTTTGCGCTCCGGGGACGGGTCAGGCTATGGCCAAGAAGCAGAGTGATTCAAAAATTGCAGTGGCGGGAGCGCTGGCGGTCGTATTTGGGCTTGCCGGTGTCATGCTCGTGAAGGAGCCGCTCCGCAGTTCGCGACCGGTCAGTGGTGGCCTCGAAATGAACTCGACCACCGGTGAGCAGCTGGTCCGCGCGCGGCTCTGGGAGGACCCGGTAGCCGCGGTGCAGCGGGGCCTCAAGGACGCGCGAAGCAGATCCAGCACATCATCAACGAAGTGGAATCCAACGAACAAGGCGCGTTCGTACCGCTCTATCAGCAGCCGGTCATCGAATCCTCGCTGTATGGCTTGGTGGCCCTGCTTCAGTATCTGTACCTGAAGTAGCGAATGGGCCCGCATTATTCATGAACACTTCTGCTGCAATCGCGAATTCGCCGCCGCGACAAACCTGGACGCGATCGGCACGGCGTCCAGGCAGGCGCGCTCGCCGCTCAGTCGGTCAACATCCTGTTCAAGGATGCCTCCCCTCCTCGCGGCTCCACGCGCCTGTCTCGCGTGGCGACTGCGCGATTTCGCGAGGAACCGCCATGGATAATGCGGGCTAGGCATGCGGGAAGGATTACTGGGCGGGTTGAAGATCCGGCTCACCGGCGGATCCGATGGACAGGGCGGTGGGGACGGGCCGATCGTGATGCTGCTCCATGGCTTCGGCGCGCCGGGCGACGACCTCGTTCCCCTGGCCGAAGTGCTGGAGGCGCTGGAGGGAACGCGCTGGCTGTTTCCCGAAGCGCCGCTCTCCCTCGACATGGGATTCGGCGAGTCGCGAGCCTGGTGGCCCATCGACATGGCCCGTCTCCAGGCGGATCGCGCCGCCGGTCGCGTCCGCGACCTGTCGATGAAGGTTCCGAGAGGGCTAGCCCTGGCGCGCGCGCGGCTGCTGGCGCTTCTCAACTAACTTCCCCGCCATCTGCCGATCGACTACCAGAAGACCGTCATCGGGGGGTTCTCGCAGGGTGCGATGCTGACGTGTGACGCGGCACTGCATTCCGACCATCCATTCGCCGGACTGGTGCAGCTCTCCGGCAACCTGCTCGCGCAGCCGGTGTGGAGCCCGCTCATGCCCAAGCGTCACGGTCTGCCGGTTTTTCAAAGCCACGGGACGCTGGATGACATCCTGCCCTACGTCGGGGCCGAATGTCTCCGCGATGCGCTGAGTCAGGCCGGCCTTGCCGTTGATTGGCACGGCTTCCGGGGCGGACACGAGATTCCGGAATCAGTGCTGAGAGCCTTGAGCCTGTTTCTGCGAAGAGTGCTGGCGAAATCATGACCGCGAATCGCAGCGGGTGTATTGTGAGGCAACCAGCGACCGCTACTTGGAGGCCGGCGCGGGGGCCTGATCGGCTGAAAACTTTCCAGCCGAGGCTCGAGCCAGGGCGGCTCGCAGGCCTCCCGAATGAGGATTCCCCACAGCCCGTTTCACGAGAATATCGGTGGGCCTGACCTCTTTCCCATAGTAGTGCCGATTCGACTCATCCCGCACGGCAATTACAGCGCCTTCGAGCGAGATGCCGCCGAAGAGGCCCTTCGCTCTGGCGAACGTCACCATATCCACGCTCAGAACCGCAGTGGCTCCCTCGATCCCGGCACCGACCAGCCCAGCAGCGACTGAGACATCGGCACCAAGCTTGAAGGTATTGGAGAGCATGGATTCGACGCCGCGTTGCGACATGGCCAACAGTACAATCTCCGAAGCTTGTAGGCCGAATTGAAACCCGAAGCTGGCCGTCCCCATCGTGTAGAAAGCCGGGTCGCTCCATTCATTGCTCTTGTCACTCCTTACGAGAAAGACTCCGGTCCCTCCCTCCCCTCCGACAAAGAAAGCGCCCTTCCACATTTTCGGCACGATGAAGATCCCTTTTGCATCCCTGATGTGGTCGCGAAACCATTCCATGTTCGAGTCAGCCATGAAGTTCTCCAGCGTCGTCTTCGATCGCTCGACCAGCTCCTTCAGCTCGGCCTCCTCTGTGGCGGAGGCGATCGGTTGTCCCATAAGCGGTCCGATCAACAGGGCCAGCGAAAGGATGAGGGGCTTCATTCGGTGCAGCGTCATCACGGTGTCTCCTCGCAAGGTGAACGTCCGGCCGGTGTCAACGATCCAATTGTGGCCTTCCGCGTCGCCTTATGCAAGTGACCGGATGAGCGCTCAGGGTGTGCCTCTGATCCGATGGACCGGGAGGCGGCGGTCACATCATGGTTCGGTTGTGATCGAAAAGGGTTGTCTGATATGGTGCATGACTCACGAACCGCAAACCGCGGCTATTAAGGAGGGTGGCAGGTCCCATGGCGACGAACGACAAGCAGGTGATTTTCTCTCTCGTCAATGTCGGGAAGGTGTACCCACCGAAGCGGCAGGTGCTGCGGGAGATCTATCTCGGCTTTTATTATGGCGCGAAGATCGGCGTACTGGGTTTGAACGGCTCTGGGAAGAGTTCACTGCTCAAGATTATTGCAGGCCTGGATCCCAACTACACGGGCGAGATCACGCGGTCGAAAGGCTATGGCGTGGGAATGCTCGAACAGGAGCCGCAGCTCGATTCGAGGAAGACGGTCAGGGAAGTGGTCGAAGAAGGCAAGAAGGAACTGATCGGGCTCCTGAAGGAGTACGAAGACGTCAGCAACAAGATCGGCGAATCGTCGCCGGACGAGATGGAGAAGCTCCTCGACAAGCAAGCCCAGCTGCAAGAGAAAATCGAAGCCGCCAACGGCTGGGAATTGGAAAACCAACTCGACCTTGCCATGGACGCCTTGCGCTGTCCACCGGCCGATCAGAATGTCGGCACGCTGTCCGGGGGCGAAAAGCGCCGGGTCGCGCTCTGCCGCCTCATGATCCAGGAGCCGGATATTCTGTTGCTCGACGAGCCGACGAACCACCTCGATGCCGAATCGGTTCAGTGGCTCGAACAGCACCTCAAGCAGTACAAGGGCACGGTCATCGCCGTGACGCACGACCGCTACTTCCTCGACAACGTGGCCGGGTGGATTCTGGAACTGGATCGCGGTCACGGAATTCCCTTCCAAGGCAATTACACCTCCTGGCTGGAGCAGAAGCAGGACCGGTTGGAGAAGGAAGAGAAAACGGAATCGAAGCGGAAAAAGACGCTCGAACACGAATTGGAGTGGATCAGAATGTCGCCGAAGGCCCGCCAGTCGAAGGGCAAGGCGCGGTTGAACCGCTACGAGGAACTGGTCAATCAGAAGCAAGACAAGGTGGCGGAGGATCTGGAAATCTATATTCCGCCCGGACCGCGATTGGGCGATGTGGTCGTGGAGGCCAACGGGATCAGCAAAGCCTTCGGGGACAACGTGCTCTATGAGAACGTGAATTTCAGCCTGCCGAAGGGCGGGATCGTCGGCGTGGTCGGGCCGAACGGTGCCGGCAAGACCACCATGTTCAAGATGATCATCGGCAAAGAAAAACCGGATGCCGGGTCGATCAAGGTCGGCGAGACGGTCAAGCTGGGGTACGTCGACCAGGACCGCAGCCTGGCCGGCAACAAGACCGTGTATGAAGTCGTTTCGGACGGGCAGGACACGGTCAAGCTCGGCAAGGCGGAAGTCAATGCGCGCGGCTATTGCGCGCGGTTCAATTTTACCGGCACGGATCAACAGAAGAAGGTAAAGGACCTCTCAGGCGGTGAACGCAATCGTGTGCATCTCGCGCGTATGTTGAAAGAAGGGGCGAACCTCATCATCCTCGACGAGCCGACCAACGATCTCGATGTGAACACGCTGCGGGCACTGGAAGAGGGGCTGGAGAACTTTGCCGGCTGCGCCGTCATCAGCAGCCACGACCGTTGGTTCCTCGACCGCATTGCGACGCACATCCTGGCCTTCGAAGGTGACAGCAAGGTGGTCTGGTTCGAAGGAAACTACAGCGAGTACGAAGCGGACCGGAAGAGACGGCTCGGCAAGGAAGCTGAGCAGCCACACCGGATTCGCTACCGAAAATTGACGCGCCAGTAGACATCCGCAATGGCATCTTGTGCGATCATCACCGGCGGAGCGGGGTTGATCGGGCAGTACCTCATCCACACGATTCCTCGGTGGGCCCCGGATCGAGTCATGTGGGGGCTGACCCGTGCCGATATGGATCTGACCGACCGCATCGCGGTCGAGCGTTGTTGGCAGACGATCAAGCCGGACGAAGGATTGTGAGCAGAATCCGGAAAACGCCCGGCGGCTTAATGTGCAGGTCACGGCCCACCTCGCGCAGATTTCACGAGACATTCTCTTCATTTTTCTCTCTAGCGGAGAAGTCTTCAATGGAAGGGCCGGATGGTGCCGCGAAACGGATGTGCCGAATCCGATCAACGTCTACGGCCGGACAAAGCTTGAATCCGAACAAGCTGTGCTGCGGAACCCTCGACACACGGTGGTGCGGATCGTGTTGACGGCGGGGACCTCGCAGAATCGAGATCGGAGTTTCGTGGAGGAGATGTGCCGCGTTGCCAAGGCCGGCACGGACGTGACGCTCTACGGGGACGAATTCCGTTGTCCCTGCCGGCTGGCGTCATCACCCGGGCTCTGTGGGCACTGCTCGCCCAAGACCGGCCCGGCCTCTATCACTTGGGCGGGAGTGAGCGGCTCTCACGGTGGGACATCGGTCAGGCGCTAGAGCCCTGGTATCCGGAACTGAACGGGCGTCTGGTTGAGAGCTCCTTACGCGATCACCGAGGAGCTCCACGCCTGGGCGACCTTTCGCTCAAGTGCGAAAAGATTCAGGATCTACTGTCGTTTCCCATACCGGGATTCCGCGGTTGGCTGGTTACCCGAAGGCAACGTGGTCAGGACTTGTGGGACTATGAGGCCGGTATCTCGTGACGCATGCAGCCATGACGTGGTTGGAGAACGGGATGTTTGAACCTATTCCATGGTCTCTCGTGCTGACGGCCTATCTTGCCATGGTTGTCTTTATGGCCGGGCTGTGGGTGATCGAAGGACGCGCGCGGAACGCCTCCATTGCGGATGTCGGATGGTGCCTCGGCCTCATCGGAGTGGTGTTCTGGTACGCCAGGCAAGCAACCGGAGAGGTGCCGCGGAAAATACTGGTGGCGCTCCTGGTCCTGCTCTACGCGGGGCGCCTGGGGCTTTACATCCTCACCCATCGTCTCATCGGGAAGCAGGAGGACGCTCGATATCGCCGCCTGCGGGAGCGATGGGGCGCATGGGGATCGGTCAAAATGTTCGGGTACTTTCAACTGCAGGCGATGGCCGTAGCGGCGTTCTCACTCCCCTTTCTGGTGGTGATCAGAAATCCGCGTCCCCCCTTCGATCTGACCGAATCCGTCGGCGTACTGCTTTGGACGGCCGCAATTTTCTGGGAAACCAGGGCCGACTGGCAACTGGCGCAATTCCGCGCCCATCCCCGGAATCTCAATCGTGTCTGCCGTGAGGGACCCTGGCGCTATTCACGCCATCCGAACTATTTTTTCGAATGGCTCCACTGGTGGGCCTATGTGGTGGTGGCAATCGGGACCCCCGACTGGCTGCTCACGTGGATCGGGCCGGTCGGAATGGGATGGGCGCTGCTCAAGGTGACAGGCATTCCCTGGGCGGAAGAGCAGGCGTTGCAGACACGGGGGGAAGCCTACCGCCGGTATCAGAAGACCACGAATGCGTTCGTGCCATGGTTTCCCAAGCACCAATGAGTTACTTGTTCAGCGCAGCCAATCGGGCCCTCGCGGTGTCGGCCTCTTGACTCGTCGGGTAGAGACGAACGATGTCTTCGTACAACTGCTTCGCGTGAGGCAGATTCATCTGCCGTTCTTCGAATTGGGCCGTCTCCAACAGCTCCTTGGCCTTGTCGCCGGAACAGCTCAGCAGCGTGAAACAGAGGGCGCAGAGTATGAGTGGGGCGATCGTCATCGTCGTGATCTCCGTCGGTCTCCTCCCGGCCTGATGCGTGGCTGTCCAGCCGATCGCATCACTATCAGACCGCGTCGATGCCGTACCTTGGAGCTGTGATGCCCTCGCTCCGACAGTGCGGGCAGCGGCTAGGCTTGGTGAGTCTGGTTCGGTCTCGAAACACGAACCCGCAATCGGAACAGGCGGACGGTTCGAGGATAAACTTTCGAGCGCGATCCTGGGCAACGGTCTTGACGACATGAGTCAAATGCTCTTCGACCTGCCGTGCCGGGATGCCGAGCAGCTGCGTTAATTGATGGGTCGACAGCCTGGTGCCGGTCAGAAGGTCCATCATGCGCTGACGGGGAGTGCGCTCGGACGGCAGCATCGCATCATAGTAGGCGAGGGAACAAAGAAAAGCCAGGGCGGGACACAGGTGCGTAGGAGCACCGCTGTTAGCCTCCTAAATAGTTGAACCTCACCTCCTGTTCTGTCAAAATCTGTCCCCGCATCGATAGTCACGTCAGAATCAACCAGGCTGGCCGGACCGGCATCGCGACGTCTCATCCGCGACGAGCTCTTCGAGTCAGGCCATGCATTCTATAGACGAGGAGGTCTGAGGAAATGAAATTCCTCGCAGTCCACCCCGGTCCTCTCATGTATACCAAGATCTATTTACGCCTGGAACCACTGGGGCTCGAGATGGTGGCTCAGGCTGCCCGCCAAGCGGGGCATGACGTTCGCCTGATCGACCTGCAGGTGGAAACGTGGAAGGACTATCAGACGCTCATCGGAACGTGGAAGCCCGACGCCGTTGCATTCGGCTGCAACTACCTGGCGAATGTGCCGGAGATCGTGGATCTCGCGAAGCTGACCAAGCAGGAATTACCGAACAGCTTCGTGTTCGTCGGGGGACATAGCGCATCGTTTGTGGCACGAGAGTTCCTGGAACATGGGGAAGGAGCGATCGATTGCGTGCTCAAGGGCGAAGGAGAGGTGTCCGCCCCCAAGCTGCTGCAGGCCGTGAAACATGATCGCACGGCGATCACGAAGGTTCCGGGCGTGGTCACCCTCGGCGGCGAAGGACCGCCGCCGCAATTCATTGAGAGCCTCGACGATGTGCGCCCGGCGCGGGATCTGGTCCGGCACCGGCGCAAGTATTTCATCGGGGTCCTGGATCCGTGTGCCTCGATCGAGTTCGCACGCGGTTGTCCCTGGGATTGTTCGTTCTGCAGCGCCTGGACCTTTTACGGCCGCAGCTATCGGATGGTCAGCACGGAGAAGGCGGTGGCGGAGCTGGAACAGGTGCAGGAACCGGGGATCTTCCTGGTCGACGATGTAGCCTTCATCCAGGCGAAGCAGGGGCTTGAAATCGGCGAGGCCGTCGCGCGGCGCGGGATCAAGAAGCAGTACTACATGGAGACGCGCGGGGATGTCCTGTTGCGCAACAAGGAGGTCTTCAAGTTCTGGAAGACGCTGGGACTCCAGTACATGTTCTTGGGCGTGGAGGCGATCGACGAAGAAGGACTCCGCATGCATCGCAAGCGCATCTCGCTGGGGAGAAACTTCGAAGCGCTGGAATTTGCCCGATCCCTCGGCATCACCGTGGCCATCAATTTGATTGCCGATCCTGATTGGGACCGGAAACGGTTTGAGGTGGTGCGGCAGTGGTGTTTGGAAATTCCCGAGATCGTGAACATCAGCGTCAATACGCCGTACCCCGGGACTGAGAGCTGGCACACGGAATCGCGCAAGTTCCAGACACAGGATTATCGCCTCTTCGACATTCAACATGCCGTGCTGCCGACGAAGCTGCCGCTTCCCGATTTCTACGAGGAGCTGGTCAAGACCCAGCAGGTACTCAACAAGAAACATCTCGGATGGGCGGCCTTGAAGTCCACCGCAGCCCTCGCAGCCGGGCATCTCATGCGCGGGCAGACCAACTTCGTGAAAATGCTCTGGAAGTTCAACAGCGTCTACAATCCGAAACTTCAGATGGCCGATCACCAGCGCCCGGTATCCTACCAGATGGCGCTCCCGCCGCCTCAGCGGGCGAATGTGGATTCGAAGCTGCTCTATGTTCTTCCTCCGAAGGGACGACGAGGACGTGCTCTCGACGACTCAAGCGAACACTTCGTCGAAGCCACCCGCATGGGGACCAGCGTCTAACTTCATTCCTGCTTGGGCCCTAGGCCGCCGGCACCTGGTATGCTGAACTGCCGCTGCGGTTGGGTCTGCCTCGCACGTATGAGCACACCGGATTGGGCTGAACTTGCCGAACTTGCGCTGACCCGCGTTCGCCGATCGGGCGCGGACTATGGCGATATCCGTATCCAGCATAGCGTAAGGGAG
>Ga0233424_10002414_pt1 | contig 13419 bp, 10 predicted proteins | sample Watercolumn_Towu_FD_181011 | JGI IMG/M metagenome (GOLD analysis project Ga0233424, IMG submission 181011) | Freshwater microbial communities from Lake Towuti, South Sulawesi, Indonesia - Watercolumn_Towuti2014_125_MG | ecosystem: Environmental > Aquatic > Freshwater > Lake | place: Indonesia...
TTTGCACCGCCTGCAGACCGGCGATAAGTTGCTCTTTGGCGATGGCAAGTTTCATGACAGATTTAATACTCGGAAATTTTGTCCAGGAAGTAGAGTATTATTATGGGTTGTGAATAATTGAAACAACTCATGGTGTCAAGGTTCGCCCAAGGACTTAGGTGGCATCATCCCTCGTGCATAAGTGTCCAATAGCCCTTGACCTCTGGACAGGCCATAGGTTGTTCGCCCCCAGGAAGCCCGAAACTAACAGCTTGTTGCGAGGTGTAAGCAGACAGCAAGTTTCAAGGGAGGAACACACTCAGAAAAAGCCAATTTAAGCAGATCAGAACGAGCCAGAGGCGGGACGACACCAACAACTTAAGGGGTGGCGAAGCTAGCCTGGGATGACGGAAGCCCGGAAAGGTAAGCCAAAACAAGAACCAGACTAAGACCCCCCCAACCAAGAGAACAAGTAGAGGATTGAGCATAAATGCTGAGGCAAACTCAAAGCGGCCGAGCGAGGCCAAACACCGCGTCGCGCCACAGAGCGGACAAGGCCAGCCAGTAAAGAGCCGCATCCCGCAAGCTGGCAAAGCCACAGACAGCGTAGAAAGGAGCAATGCTGCCTCAATAAAACTTAGCGCACTGAGCGCGAGGATTGGCGGGATCAACCGCGAAGTGAGGAACCCATTCTTAACCTGCGGCAGTGCTAGGACAGGGGACCGGGGCGTGCGCATTGTGGCCAAGCCAGACTTCACGGGTTGGTTTTCGCCGTGGCGCGGCGCAGGATTGTAATGCTTGTGACTAGCGCCCAGATCCAGGCGGCCGCGAACAAGAGCAGACCACTGATGGCTTTGATCAAGTGCGGACCAGGGTCCGTGGGGACGTGCTTGAGAGCCACCCAAACTCTGACGAGCCAGAAGGCCCAAACGAGCGTCAAACCGAAGCCCGCTAGCGAGAGGGCCATTTGCGCTAGACCCACGACACGGCCCAGAATCCACGATCCAAGACCGGGCAGGACGAGTAAGTTCGCTGCGACACAGGCCCAGGCCGTGGGACGATCAAGCGGACGGGGTGGGACGCGACCCAAAAACATCTTCATAAGCGTACACTACCGCGCCGGTTGCGAGCGGCAAAGTCACGAACACGCCGATTCCCAAAGCGAGGACGCCCGCCAACAGGATGACCAGCGTCAAGACGAAAAGAGCCAGGATCGACCACCACGACATCCATGTGCGCGAGACAACCCTGCGGCTCAATTCCAGAGCTGTCCAGAATTCAAGCCGGCGGTCAATGATCAGCAGCGGGCCAAACCCAAGCCAGGCTACCATCAGATAGATGCCTGGCAGCAGGCACAGGAACAGCCCAATCATGATCAGCACCGTGGTCACGATGCTCGCGAGCAAAAGTTGCGTGAAGTTAACTTGAAAGCCGGCAAAGGCATCGGCGAACTCCGCTTCCAATCCGCGAATTCGCTTCAAGAACAGCCAATCAAGCCCGGCCCACAGGACGAGGCTGAGCACAATGCCCGCGACCTGCCCGACGAGCGGCACAAACTCCAGCACAACGTGGATCAGGAGCATGACGGCGGACGCGCCGACGAGCAGCCAGAAGTTCTCCTTCAGCAGCGTCCAGCTTCGAGTGATACAGAGGCCGATGTCGAGCAACTCCGCGCGCTGGCCGTATTCGTTCAGCAGCGCGGCGGCGTCCGCGCCCGGCATAGAATCTTTCGGACCCGGGCGGGAGGGTGTCTGTGCCGCCAGAGCCTCGGCAAACTCCGGGAACTGGCCCAGAGGCTTCCACTCGTTTGCCCCATCGACTTGCGCCCTTGTATCGCAGTTCGCCCGACCTTCCAGAATCCATTGGCGAACTTGCTCCGCGCTGACAGGCCCGTACTCTTGCTGGTCGCCGCCAAGGATTCTGTACATTGCTGGCTTTCGGTTGGCTAACTTTGAACCTGAAACCTTAAACTTTGAACTGCCAACGCGGCGTCAGTGAGGCAGGTTTTTCAGTATTCTCTCGAATATGTCCGTGGTCTTGATCAAAACCGCGAACAAGATGTAGTCCACGACCGCGATAATGATCCCCGCCCAGGCCAATCCGGTCCCAGAATACTGCTGCGGGTTCCGGTTGATTTGCGCCAGTCCAACCCAGGAAAAAATCAGTCCGAGCGTGGCAAAAATCGGGCCACAGCAGACAATTCCCATGAGGCTACACGAGAGTCCGGCGATAGCCATGCCGTTGTTGCGAGGGCCTGCGCCGAAGTTCGAAGACGCCGGTGGCGGAGAAGACGAAAGAAGCGGAGAGCTCGCGGCTAATGGCGGCGGTCCGGCCTGACGTCCCGGTCCCAAGGCTTCCACAAATTCAGGAAATGTCGAAAGCGGTTTCCATGGTTCTTCTTCGAAGCGGGCGATGGTTTGTCCATTCGCGCGGCCTTCCTTGATCCATTGGGTGATTTGTTCGGCGGTGACGGGCCCGTATTCCCTTCGGTCTGCCCCGACAATCTTGTACATGGGCGGGAGCTTCCGGGAATCCCTGATCTGCGTCAAGAACGCGCTGGACAGGGACTGTGCATCCACGAGGCCCACGAGGCAAGAATTGCGCGGCGCGCGGGCGACCTCGCCCGCCGCCGCTTCAGATCTCAGAAAAACAGGAAATCTGGACCGGGTCGTGGGCGATTCAATTCATTCAATTCCCCAACCGCTCCGTTCTCTCTGTTGCCTCCTGTTCAGAAAACAGAAGGAAACGGAGCAAACGGAGAGAGGCAAACGCGGAATTCGGTTTTCGAAGTGTCGTTTGTGACGCGCAGCGCGACAAGTTCATGAGAGCCTCCACAGTTCTGGAATCGTCGAGGGAGTTCGGCCTATCGTGAACTCAGTTCTTCGAGTTTTGAATGGGCTTGTCCGGAGTCGATCAATTGCGCGGCCAATTTTATGCCGTCGTGCATGGATCGCGTCTTGGCGGCGACAAACAACGCGGCGCCGGCGTTGAGAAGGACCGCGTCGCGCTTCGGTCCGCGGTCGCGGCCCGCCAGAATCTCACGGACGGTCCAGGCATTGGCTGAGCGGTCACCGCCCTCAAGGTCTGTCAGGCTAGCCGGGCTTGGGCGAAATTGTTCCGCAGGATGCGTCGAAATGGAGAAACCGAGGTCCTGGTAGAATTCAGCAATCGTGTTCTCGCCCAATGTGGACAACTCGTCGAGGAACCCTTCGCCTGCGCCGCCGCTCACCACCATGCCGCGCCGCACGCCCAGGGATTGAAGAACGCGGGCCATCGGCTCGCAAAGCTTGGGTTGCGGCACCCCGATAAGCTGGGCGCTGGGCCGCGCCGGATTCAGCAGCGGACCCAGGAAATTGAAGATCGTGCGCTGGCCGCGTTCCGCGCAGAGTTTGCGCGCGGGCCCGATGTGTTTGAAGGCCGGATGATATTTGGGCGCGAAGAAGAAAGCGAAGTTGTGCTCGCGCAACGAGGCTGCGGCGTGGTCTGGCGTCAGGTCAATCGGTATTCCCAATTCCTCCAGCACGTCGGCGCTTCCGGATTTCGAGGTGATCGCGCGATTGCCATGTTTGGCGACGGCGATCCCTGCTGATGCCACCACCAGGGCCACGGTCGTGGAGATGTTGAAGGTGTTCTGGCGGTCCCCGCCGGTTCCACAAACGTCGAGAATCTCCCGCTTTCGCGTTTCGCCGTCGAGCGGCGGCATGATGGCACGGTCCCGGAGTTCGCGCGCGAAAGCAGCAATTTCGTTCGTGGTTTCCCCTTTGCGCGCCAGGGCCGTCAGAAAATCGGCTTTGGCTTCGGCGGAAATCTGCTCGTCGATGAGCTGGGCGATGGCCAGGCGGACTTGATCGTCAGCCAACGATTGGCCCTTGAGCAGTTGAGATGTCAATTCGCCGAGCATCTGAAACCTCACTTCATCCTTCCCGAGCACGGTAGGGCTGTGCCGCGTACGGTATCTGTTTCGCGCCTCCGAAATTCGAGCGCAGTGGTCTAGGTGGCAGTTCCTTTCCCCTCACCCTGTCCCTCTCCCCAAGGAGAGGGAATGCTTTCTGCCGCTGCGGAGCAATCCGGAGCCGTGCACTGGGCAACAGCGAAGCCCTACCTTCCTCGGAATTGCGCTCCACGCTCGCGCGACCGTCTCAGGCCGTATCTATTCATTGAAAATGTGAATCGCCCTCACCCTCACCCTCTCCCCCAGGAGAGGGAACCGCGATTTCCGGCACTGGGAAACGCTCCTAAACAGTGTTGAGTCCACCGGCGTGCAAAAGTGACTCCCTCTCCCCTGGGGAGAGGGCTGGGGTGAAGGCGAGCTTTTCATCGCACTGAATAGTTACGTCTCAGGCCGCCCCGACCGCGAGCAGGAACTCGATATTGCTGCGCGTCTTCTTGAGTTTGTTTAGCAGCAACTCCATCGCCTCGACCGGGGGCACGCCGGTCAACGCCCGCCGCAGCACGACCACCCGGCTGTATTCATCCGGATGATAGAGCAACTCTTCCTTTCGTGTGCCGGACAATTCGATGTTGATGGACGGAAAGATGCGGCGGTCCACCAGATGGCGGTCCAAATGCACCTCCATGTTGCCCGTGCCTTTGAATTCCTCGAAGATAACTTCGTCCATGCGCGACCCGGTATCGACAAGGGCCGTGGCCATGATGGTGAGGGAGCCGCCTTCCTCGATGTTTCGCGCCGCGCCAAAGAAGCGCTTGGGTTTGTGGAGCGCGTTCGCATCGACGCCGCCCGACAGGATTTTGCCGGAGTGCGGCTGGATCGTGTTGTAAGCGCGCGCCAGACGCGTGATGGAGTCGAGGAGGATGACGACATCTTTCTTGTGCTCGACCATGCGCCGGGCTTTTTCGATGACCATTTCGGCGACTTGCACGTGGCGTTCCGGAGGTTCGTCGAAAGTCGAGCTGATGACTTCAGCGGGCCGGCAAGTCCTTTCCATATCCGTGACTTCCTCGGGCCGCTCGTCGATCAAAAGGATGAAGAGATAGACCTCGGGATTGTTCTTGATGATCGCATTGGCCACGTTTTGCAGCAGCACGGTTTTGCCGGTGCGCGGCGGAGCCACGATCAACCCGCGCGTGCCTTTTCCAATGGGGCAGACCAAGTCCAGCACGCGCGTAGAGAGTTCATCGGACCGCGTCTCGAGCAGGAAGCGTTTGTTCGGAAAGAGCGGCGTGAGATTGTCGAAATGCGTTTTGTCTTTGGCCTTGTCGGGTTCTTCGTTCGCCACCGCTTCCACCTTGAGCAGCGCGAAGAATCGTTCCTTCTCCTTCGGCGGACGGATTTGCCCGGCGACCAAGTCCCCGGTCTGCAAGTCGAACCTCCGGATTTGAGACGGGGAAACATAAATGTCTTCCGGGCAAGGCAAGTAGTTGAAGCTTTGCGAGCGCAGAAAACCGAAACCTTCCGGCAAAATCTCGAGCACGCCTTCGGCAAAGAGGATGCCGCTCCGTTCGGCGTTCTTCTGAAGAATCTGGAAGATCACTTCGTGCTTCTTCATCGTGCCGAAGTTCTCGATCCCCATCTCCTTCGCAATGCTGTTGAGGTCCATCATCGACATCGCTTGGAGATGCGCGATGTTGATCGTCGGGCCGGTGGGCCTCTTTTCGGGCGCGGGACGTTTCTTCGCCGGAGCTGGCGCCTCTTGGGTCGCCGTGGCTGGCGCGGGAGCAGTCTCTTTGGATTCTGGAGTTATCGTTTCCGGAGTCGCTTCGGTGGTATAAGGTGGTGGAGCCTCTTTCAATTGCGGTGGAGCCAGATCAACTGCGCCCTCGCCATTTCCGGGTGTCTCGGGAGCTTTGAGCTTCGATTTGGCACCGCCCCTGGGCCGGGCGGGTCTCTTCGCGGCAGTCTTTGACATATTACTCAATTCCAATTGGGTTCCAACGACGCGAACTCAAATTGTTAACGGAACGTTGGAACGATGGTTTAAGATCTTAAAGCAAGATTCCTTGATCTGGAGCAGTTATGGCCGGGGTTGCTTCCGGAGGTCGGGCCGCAACGATCAACTTAGTAAGGCAAGGGGAATCTCGCGGTCAATTCGCGGACACGTTCGCGCACCTTGCGGGCCACGTCAAGGTTTTTGATGTCGAAGAGAACTTCGCTGATCATGTCCCCGATGGCCGCCATTTCCGCTTCGCGCATGCCGCGCGTGGTCACGGCCGGAGAGCCGAGACGAATGCCGCTGGCCTGGAACGGCGAGCGGGTTTCGAAGGGGATCGTGTTCTTGTTCACGGTGATTCCCGCTTCGTCCAGCGCCATCTGGCATTCTTTGCCGGTGAGACCCCGGGTGCCGACGTCCGCCAGCATCAAATGGTTGTCCGTGCCTCCGCTCACGAGGCGGAATCCATTCCGGTGCATTGCGCCAGCCAGCGCCTGGGCGTTTTTCAAGATTTGCTCCTGATAAAGCCGGAACCCCGGCATGAGCGCTTCCTGAAGGCAAACGGCTTTGGCGGCGATCACGTGCATGAGCGGTCCGCCTTGAATGCCTGGGAAAACCTGCGAGTCGATCTCGCGGGCGTACTTCTCCTTGCAAAGAATCAAACCGCCCCGGGGACCCCGGAGCGTCTTGTGGGTCGTCGTGGTCACGAAGTCCGCGTGCTGGACGGGGCTCGGATGCAAGCCCGCCGCCACCAACCCCGCGATATGGGCGATGTCCGCAAGGAGATATGCGCCTACCTCGCCGGAGATTTCGCCCATTCGGGCAAAGTCGATCTGCCGCGGATACGCGCTGGCGCCCACCGTGATCATCCGGGGCCGATGTTCGCGGGCGAGTTGGGCCAGTTGATCGTAATCGATCCGTTCGTCTTCCTTGCGCACGCCGTAATGGATCACCTCGAAGAACTTCCCGGAAAAGTTCGCTCGGTTGCCGTGGGTGAGATGTCCGCCGTGGCTCAAGTCCATCGTGAGCAACTTGTCGCCTGGCTTCAGAACCGCGAAATACACCGCCATATTCGCGCTGCTGCCAGAGTGCGCCTGGACGTTGGCGTGTTCGGCGCTGAAAAGCGTTTTGGAGCGGTCGATGGCGAGTTGTTCGACGTCATCGACGTGCTCGCAACCGCCGTACCAGCGTTTGCGCGGGTAGCCTTCGGCGTATTTGTTGGTCAGGACCGATCCCTGGGCCTCCAGGACAGCCGGGCTGGTGAAGTTTTCGCTGGCGATCAATTCGATGTTTTCCTGTTCGCGCAGCTTTTCCAGGTAAATGGCCTCGGCGATTTCCGGATCAACGTGCTTCAGTTTCGCGCTTCGGACTCTGGAGAGCGTCTCCATCTTTTCCACGCGGCGCTTGTGCCGTCCGCCCTCGAAATGAGCGTTCAAGAAGGCATCAAGCGTCTTTCTGGCTTCTTCGGTGGGCGTGACTTTCTGGCCCAGGCACAAGACATTGGCGTTGTTGTGCTGGCGGGCGAGCGCGCCCATTTCCTCGCTAAAGGCGAGCGCAGCCCGAACACCGGGAACTTTGTTTGCCGTAATGCTCATACCCACACCCGTGGAACAAACGAGCAGGCCCAGGTCGCATTGCGCGTCCGCCACGCGCTGGGCGACCGCCTGGGCGTAATCCGGGTAATCTGTGGATTCAGCCGAGTACGTGCCAACGTCGATGACTTCAATCCCCCTTTTGAGGAGGTGTTCTTTGAGAGTTTCCTTGAGTGTGAAACCCGCGTGGTCAGAACCGATGCTCAATTTGAGGGTCGGATTCGATTCGTGGCTGACGGGGGAAAGAGAGGTGGTTTGTTCCATGAATTTAAGCATTGAAGCGATGCCTTGTTCGATCTGGTCCCGGCAGCTCAAATACACTTCATAGGAGCCCCCGATGGGGTCCGAGATGTCCTTTTCGAACACGTCGAGGGTCTCGTCAAACTCCCGGAGCACGAAAGTTTTCTCCGTCGCTTGTGGATAGAGCATGGTCACCGCGTCCACATGGCCGTGTGTGAGGCCGAAAACGTAATCGGCTTCCTGAACCAGTTCGGCGGTCAGAGAGCGGCTTCGCTGCCGGGAGATATCAATCCCAAGCTCTCGAAGGGCTCGGACCGCGTTAGGACTGGGCGGCTGACCATCCACGGCTCCGACACCCGCCGACAAAACCCGATAATCGGCGCTTCCTTTCATCGCGTGACGGAAGAGGCCTTCGGCCATCGGGCTGCGGCAAACGTTGCCGGTACAAACGAACAGAATGGTCTTCATGCTCCGAACGTCCCTTCAAAGTGGGGCGCACCGCCCAAATCGTCAACGGCGAAATCCGCCGGACAAGGCGGGGAAAGGCGGGGAAGCCGAAGAATCCGAAAGCCCAGCGCGATTGAGTGCAATTGAACCTTAAGACAGTGATTCAACCGCGAATGAACGTCGAAGAATGAGGGGGTTCGGCCATCGTACCCGCTCGCCAAACGGCCAATTCGCTTTGATTCGCCTGAATTCGAGGCTTTTCTTTAGTTAGTGTCTCTCTGGAAACTCGCATTTTTTGAAATGGTCGCGCATTTCCCCAATGTTTTCGCACTTTTTTCTGACGGATGAGTCGAAAACTAAGAAGCGGCAAGCGCGAATGTTGCGAACCGAAACGCAAATTTCCGGGGAAAATCGAAGAACGCCGCGACCGCGTCGCAGAGATTCGTTCGAGATTCACACGAGACGTATGAAGAAATCTCTTGAAGAGACGGGCGATTCATCGGTTTTCTCTCAGACACTAGTTAGGTGATAGGTGAGGTGGGCTGCCGGATTCAGGCCAAACGCTCAGCGGCGCCGTGCTCCAGCCATCGCCAGGCCTTTCAACACGTCCAGCGCGCGCGCCAAAGCGGGATCCTGAACGACTGATGCGGCGGGTGCTTCGTTTGGGGCCACCTGACCGTCCTCCTCCCCTCGCCTTTCGCGAATGAGGGTCGATTCGTCGCGTCTTGGCCGCGCGGCGCCGCCGGGGGTCGAATTGTTGAATGGGTTGTCCAAATAGGCTTTCTCCGATTCAAGGCTGACTTTGACGATAAGGTCCGGCGCCATGCCCTTATCGGAAAGCAGTTGCCCTACTCCAGCCTCGATGCGCCCCGCCGCAATGCCGATCTTCTGGCCCTGGCTGAGGGGAAACTGTCGGAAGGCGTGAGTGTGCCCCGCCGTTGGCGTGCCGACAACCAACCCAACTCCCGCCGATCGCAGCGCCGCCACGAACGCTTCTGCCGCGCCAGCCGTGGCTTGATTCACCAGCAGGATCAACGGCAGGCCAATCGCGTTCGTTTTCACCGTCGAACGCAATGCCGTGTCGCCCCACTTGAGCATGGGGCGCTCGGTGCTCAAGAATAAGTCGGCCAAGGCACCGGCCTCCATGTAATCGTCGCCCGAGGCGAATCGAAGGTCCAGAACCAGCCCGCTGAGTTGGTTGCTTGACTGCAATGGTTCGAAAGCCTTCGAAAAAGTCTGCGCCGCTCCCCGGCGCACCCCTCCGAGCCGCACGTAAGCGCAAGCCCGATCGAAAATTGCAGTCTTGGTCAGCGAATCGGCTCCGGATGCTGGGCGCGCGTCGGGCGCGTTGGTCAGCAGGATGACCTGGGTTCGGAGCTGATGCAGAAGGCCCAGCACCGCGGCGCGGTTCAACTCGGTTTCGCTGACTCCGCTCAGGTTGGAGCCGATGAGGCTATAGACTTCCTGGAACGGAGGAAGATCTTGCTCGCCCTCGGCATTTTCGCCCGCGCTGACGGGCGGTTCCCAGCAGGGCAGAACCCCCAAAAACAGGGTCCAGGATAACCAGCGCATGAGATTCGTCATATTCGGGTTCGAGTCGCATTGTCGCCGCTCATCGCAGCGCTTTGGCCGCAATATCGCGGCGGAAATGCGCGCCGTCGAACTGTATTTTCTCTACCGCCGCGTAGGCATTCCGTTGCGCAGCTTCCAAAGTCGCTCCCGATGCCGTCACGCCAAGGACGCGCCCGCCGTTCGTCACGATGGCGTCGCCTTGCTGTGCCGTGCCAGCGTGGAAAACTTTGGTGTGCGGCAGACGCGCGGCTTCAGCCAGGCCCAGGATGGGTTTGCCTTTCGCGTAGCTGCCCGGATACCCGCCGGAAGCCATGACCACGCAGACCGCCGCGTCTGGTTTCCATTTCAATTCGTGCTTCGCGAGCGTGCCGTCGAGGCTGGCCTCCAATAAATCGACCAGGTCATTTTCCAAGCGGATCAAATAAACTTGCGTCTCCGGATCACCGAAACGCGCGTTGAACTCCAGAATTTTTGGGCCTTCTTTAGTCAACATCACCCCCGGATAGAGAATGCCGCGGAAATCGATTCCTTCCGCCGCGCAACCCCGCAACCACGGCTCCACGATCTTTCGGGCTGCCTCTTGGAGTTGGGGCGGATTTAGGAATGGCGCCGGCGAATAGGCGCCCATCCCGCCGGTGTTCAGGCCCTGGTCGCCGTCCAGAGCGCGCTTGTGATCCTGCGAGGTCGGTAACACTTTGGCGGTGGTTCCATCGCAAAGGACGTGGAGTGAGATTTCCACGCCTTCCAGAAATTCCTGGAGGACGACCTGGGAACCCGCCGCGCCGAACGCCTTGCTCACCATGATTTCGTCGATGGCTTTGTCGGCTTCCGCAACGCTCTGACAAATCAAGACGCCTTTGCCCAGGGCCAGACCGTCAGCCTTGACGGCACAACGGCCGCCCAGTTTTGTCGCAAATTCTTTGGCGGCCTTCGGGTCGGCGAACGTGCCGGCTCGGGCCGAAGGTATGCCGTGCCGCTCCATGAACTGTTGCGCGAACACTTTCGACGACTCGAATTGCGCAGCCTTTCGGTTCGGTCCCCAAATGCGCAAACCGTGCTTCTGAAACAAATCGACGATGCCCAGCGCCAGCGGATTATCCGGGCCAACCACAGTCAGGTCCGCCTTTTTTTCCCGGGCGAGGGCGAGGAGCTTCGGCAAATCCTCCGCGCCCACCGGCAGGCATTCGACCGCCGATTGATTCTTCGCCAGGCGTTCTGCGGCGATGCCGGCGTTGCCCGGCGCACACCACATCGCGGAGACGCGCGGCGACTGCGCGAGTTTCCAAACCAGCGCGTGCTCGCGTCCGCCCGAGCCGATAACCAGAAGTTTCATCCGCTGCGATTGAATCAGGAAACGGAGCGTAATCAAGTTGGCGAACGGGTGCCGTCATTGACTATGGTGTGAAACAGGGTGCTCTTTGACCAATGAAAAGCATCACGATCCGTGACTTGCGCCAGCGCTGGCCGGAGACCGAAAGGACATTGCAGGCGGAGAATGAACTCATCATTACTCGCGACGGTCGCCCAGTCGCCAAATTGGTTCGGGTCTCGGCACAGCGGCCAAAGCGCACGCGCTGGAATCCCGACGCGCACAAGGAGTGGCTCAAGAAGGTTTGGCGCAACAAACAGGTGCGTTTGGTGGACAAGTACCTTCAGGTTGACCGCGAGGACGCGAAGCACATGCGCGCGTGATTTATCTGCTTGGCCGCTGGTGATAGGGGCGCATTTTGGCGAGCGGGGTTCGATAGGCGGGTTTCCTGCGAATGGTCTCTGGCTACGCCAGCAACGTGTCAATCACCCTCGCTTCGGACACCACCGCGTCCGTCAACGTATCCTCGCGCCCTTCGTGCGGATACGTGAGGCGATTGTGGTCCAGCCCGAGCGCGTGCAGCAACGTGGCGTGCAGGTCATAGACGCGCACGATGTCCCTCGCGGCTTTGTAGCCGAAATCATCTGTCGCGCCATGCACATGGCCTTTCTTGAATCCGCCGCCTGCGATCCAGAGCGAGAAACCGTGGCGATTGTGATCGCGACCGTCTTTCCCTTGTGAGATTGGCAACCGCCCGAACTCGCCAGTCCAGAGCACAATCGTCGAGTCGAGCAAGCCGCGTTGCTTCAAGTCCCGGACCAGCGCGGCGCTGGGTTGGTCCGTCATCAAGCAAAGGCTTTTCAAACGCTCGGCGTTTTTGTCATGCGTGTCCCAGGGCTGGCCTTGAAGATAAATCTGCACGAACCGCACCCCTTGTTCGACCAGGCGCCGCGCCATCAAACAGCGCTTTGCGTAATTCGCCGTGGCGGCATTCGAGTGGTCCAGGCCATAGAGCTTGCGTGTCGCGGCCGATTCGCGGCTCAGATCGAGCGCGTCGGTCACGGACGTTTGCATGCGCGCCGCCAGTTCGTAGTTGTTGATGCGCGCTTGCAGTTCCAAATTCTCCGGATGATCGCGCAGGTGAATTTGATTCAGCCGTTCCAGAAAACTGAGTTGGTTCGCGCGCGCAGGCGGCGGCACGTCCTTTGGTGTGGCCAGGTTGAAGATCGGCGATCCCGACGACCGGACCTGCGTTCCTTGATAAATTGCGGGCAGCCAGCCCGAGGACCAATTGCGAATGCCATCGATGGGCAATCCGCCCGGATCCGAAAGCACGACATAAGCCGGCAGATCTTGCCGTTCGGCGCCCAAGCCGTAGATGACCCACGAACCCCACGCGGGCCGGCCCGCCTGGAATTTTCCCGTGTGAATGATCCGCAGCGCCGACTCGTGATCGACAGAGTCAGTGACCATCGACCGGATCAGCGTGAGTTCGTCCGCCATGGACGCGGTGTGCGGGAGCAGCTCAGACATTTGCATGCCGGACTGCCCGCGTTCGAGAAATTTGTACGGCGACTGCAGCAGCTTGCCCGCCTGTTTGTCGAAGTGGATTTCCAAATCCTGGCCGGGATACGCTTGGCCATCCCGTTTGTTCAACTCCGGCTTTGGATCGAACAAATCCATCTGGCTGGGGCCACCGTGTTGGAAAAGACAAATGACAGCTTTGGCGCGCGGAGTGATGTGCGGCGGTCTTGGCGCGAGCGGATGGGCGGCGACGCCGGGTGTTCGAGCCGCCGCGGCGGCTCGTTCCAACGCGAGCAGATGCGAAAGGGCCAGGCAACCCACTCCACCGCCCGCCCAGCCGAGGAAGGAGCGGCGGTTGCCCCGAAACTCATTTGCGGACCGACCCGTCATCTTAGGCATGGGGTGATCAGGCCCCTGATTCCTCCGGCTCGGCCTCGCCGCTTATTCGGGTGAACACGTTCCGTGCCTCAAGATACACGAGGTGCGAGAGGCCAATCGGCCCGCGTTGCTGCCGCAAGAATCGCCGCGTGACTGTCGGCCGCGACTTCTTGTCTGCCTCCGTGAGATCGAAAAACATCGCCTCCAGCCAGTTGGTATCAGCAAAGTTCACCGGTTGGCTTTTCGGAGTTGGTCCGCCCGGGACTTGAACGCGCGACGCGGCCGGCTGAAGAAAGCGTCCCAGCCGCTCTCCCGCTCGCCCACCGCTCGTTCGATGAGGCCGTTGATCCACTTGTTCAGATTTCCCCCGGAGAGCTTTTCTAACTCGGGTTTGGGAATCGAGGGCCGAATGGTGATCGTTTCATGCATACAGGCCTTGTAGCACAACCTTCTCCAAGCCACAACTCGGATTAGCAGAAGCCAGCAATTC
>Ga0233424_10002415_pt1 | contig 13419 bp, 15 predicted proteins | sample Watercolumn_Towu_FD_181011 | JGI IMG/M metagenome (GOLD analysis project Ga0233424, IMG submission 181011) | Freshwater microbial communities from Lake Towuti, South Sulawesi, Indonesia - Watercolumn_Towuti2014_125_MG | ecosystem: Environmental > Aquatic > Freshwater > Lake | place: Indonesia...
TGTGCCGAGCGAAAGGAAGTCCAGCTTCCTCATGAACATCGGCAGCGCCAGCGCCGCGGCCGGGATCTCGATCATGCCGCCGACCTCGATCGACTTGTCGAAGGCGATGCCCTTCGCCTCCAGCTGCTGCTTGGCCTGCTTCAGCAGCGCGAGCGACTGCTCGATCTCGTGCGCGTGCGCGAGCATCGGCAGCAGGATGCGGATCTTGCCCTGGGTCGAGGCGCGCAGGATCGCGCGCAGCTGCGCAAGGAAAAGCTGCGGCTCGGCGAGGCAGTAGCGGATCGCGCGCAGGCCGAGGGCGGGATTGGGCATCTCGCCGCCGTCCACCTCGCTCACGGTCTTGTCGGCGCCGAGGTCGAGCGTGCGGATGACGACGGGCTTGCCTTCCATCGCCTTCGCGACCTCGCGGTAGGCCTCGAACTGCTCGTCTTCCGAGGGCAGATCCTTCCGGTTCATGAACAGGAACTCGGTGCGGAAGAGGCCGATCCCCTGCGCGCCCGACTCCTTCACGTCGGCCATGTCCTGCGGCAGCTCGATGTTGGCGAAGAGCTCGATCGGCGTGCCGTCCAGCGTCGCCGACGGCGTCGACCTGAGGCGCTTGAGCTTTTGCCGCTCCAGGCCATGCTGCGTCTGGCGCAGCTTGTACTCGGCAAGCACGAGCGGGTCCGGGTCGACCACGAGCACGCCCTGGATGCCGTCGACGATGAGCAGGTCGTTCTCGCGCACCATGTCGCGGGCGGTGTGCAGGCCGACCAGCGCCGGGATGTTGAGGCTGCGCGCGACGATAGCGGTGTGCGAAGTAACGCCGCCGACGTCGGTGACGAAGGCGCCGAAATGGTGGCGCTTGAAGAGGATCATGTCGGCGGGCGAGAGGTCGTGCGCCACCACGATCATGTCGGCTTCCGCCGACGCCGGCGGCTCCGGCAGCGCCTTGCCGCCATCCAGCGCCTTCAGCACCCGCTCGACCACCTGCTCGATGTCCCGGCGACGCTCGCGCAGGTATGGGTCTGAGATCTCCTCGAACTGCTCGACCAGCTTCTCCATCTGCTGCACCAGCGCCCACTCGGCGTTGGTGCGGCGCTCGTGGATGATCTCGCGCGGCTCGTGCGACAGCGACGAATCGGCGAGGATCATGCGGTGCAGGTTGATGAAGGCGGCGAACTCGCCCGGCGCGTCCTCCGGAATCTGGCCTTCCAGCGCGGCGAGCTCCTGGCGCGCGCGCGCGATCGCGGCGTCGAAGCGGAAGATCTCGGCCTGCACCTGCGCCGCCGGGATCTCGTAGTGCGCGACCTCGAGCCGCGCGCTGGACACGAGGTGCGCGCGGCCGATGGTGATGCCGGCCGAGACCGCGGCCCCGTGCAGGACGAAGTTCATTCCCCTTCGTCGAACCTGTCGGCGAGGAGCTTTTGCAGCGCGGCGAGCGCCGCGTCGGCGTCCTCGCCGTCGGCCTCGATGACGATGAGCGCGCCTTTGCCGGCGGCGAGCATCATAACGCCCATGATGCTCTTGGCGTTGACGCGCCGGCCGTTGCGCGACAGCCAGATCTCGCACTTGAACGCGCTCGCCACCTGCGTGAGCTTGGCGGACGCGCGCGCGTGCAGGCCGAGCTTGTTGACGATCTCGACTTCAGCTCTTGCCATTGCCGTTGCAGGAGTCGGTGGTCATGTGCACCACGCCTTCGGTGCCGCCCGAGAGCGCCTTCTTCACGACCTTGGCGAGGTCGCCCTTCTCGCGGTAGCTGAGCGCGCGCACCAGCATCGGCAGGTTGACGCCGGAAATGCCCTCGACCTTGCCGGGCTGGAGGAGCTTCAGCGCGACGTTGCCCGGCGTCGCGCCGTAGATGTCGGTGAGCACGAGCACGCCGTCGCCCTCGTCCAGCTCGCGCACCGCTTGCTGCACGCGCGGCAGGATGGTCTCGGGCTTGTCATCGAGGTGCACGCCGAGCGACTGCACGCGCGAGAGGCGCCTGCCGAGCATGTGGCTCGCCGAATGGATCAGCGCCTCGCCGATGCCGCCATGGGCGACGATGAGAATTCCGATCATGCTGTTCTGGCCTTCTTCGCCTTGATCTTCCTTTCCACCGCGTCCAGGAACATCCCAGAGACGTCGAACCCCGTCTGGTCCTGGATCTCGCGGAAGCACGTCGGGCTGGTCACGTTGACCTCGGTGACATGCTCGCCGATCACGTCCAGGCCCACGAGCAGAAGCCCGCGCTGCGCGAGCACGGGCCCCAGCGCCGCGGCGATCTCGCGGTCGCGCTTCGAAAGCGGCTTCGCCACGCCGGTGCCGCCGGCGGCGAGATTGGCGCGCGACTCGCCGGGCTTGGCCATGCGTGCGAGCACGTGCGGCACCGGCTCGCCGTCGATCAGCAGCACGCGCTTGTCGCCGTCGCGGATCTCGGGCAGGTAGCGCTGCGCCATGATGACGCGGGTGCCGCCCTGGGCCATGGTCTCGATGATCACGTTGCGGTTGGCGTCGTCGGCGCGCACGCGGAAGATGCTCTCGCCGCCCATGCCGTCGAGGCGCTTCAGGATGACGTCCTGCTGCTCGTCGATGAAGGCGTGCAGGCGCTCGGGCTCGCTCGCGCAGAGCGTCGGCGGGATGAACTGCGGGAACTCGAGGATGCCGAGCTTCTCGTTGTGGTCGCGCACCGCGGCCGGGTTGTTGATGACGCGCGCGCCCTCGCGCTCGGCCTGCGACAGGAGCCAGACGCCGGTCAGGTACTCCATGTCGAAGGGCGGGTCCTTGCGCATCAGCACCGCGTCGTAGTCGGCGAGCGCGCGCTCGGCGAAATCCGCGCGCGTCTCGTACCAGTCCCTGTCGCCATCCTTAACACGCAGGGGTTGGGTGCGCGCGCGCACCCGCTCGCGCCAGTACAGGCTGCCCTGCTCGGTCCAGTCCAGCTCGTGGCCGCGCGCCTGCGCCGCGCGCATCATCGCGACGCTCGTGTCCTTGTACGCCTTGAGCGAGTCGAGCGGGTCGAGGATGAAAAGGAGCTTCACTCTCCCCGCCAGCGCAGCCTGCCCGGGTTTTACTTCTTTGCCGCTGGTTTCGCAGGGGCGGGAGCCGCCGGCTCCTTCATCGACCCGCCCGACTGGTTGACCATGAAGACGATCGAGCGCGCGATCTCGAGGTCGGTCAGATCGGCGGCGCCGCCCCTGGCCGGCATGCCTTTCTCGGTGCCCTTGATCGCGACGGCGACCAGCTTGGCCAGGCCGCCCTTCGCGAGCTTGGCCCACTCGGAGTTGTCGCCCACCTTGGGCGCGCCCGGGATACCCGGCTTGCCGTGACAGGCAGCGCACACGGTCTTGACCACTTCCTCGCCGCCGCGCGCGCCGGGCGCGGCCGGCGGCTCGCCGAACTCGACCTTGCCGACTGGCTGGATGCGCGCGCTCACCGCTTCGGCCTTGAGCGCGGCCGGGTCGACGTGCGGGCGGTTCACGACCAGCTGCACCAGCATCACGATGCCGAAGATGGGCACCACGAAAGCAAGCAGAACCACCACGATGAGCTGCTGCGGCGTCTTGATGAAGGACTCGTGCGAAGCTTGCTCGCTCATGCAGGCATCCTTTGGCGGCACTGGGTTAAAATGCTGATTTTAGCGCGAGTCCTGCCGCCGAAATCGGGCGCCCGTAGCTCAGCGGATCAGAGTTTTGGCCTCCGAAGCCAAGGGTCGTGGGTTCGAATCCCGCCGGGCGCGCCACCCTAAACCCGGAGAAAAACATGTTGAAACGCATTCTTGCAGTCGCCCTACTCGCGGGCGCGGCGCAAGCGCAGCAGTATCCGACCAAGCCGATCACGATGATCGTGCCCTACGCCGCGGGCGGCCCGACCGACACGGTCGCGCGCGTGATGGGCGTGGCGATGCAGAAATCCCTCGGCCAGTCCGTGATCGTCGAGAACCGGCCGAGCGCCGGCGGGATCCTCGGGCCCGAGACGGTGAAGAACGCCAAGCCCGACGGCTACACGATCCTGATCCACCACATCGGCATGGCGACGACGCCGTCGCTCTACCGCCAGCAGCTGCGTTTCAACCCGCTCGCCGACTACGAGTACATCGGCCTGATCAACGACGTGCCGATGACCCTGATCGCGAAGCCGAACTTCCCGGCCAGGGACTTCAAGGAATTCCTCGCCTACGTCAAGGCCAACAGCCAGAAGGTGACGCTCGCCAACGCCGGCATCGGCGCCGCCTCGCACCTGTGCGGCATGCTCTTCATGAGCGCGATCCAGACCGATCTGCTGACGGTGCCCTACAAGGGCACCGCGCCCGCAATGAACGACCTGCTCGGCGGCACGGTGGACATCATGTGCGACCAGACCACCAACACCACCAGCCAGATCAAGGGCGGCAAGGTGCGGGTGTACGCGGTGACTTCCGCCAAGCGCGTGCCCTCGCTCCCCGAGGTGCCCACGCTCCAGGAAGTCGGGCTGAAGGGCTTCGAGGTCGGCATCTGGCACGGCTTCTATGCGCCCAAGGGCACGCCGAAGGCGGTGATCGACCGACTGGTCGCCGCCAACCAGGAGGCGCTCAAGGACGCGACTGTGAACCAGCGCTTCGCCGACCTCGGCGCGACCGCGTATCCGGCCGACAAGGCGACACCGGCGGCGCTGCAGGAGCACCTGAAGGCCGAGATCGACAAGTGGGCGCCGATCATCAAGAAGGCCGGGGTTTACGCGGATTGAATTTTTAACTTAGAAAGCTTTTCAAACAAAAAGGCCGCCCGCAGGCGGCTTTTTTATTTTGCGTCCGCTTCTAGGCGACGCCGTGCTTCTTGAACCAGGCGAGCATGCGCTTCCAGCCATCCTCCGCCTGCGGCTTGCGGTAGGTCGGCCGGTAGTCGGCGTGGAAGCCGTGCGGCATCTCCGGGTAGACGTGGATCGTCGACTTCCTGTCGTGGCCGAAGGCATGCAGGCCGGCCATCATCCGATCCACATGCGTTTGCGGGATGCCCGCATCCGCGCCGGCGTAGAGGCCGAGCACCGGGCGGTCGATCTTGTCGGTGATGTCCACCGGGTTCTGCGGCTTGAGCGTGGTCGGCTCGGCGAAGGTCGGCCCGTACCAGGCGACGGCGGCTTTGACTTTCTTCTGGTGCGCGACGTACATCCAGGTCATGCGGCCGCCGCGGCAATGGCCGGTGAGGCCGAGCTTGGCGGCGTTGGCGCGCGGCTGCTTCTCGGCCCAGGCGAGGACCTTGTCCAGGTCCTCGAAGGCGAGCTAGTCGGAAAGCGCGTTCGCGCCGGCCAGCACCTGCTTGATGTCGGCGATCTTCGAGAGGTCGCCCTGGCGGAAGAACGGATCGTTCGAGACCGCGAAGTAGCCGGCCAGCGCGAGGCGGCGGCACATGTCTTTCTGGTACTCGTGCAGCCCGAAGATTTCCGGGACCACGAGGATCACCGGCCGCTTGCCGGAGCCCTTTTTCACGGCGTAGTAGGCCGGGATGTCGCCGATCTTGACGTCGCCGCCCTCCAGGCCGTCCATCGGCGTGCGCACCGCCTGCGCGAGCGAGGGCTCGGCGCTGACCGCGAAGCCCGCCGCGACCGCGGCCGCGATGAAGCTGCGTCGGTCGACCGGCACCTTTGGCATCAGGCTGTTGAAATGGTCCAGGTCGTTCTGCAGCGAGTCCTTCTGCAAATCCATTTGGGCTCCTCCTTGGGGTGACGAACGAATTAACGTCTGGCGGCGGCTTCTATTCCTTGACCGCGGTCAAGCGCTCCGGGAGCCGGCTTGACGGGCGTTGCTGGGATCTCTCGGCAAGAATTGTTTTTGCAAGACTTTTGTTTCCGGATTGAATTGCCGAGTCCAGCAATATCAAGACAAAAAGATCGCGTTGCGCGTGGCTGCCGCCCACGCGCACCAGTTGCGTGCGCGCCGGGGCGAGCAGGCCGGCGGCGCGCGCATGCTCGCCAGCGCGCCAGGCCACCATGGCCTCGCAGAGCGCGCGCCCGAAGCCCGCGTGGATGCGCCCGGTCAGGCCCTCGGCGTGCAGCGCGGGAACCTCGCCCAGTGCGAGCGCGTAATGCGCATCCACGAGAGCAAGCACCGAGCCGCCCGAATTCTCGCGCACCACTTTCGCCACCGCGTCCCAGTGGTCGCCGACATCGACGCCGGCGAGCTCGAGGCGCGCGAGCATCGAGATGTCATTGCAAAGCGACAGGTTCTCGTTCGAGCCGTCGGCCCAGATGCGCGCGTCGTACAGGGCCAGCGCCTTGTCCGGGCTGCCGCCCGCCCAGTGCATCAGCGCGAGATGCCACCAGAGATGGAAGCGGAAGAAGTTGGCCGCGTCCCAGTGCGCGGTGAGCGACTCGATCCACGCGACGCCTTCTTTTTCTCGGTCCTGCATCTCGAGCACGTGCGCGACCGAATGCACGGCCCAGGGATCGGCGGGATTCAACTCGGTCGCGCGCCGGCCGGCGCGCTCGGCGGCGGCGTAGTCGCCCGATTCCTCGAGCCCGAAGGCGTGCAGCGCGAGTACATGCGCGTAGCCGGGCGCGCCTTCACCCCACTTGCCGAGCGCGCGCGCCGGCCCGTCGCGCACCGCGGCCGCGTTGCCCATGTAGAAGTAGAGGTAGTTCGAGAGCTTGAGCGCGAGCATGTCGCGCGGGTGCTCGGCGAGGATCCCTTCCAGGATTTCACAGACGCGCTCGAGCTCGCCGTCGCACCACGCGCCGAGAGAGGAAAGGTGCGCTCTTTCTCTTGAAGTGACGGGTTTGATTTTTACCTGAAGGTCTCTTGCCTTCTTCGCCAACGACGGCAAACCCATCAGGTGAAAAAAATAACCCTGCAAGATCAGCGCCAGCGGCATCTGATCGTCCAGCGCGAGCGCGGCTTTCAGCTTGCCGCCGGGGTCGCGGCCGAAGCCGACGTACTCCCAGAGCGCATCGTCGTACGCGCGCGCGGCATCGCCGCTCGCCGCGGTGAGCTCGAGCCCTAGGCGGTCGCGATGGGCGGGCGCCGCTGCCATGCCTTCGTCTCCGCCTCGAAGGCGTGCGCGAGCTGCAGCACGCCAAAGTCGTCGCGATGCCGACCTACGATTTGAATTCCTACTGGAAGATTCTCTTTTGTAAACCCAGCGGGCACGGAGATGGCCGGCGTGCTGGTCATCGTGATCCAGTAGCAGGTCTTCATCCAGTCGAGGTAATTCGTCATCTTCACCCCCGCGATCTCGCGCGGCCAGGGCTCGCTCACCAGGAAGGGCGGCAGCTGGTTCACCGGCAGGAGCAGGAACTCGTATTTCTCGAGAAAGACGCGCATGCGGTGATAGAGCTCCGAGCGCAGGCCGTTGGCACGCGCGATCTTCTCCGGCGTGAGCTTGAGGCCGTGCTCGATGTTCGCGATCACGTCCTCCTTCAGGTCGGCGCGCCTGGTTTTCAGGAACTCGCCGTAGCTCTCCACGAACGCCACTCCGCGCAGCGTCTCGAAGGCCTCGGTCGCCGTCGAAAGGTCGGGCTCGGCGTCCTCGACGATGCAGCCGAGGTCGCGAAACACCTTCTTCTTCGCTTCGAGCACGGCGGTGACGCGCGGATCGACCGGCAGGCCGCCGAGGTTCCGGCTCCACGCGACGCGAACGCCTTTGAATTTTCTCTTCAGCGGTTTCGAGAAGGTGCTGCCAGGATCAGAAAGCGAGATCGGGGCTCTTGGGTCAGGCCCGGCCATCGCGGAAAAGAGAAATGCCGTGTCCTCCACGGTGTGGCCGATCGGGCCGGCGACGCCGAGCGTCTGCCAGCCGTTCGGGTAGGGCCACACCGGCACGCGGCCGGGCGAGGGGCGGAAGCCGACGACGTTGCAGTAGTTGCCGGGATTGCGCAGGGAAGCGCCCAGGTCGCCGCCGTCGGCGAAGGGCAGCATGCCGCAGGCGACCGCGACCGCCGCGCCGCCCGAGGAGCCGCCGCAGGTCCGGGTGACGTCGTAGGGATTGAGCGTCGCGCCGAAGACGGTGTTGAAGGTCTGGCTGCCGGCGGCGAACTCGGGAAGGTTGGTCTTGCCGAGCGTGATCGCGCCCGCGGCGCTGAGGCGCGTGACGAGGAGCGCGTCTTCCGCAGGCACGTTGTCGCGGTAGATCGGCGAGCCCGACGTGGTGCGGATGCCCTTCGTCGCGACGTTGTCCTTGTAGGCGATCGGCAATCCTGCGAGTGGAAATGCTCTTTTGTTTTTTACTTTGTCGAATTTTTTTGCAGCGGAAAGAGCAAGATCAGGAACAAAGGTCACAATCGCATTTACCTTCTTATTGACCCTCTCGATCTGGGCGATGAAAGCCTGCATCACCTCGGTCGCGGAGAGCTTACGCGCCTGGATCAGGCGGGCGAGCGAGCGGGCGGATTGAAAGCAGAGTTCGTCCATGTCACATGAGCACGATGTCGAATTGCTCCTGAGGATATCTGGTCTCGACCTGCAGCGACACCGGCTTGCCGATGAAATCCGAGAGCATGGCGAGCGCGCCGGATTCCTCCTCGAAGAAGAGGTCGCAGACTTTCTGCGAGGCGAGCACCCGAAACTCCTTCGCGTGGTAGGCGCGCGCCTCGCGCAGGATCTCGCGCAGGATCTGGTAGCACACGGTACGCGCGGTGCGCACCTCGCCGCGGCCGTCGCAGACCGGGCAGGGCTCGCACAGCACGTGCGAGAGCGACTCGCGCGTCCTCTTGCGCGTCATCTCCACGAGGCCGAGCGCGGTGAAGCCGCTCACCGTCATGCGCGTGCGGTCGCGCGCGAGAGCGCGGCGGAACTCCTCCAGCACCGCGGCGCGGTGCTCCTCGGACTCCATGTCGATGAAGTCGACCACCACGATGCCACCCAGGTTACGCAGGCGCAGCTGGCGCGCGATCGCCTGCGCCGCCTCGAGGTTGGTCTTGAACACCGTGTCGTCGAAGTTGCGCTGGCCGACGAAGCCGCCGGTGTTGACGTCGATCGTGGTCATCGCCTCGGTCTGGTCGATGATGAGCGTGCCGCCGGACTTGAGGTCGACGCGGCGTGCGAGCGCCTTCTCGATCTCCTGCTCGACGTTGTAGAGGTCGAAGAGCGGCCGCTCGCCGGTGTAGTGCTCCAGGCGCCCTATCAGCTGCGGCATGTAGGCGCCGGCGAAGGCGACGAGGCTCTGGTAGTTCTCGCGCGAGTCGACGCGCACGGTTGCAGTGTCTTTGGTGACCATGTCGCGCAGCACCCGCTGCGCGAGCGAGAGATCCTGGTGGACCATCTTCGGCGGGGTGCCACCTGCCGCCGCCTGGATGTCGTGCCAGAGCGCGCGCAGGTAGGCGATGTCGGCTTTCAGCTCTTCCTCGCTCGCGCCCTCGGCGAGCGTGCGCAGGATGAAGCCGCCTTTCTCGTCCGCAGGCAGCAGCTCCTTCAGCTTGTCGCGCAGCGCCGCGCGCCCGGCCTCGTCCTCGATCCTCTGCGAGATGCCGATGTGCGGGTCGTTAGGAAGGTGCACGAGCAGCCGCCCGGCGACCGAGATCTGCGTGGTGAGCCGCGCGCCCTTGGAGCCGATCGGGTCCTTCAGCACCTGCACGAGGATCGGCTGGCCCTCGGCAATGATCTTCTCGATCGGCCGGCCGCCGTTTCTCGGCTCACTGCGCGCCTCGCCGCGGATGTCGGCGACATGCAAGAAGGCGGCGCGCTCCAGGCCCACCTCGATGAACGCCGACTGCATGCCGGGCAGCACGCGCACGACGCGGCCGACGTAGATGTTGCCGACCAGCCCGCGGCTCGCGGCGCGCTCGACCACCAGCTCCTGCACCTGGCCGGAAGAGAGAACAGCCACGCGCGTTTCCTGGGGAGTTACGTTAACGAGTATTTCTTCGGTCACCCTGCGCCCCGAGTTTTTCCAGCAGCTGCGAGGTCTCATACAGCGGCAAGCCCATGACTCCCGTGAAGCTGCCGCGCAGCTCGGTGACGAAGATGCCGGCGCGCCCCTGGATCGCGTAGGCGCCCGCCTTGTCGTCGCATTCGCCAGTGGCGACGTAGCGGTGGACTTCGTCGGCCGAAATCGGCTTGAAGGCGACTTCCGTGACCGAGAGCACGGACTTGACCTGGCAATCGTGCCGCACCACCACCGCGGTCAGCACCTCGTGGCGCTTGCCCGAGAGCGCGGCGAGCATCTCGGCCGCCTCGCGCCGGTCGGCCGGCTTGCCAAGAATGCGGCCCTCGAGCGCGACCGTGGTGTCGGCGGCGAGCACCGCCGCGCGCGGCAGGTTCCTCTGCTCGACCCGCTTCCAGCCGGCCAGCGCCTTGGCGCGCGCGACGCGCTCGACGTACGCGGGCGGCGACTCCGCAGCGAGCACGGTCTCGTCCAGCTCCGGGTCGCTCCGCGGCCGGTCGCGGAAAAGCAGCAGGTTGAAGCGCACGCCGATCTGCGCGAGCAGCTTCCGCCGGCGCGGGCTGCGCGAAGCCAAATAGATGCTGCGGTCGAGCGGCGCCACCATGGGAGGGCGCAGTTTAAGACTAATCCCGGTGGTAGGGATGTCCGGTGAGCAGCGTTGCGGCGCGGTAGATCTGCTCGCACAGCACGACCTGCGCGAGCGCGTGCGGCAGCGTAAGCGCCGAGAGCCGCAGCAGCAGCGCGGCGCGCTGCTTTATCGCCGTATCCAGCCCGTCGGCGCCGCCGATGACAAAGGTCGTGGGTTGATGAAGCAGGGCCGCGAATTGCTTTGTCGTCAGGTCTTTCCCGCGCTCATCCAGAGCCACCAGACGGGTTTTTTCCGGGATCTTGAGTTTTTTTACCTCGAGAAGCTTTACGTCGTATCCCTTGGGCATGCGACGAAGGTACTCGTCGCGAGCGGACTTCGCCCACGAAGGCAGGTTACTTGCGACGGCGACGACGTGGAGCCTTGGCATTGACCTTCTTGGGCTTCGATTCCTTCAGCTTCACTTCCTTCTCGCCCCAGAGCTCTTCCAGGTTGTAGTAGCTGCGCACCGCCGGGTGCATGACGTGCACGATGATGTCGCCCAGGTCGACGAGCACCCATTCCCCGTTCTTGCGGCCTTCGACCCCGCGGGCGGGCGCGCCGAGGCCCTTCAGGCGGTCCTGGACGCTGGTGGCGAGCGCGTTCACCTGCCGGCTGGAGTCGCCGCTCGCGATCACCACGCGCTCGAAGTACGCCGTCTGCTTCGCTACGTTGAAGATCACGATGTCGCGGCCCTTCACGTCCTCGAGCGCCTCGATCACCGCGCGCTGCTTCTTGCGGATGTCCATCAGCGATAGAGTTCGTGCTTCCGGATGTAGGCAAGCACGGGCGCCGGGACGAGCGCCGCGACGTCCCCGCCGCGGGCGATTCGCGACCTGATTTCGCTGGCGGAAACCTCCTGCGCGGGGGCCTTGGCGTGCTGCACGTCGCCTTTCGGGACGGGAAAGCCCGGACGGTCGAACACCGCGATGCGGCACAGCTGCACCAGGTCGCGCCAGCGGTACCAGGTCTCGATCTTCGAATACTGGTCGGCGCCGAGCAGCAGGAGGATCGGCGTCTTCGCGTCGGTCTCGGCGCGCAGCGCGATCAGCGTGTCCACCGTGTAGCCGGAGTGGCGCGGCGCGAGCTCGCGCTCTTCGATCGCGAAGCGCGTCTCGCCCGCCGTGGCGAGCTTGAGCATCGCCACGCGGTCCGCCGCGGGCGCGACCGGCGCGGCACGGTAGCCGGGTGCGCCGGTCGGGATCCACAGCACGCGCGCGCAGCCGAGCGCGCCCAGCGCATGGTGGGCGATCGCCAGGTGGGCGTTGTGAACCGGGTCGAAGGTGCCGCCGAGGATCGCGAGCGGCGGATTCACTGCCTCGTTTCGCCGTGGCCGAGCACGACGAACTTCTGCGTCGTGAGGCCCTCCAGGCCGACCGGGCCGCGCGCGTGCAGCTTGTCGGTCGAGATGCCGATCTCGGCGCCGAGGCCGAACTCGTAGCCGTCCGCAAACCGGGTCGAGGCGTTGACCAGCACCGAGCTCGAGTCCACCTCGCGCAGGAAGCGGTCGGCGCGCGCCTTGTCCTCGGTCACGATCGCATCGGTATGCTGCGAGCCGTACTTGGCGATGTGCGCCATCGCCGCGTCGAGGTCCTTCACCACGCGGATCGACACGACCGGCGCGAGCCACTCGGTGTAGTAGTCCTTCTCTGAAGCAGCTTTTGCTTTTGGCGCAAAGGTTCTTGTTCGTTCATCGCCCCGGATCTCAACCCTCTTGCGGTTGAAAATCGAAACAATCGAAGGCAAAACCTTCTCGGCAATTCCTTCGGCGACAAGCAGCGTCTCCATCGTGTTGCAGGTGCCGTAGCGCTGCGTCTTGGCGTTGTCCGCGATGCGCACCGCCATTTCGGCATCGGCGCGATCGTCGATGTAGACGTGGCAGACGCCCTCGAGGTGCTTGATCATCGGGATGCGCGACTCGCGCGCCAGCCGCTCGATCAGCTCCTTGCCGCCGCGCGGTACGATGATGTCGACGTACTCGCGCAGCTTGACCAGCTCGCCGACCGCGGCGCGGTCGGCGGTCGAGACGACCTGCACCGCGCTCTCGGGCAGTCCCGCGGCCTTCAGCCCCGCGCGCACGCCGGCGGCGATGGCGAGGTTGGAGCGCAGCGCCTCCGAGCCGCCGCGCAGGATGCAGGCGTTGCCGGCTTTGAGGCACAGCCCGGCCGCATCCGCGGTCACGTTCGGGCGCGATTCGTAGATGATGCCGATGACGCCGAGCGGCACGCGCATGCGGCCGACCTCGATGCCGGTCGGCTGCCGGCGCAGGTCGCTGATCGCGCCCACCGGGTCGGGCAGCGCGACGATGCTCTCCAGGCCAGCAGCCATCTGCTCGATGCGCTCGGCATTCAGCGTCAGGCGATCGACGAACGCGGCATCCAGGCCGTCCTTCTTCGCCTGCGCGACATCGGCGCGGTTCGCTTCGAGCAGGTCCTTTTCCGCCGCGCGCAGCGCTTTCGCCATCGCGGCGAGCGCGCGGTTTTTCTGCCCGGTCGGCGCGTGCGCGAGCAGCCGCGCCGCCTCGCGCGCAGCGATGCCCATGTCGCGCACCGAGGCGGCGACGCCGAGCGTCTTCGGCGCGACCACGTCAGGCACCTTAGCGCGCAGCTGTGCCGGCGACTTTGCCATCGGCCAATTCTAACCCCAGGCGCAGCAGCTCATCCCACGGCTCGGCGGGGGCGACGCCCTTCGACGCGCGCTCGATGCGCGCGACGTGCAGCAGCGACGCTTGCAGGCGGCGCGCGTCGCAGCGCTTGAGCGCGCGCTCGTAGCGCGGCTGCGCGCCGCGCCAGATGCGGTGCTGGCCGAAGAGCGCTTCGAGCGTCTGCCCCTTGTCGAGCTGGGCGCGCATGTGCACGAGCGCGGCGAGCTCCTCGCCCAGGCGCCAGGCGATGCCGGCGACACTCTCGCCTTCGCCTCGCAGACCTGCCAACGCGCGCGCGTAACGTGGAAAGTCGCCCGCGTAGAGCGCGTCGGTGAGGG
>Ga0233424_10002419_pt1 | contig 13403 bp, 13 predicted proteins | sample Watercolumn_Towu_FD_181011 | JGI IMG/M metagenome (GOLD analysis project Ga0233424, IMG submission 181011) | Freshwater microbial communities from Lake Towuti, South Sulawesi, Indonesia - Watercolumn_Towuti2014_125_MG | ecosystem: Environmental > Aquatic > Freshwater > Lake | place: Indonesia...
AATTGCGCATCAAGTTGCCGCAGACGGCTACTCACCTCGCCCGCCGCCCCCGGTGTGTCGCTTAAGCGGGGAAAACCCGCCGTCAGCCAATGCGCCTCGGCGTCTTCCCCTGCCGCCTGCTGCGCCACCTTTGGATCAGCCCCCGGCACCACAGCCACATAGGGCTTGTCGCTGAGCGGCGCAGTCAGAACGGGCCGCGCCAGCAGCAGGGCCAGCACGGCGATCAGCAGCAGCCGCACCCACAGCAGCGGCCATTCGCTGAACCGGATACGCTGGCGCGGTTTGGGGCGCGGATCGAGCCAGCGCAGGGCGGCGAAGACCACCGGGCGCAGCTCGTCGCGCCGCATCAGGTGGATGACCAGCGGCACGGCCACGGCCAGCAGGGCCGCCAGACCTAACGGGAACAGGAGCGCGGGCATCAGGCCGTCTCCTTTCCGGATGGTTTTTGGCCAAAGAGTCGCCACAGCGGCGCATCCACCGGCTCATCCAGCCAGTAGGGCGTGTGCCGCACCCCCGCCGCGAACAGCCGCGCCTCAAAGGCCTGACGGGCGGCGGCAAAGCGCTTGAGGAAATCAGTGCGCAGGGCCTTGCCGTCACCCAGCACCTCGGCCCCGCCTTCGGGATCATCGAAACGATAGCCGCCCTGAAACGGAAAATCGCGCTCCTCGGCCGTCAGGGTCTGCACCATCAGCACGTCGCGCCCGGCCGCCGACAGGCGCGTCATCAGCTCAGTGCAGGCCTCATCAAAGCCGTCGCTGAACACCATGACCATGTCCTGCGCGCGGATGCGACCCCACACCGGCGACAACTGCGCCAGTGACGGAAACCCGCCCTCGGTCTTCAATTTGAACAACTCCAGCCGCAGACGGTCGCGCGCCTTAAGCCCCGCCGCGGCCTCGACCACCGCCACGCCGCGATCGCTGAGGGTGATCAGGCCAAAGGCGTCCCCCTGACGCAGGGCCAGTTCGCCGACGCAGGCCGCCATGGCCTTGGCGGCCTCAAGGCGGCTCCAACCGGGCTTGAGGGCTTTTTGAGTGGTCGCATTTCCGGGCGAAAAACCGGTACCTACTTTTTCTGGAAATGCTCCGTCGGATTGCCCCATCGAGGCCGACAGGTCGAGCACGGTCCACACCCTGAGCGGGCTTTCACGCTCGGATTCACGCACGAAAAACTTGTCCGAGCGCGCATAGAGCTTCCAGTCGATCTGACGCAGTTCGTCGCCCGGCTCATAGGCACGGTACTGCGCAAACTCCAGCCCTGCGCCGCGTGAACGCGACGCGTGCAGCCCGATCCCCGACGCCCCGGACGCGCGGCGCGCGAACAGGCGCAGGCCTTTCAGCCTGTGGCGCACCTCAGGAGGGATCGGGTCGTACACCATGCGTTCAGAGCTTTACGGCGCTCAGAATAGCGGCCACGACCGTATCGGGGGCCATGCCCTCGGCCTCAGCGGCAAACGACATCAGCAGGCGGTGGCGCAAGACGGGGGCCGCCAGCGCCATCACGTCGTCGCGCGTCGCCGCCAGTCGCCCCTGCAACAGGGCGCGCGCCTTGGCCGCCAGCACCAGAGATTGCCCGGCGCGCGGCCCCGCCCCCCATTTGATATAGGTGTTGACGGCCTGCGGGGCGGCCTCACCCGGCCGCGTGGCGCGCACCAGCCGCGTGATCCAGCGCAGCAGGTCTTCGCCCACATGCACATCACGCACCAGCTTTTGCAGCACCAGCACGTCCTCGGCCCCCATCACCTTGGGCACGGCCCCGCCGCCCGCACCCGTCGTCTGGCGCAGGATATCGTGTTCTTCGGATTCCGTGGGGTAATCGACGCGGATATGCAGTAGAAAGCGGTCGAGTTGCGCTTCGGGCAGCGGATAGGTCCCGGCCTGCTCCAGCGGGTTCTGCGTCGCCAGCACGAAAAAGGGCGACGGCAGGGTGTGCGTCACCCCGGCGTAGGACACGGTGCGCTCCTGCATGGCCTCCAGCAGGGCGGCCTGCGTCTTGGGCGGCGTGCGGTTCAGTTCGTCGGCCAGCAGCAGGTGGGTAAAGACCGGCCCCGGCTGGAAACGGAAATGGCGGTGGCCGGTCCCGTGATCCTCTTCCAGAAGCTCGGTCCCCAGAATATCGCTGGGCATCAGGTCGTGAGTGAACTGCACGCGGCGGAATTGCAGCTCCAGCGCCTGCCCTAGGGAGCGCACCAGCAGCGTCTTGCCCAGCCCCGGTACACCTTCCAGCAGGCAATGCCCGCCGGCCAGAAGCCCGATCAGCAGCTGCTCGACCACATCGGCCTGACCGACAATGGCCTGAGCGATGGCCTGACGCAGGTGGCCGAGGCGGGCCAGCCTTTCCCTTATCTCGGTTTCACTGATCGACATATCTTAATCCCCATAATCCGGCCCCGGAGGCGAAGGCCGTCTGACGTCTCAACTCGACAAAGCGTAAATCACAATATTGACGCCGAATTTGGTATTGTCTTCGGCCAGAAAGCGCTTGTTGCGCCAGTCGTAATCCCACTCGCAGCCATAGTCCTTGTTGGAATAGAGGACGCCCAGACGGCCATTGATCTCTATGCCCTTCAGATAGTCGTGAACCAGATCGTCGCCCCAGCCGTTCAACTCAAACGAGGTATTGGGCGGGCCGTCGAACTGGAAAAAGCTCTTATAAATGGCGTGCGTATTGGGTAGTTTTTTCAGCGCCTGTGGACCGAAGATCGTCGCCATCTGCCGCTCGAACGACTTGGCGAACAGGCCGTCAATGTCGTGATTGCAGTCATCGACAAAGACAAACCCGCCATTTCTGACATAGGTCTCGAAATTGCGCCGCTCTGCCGGGCTGAAATCGACCAGTTTGTGCCCGGCCATGTAGCAGAAGGGTGCGCTGAGCATCTTCGGATCGGACAGGTCGGTCACGTGCTCCTTCGGATCAACGCGCAGGGTCGTGTAGTCGATCAGGGAGGTGATCAGATTGGCCGGCATCCGCTGATCGACGTCCCAGTCACCGGAGGCGTATTTCAGGCGCGTGAACCAGAAATCATAGCTGGCCGCCCGCGCCGGACGTACCAGCGCCGCCGCCAGCCCCCCGGCAAGCAGAGACAGAAACGCTGCACGATTCAGCCCCCTCTCCCTTGAGGGAGAGGGCTGGGGTGAGGGCGGAGTCACAGACGGCATACCGAGTCTTTTGACCTCCCCCTCACCCGGCGCGTTGCGCCACCCTCTCCCTCAAGGGAGAGGGGATGTTTGCAACTACACCGCATCCGACAAGGACGTGAAGGTAAAGTCACGCAGCTTCATCGGCGGGATCATCATCACGAACGGCGATTCATCGTCGCCGACACGTACCGGCTTGCCCAGCTCTTCGATATTGTTGAGCATGATGACCGGCGACTCGTTAAAGCGGAAGTTCTTGATCGGATACTTGATCTGGCCGTTTTCGATATAGAAGGTGCCGTCACGCGTCAGACCCGTCAGCAGCACGGTTTGCGGATCGACCATGCGGATATACCAGGTGCGGGTGACCAAAATCCCTTTTTGCGTCGAACGCACGAGGTCCATGGTCGATTTCGAGCCACCTTCCATGATCAGGTTGCCGGGCGAGGCGTCGGCGGTCTTGCCCTGCTTTTGCGCCCAGTAGCGGGAATATTGCAGGCTGGCCACCTTGCCCTTTTCGATGATGGGCAGACGCTTGCGCGGCAGACCTTCGCCGTCCCACGGCAGTACGGCGGCGTCCGGGTGCGACGGGTCGGCATAGACGGTGACGCGCGGGTCATAGACCTGTTCCCCCAGCTTGTTGCCGCCGCCCTTTTTCGACAGGAAGCTGCGGCCTTCGTCGGCCGAGCGCGCGTCAAAATAGTTCATCATGAACGAGATCAGGCCCGCCGAGGCCGCCGGTTCCAGAATGACCGTATATTTGCCGGGCTCCAGCGCCTTGGCGTCGGCGGAGTCGGCGGCCTTCTTCATGGCGATCTGGATTTCTGTGTCCGGCTTGAAGTCGGCGACGTTCTGAAGGTTGCGCGCCACCCAGCCCGAACCGCGACCATCTTCGGTGCGCACCGTGCAGGTATAGTCCACCGAGGTGGCCTTCTGATACCCGAAATTGCCGTTGGAATTGGCAAAGGCCGAGAAGCCCTGACCGTCCGACAGGAAGCCCGCCGCGATCAGCTTGGCCTGCTTGCACGGGGTGATCGACTTGGCGGCGACCTCAGCGCGCTGCGCCGGCGTGATGGCGGCGGTCGCTTCGCTGAAGGTGTTGGTCGGCGTGTAGGTCTGCTTGCCCACGGCCGGCATGAATTCCGGGTTTTCCGGCGCCAGTTTGGCCAGGTCTTCGGCCCGGCGCACCACGCGCTCCAGAGAGGCGTCGTCAAAGGCGTTGATGGTGGCGATGCCGACGCGCTTGCCGAAGGCCACCTGAACCCCCAGCTCGGTATTGGTCACGACGCCGCTGGTCGAGACATTGTTCAGCGCAAAGCGGATATTGCCGTTGATAGCCCCCGACAGGGTGGCGGTGCATTCGTCGGCCTTCGACAGCTTGATAACCTTGTCGAGAATGGCCTTGGCTTCGGCTTCGGTAAGGATGCCCATATCTGTAATCTCCCAATCGGCCGATTAACCGAGCGAACGCGCGGTGTTGATGACATTGATGCCGTTGAAACGGCTGGTGGAGGAGCCGTGCGACACCGCCGACACCTGACCCGGCTGCCCCTTGCCGTCGAAGAAGGAGCCGCCCAGACGATAGTCGCTTTCGTCGCAGACCGCTGAACAAGCGTTCCAGAATTCCGGCGTGCGGATCTGATAGGCCACGTCCTCGATCATCTGGGTGATCTTGCCGTTCTTGATCTCATAGAAGAGCTGTCCGCCGAACTGCGCATTGTAGCGCTGCTGGTCGATCGAGAAGGAGCCATCGCCCACAATGTAGATGCCGTTTTCGACGCCCTTGATCATGTCGGCGACGCTGAGCTTCTTTTTGCCCGGCTCCAGCGAGATATTGGCCATACGCTGGAACTGCACCGACGACCACGAGTCGGCGTAGCAGCAGCCGTCTGACTCCGTCTTGCCCAGAATATGGGCCTGATCGCGGATGGCCTGATAATCGACCAGCTTGCCGTCGCGGATGATGTCCCACTTCTTCGTCTTGACGCCTTCGTCGTCGTAACCGACGAAGCCCAGTGAGCCGAACTGCGTCTTGTCGGCAACGATATTGACGTTTTCCGAGCCGTACTGGAACTTCGCTTCGCGCTTGTCCAGCGTGGCGAACGAAGTGCCGGCGTAATTGGCTTCGTAGCCCAGAACGCGGTCAAGCTCGGTCGGGTGCCCCACCGATTCGTGGATGGTCAGCCACAGGTGGCTGGGGTCGAGCACCAGATCGTACTTGCCCGGCTTGACCGAAGGGGCCTTCAGCTTTTCGCGCGCGTGTTTGGCGGCGGCGATGGCGTCTTCCTTCATATCATAGCTGAGGCCATAGCCGGTGACGCCCGCCGGATCGGTGAACTTGTGTTTGGCTTCGCCATCCAGATATTCATAGCCCAGACCCATCGGTGCCGACAGGCCATCGCGCGTGCGGAACTTTCCCGATTGCTTGTCAATGGCGGTGACCGTCATCGGCACCCAGATGCGGTGCACGTCCTGATCAATGTAGGAGCCGTCGGTCGAGGCAAAATACTTCTGCTCGTTGACGAGGAACATCATCGAATTGACGTAGTCGGCCCCGGCCTTCAGCGCGGCGGTATTGACGTCGATCAGGCGGTCGGCCTTTTCCTTGATCGGCACGTCCATGCTGTTTTTCTTGATCGGCGTCTTCCACGACACCTCACCAACGCCCTTGACGGGGGCCAGCTTGACCGGAACGGTCTGGATCTTGGCATTGGCCTTGGCGATGGCGACGGCCTGTTTGGCGGCCTTCGCCACGGCGTCGGTGGTCAGGTCGTTGGTCGCCGCAAAGCCCCAGGCGCCGTCGGCGATGACGCGGATACCGGCACCCAGCGACTCGGTATTGACCACGTTCTCGACGCGGTCTTCGCGCGTGATGACGAACTGACGCAGATAGCGCCCGACGCGCACGTCGCAATAGCTGGCGCCGGAGGCCGTCGCGGCGTTCAGCCCGGCATCGGCCAGAGTCTTCTTCACCTTGACGTCGATCGTCTCCTGAAGCGCTTCGGCGGCGACGGCCCGCCCGTAAAGCGACGGCACGAGCAGGGTGCCCGCCGTCAGGCCGGTCATGGCCAGAAAGTCGCGTCTGTGCACGGCGTATCTCCTTAAAAGATGTCCGGAATGAAAGGATGCTCCGGAACGCCACGCATCGCGCCCGCCCCGTTACGGCTGAGACGATCACCCCGTCAAAAAAGCGTCAAGTTGCTTTTTGTTAATAAAGGCGGATTGGAGATATTTTATACAGATTTTTAGTCTTCACCCCCTTAGCGTGGAGGAAGGCTCAAAAAACGGCGAGGACGCCGCCGCCTAATTCAGCCGCTTAGCCGAGAGCACCTTCACCGGATTTTCGAGATTCTGCCCATCCCAGCCGCCCTCGATCTTCTTTTTGGTGATCTTGCCGTTGAGGATTTTCTTCACCACGTCCATGCCCGACACCACCTTGCCGAAGGCGGCATAGCCCTGATTGTCGCCTTCCGGATCACGCCCGGCGTCCATATAGGTCATGTCGCCGACGGAGATGGTGAACTGATTGCTGGCCGTGCCCACCGCATAGCGCGCCGTGGACAGCGTACCGTCGGTGTGAGACAGGCCGGTCTGCGAGGTCGGTTCGTGCGGGATCGGCTGATAGCGATGCCCCGCCGCCTCGACCTGAATGAAGCCGCCCTTGCCCGACTTCATGGCGCGCCAGAACTGGGCGTCGGTCATCTTGCCGGAATCGACATATTGCAAAAAGTTGGCGGTCGAAATGGGCGCGTGCTTACCATCGAGCTCCACCACAATATCGCCCTTGGTCGTCTGGATCAGTACGCGCACGCTGTCCGGTGGCACCGGCAGGTCACGATAGAGCGGCTTGGGCTTGGCAGGCACGGGCCTGGCAGCCTCGGCGTTTTCAGCCGGTTTCTGTTGGGAGGGAAAACAGCCTTGCAGGAGCGTCGCCCCCATTAGTGCCGCCATACCGATCATCCATTGCCGCCGCTGCGTCATACTGTGCTCCCTGTATGACGGTAAAACTATCGGAAAGCGGGCGGGCTTGGCAACCGGGTTCACCCTCACGATTCCGCTTTACGTTCAGGCAATCAGTGGTAACGCTTATACTAACAAAGAGGAGCGCGCCATGATCCAGGGCCCAAGGCTCGATAACCTGCTACCGCCCCTGACGGCGGAGGATGTCGCCGGGATGGATGACGAGCTGACGCGGCTGCGACGGCTGATGGAACGTGGAGAATCGGCCGGGCTGGCGGGGGGACCGATCCTGCTGTGGTGGGGCAGTGTGCTGGGGATCGGCCATCTGTGCCTGAGTCTGGCCTATGCCGGACTTCTGCCGGCCCTGCCCTATGGCCTCTTTTATTTTACCGCAGGACTGATCGGCACAGTGGTCATCGCCCTGCGCGTGCGCAAACACAGCCTGTTGTCCAACTGGCGAACCGAGGCGGTCTCAGCGGCATGGCTGTTCGCCGCCGCCGGTATCTTCGTTTATTCGATCGGCAATGTCCTCGCCAAAAGCTACAATCCTGTGTCAAACATGGCCTTTCTGGCGATCGTGTTTGCCCTGATCAGCGCCGTGACCGGAGCGGCGTGCCGCCGCGACTGGATGATTGTGCCCTCGGTTGGGTGGCTGGCTATGGCGGCCCTGAGCTTTATGTTTGGCGATAATGGCGCCTTGCGGACACTGGTTTTTGCCGTGGCCTCCGTGGTGCTGATGGTCGTGCCAGGCTGGGCCCTGACCGACCTGGCGCGTCAGGCCCGGCAGGTCAAACAGGCATTGGGCCTGCGGCTCACCGGCTCTTGACTTTAATTCTGATTTAAATTTATATACCCCCGGGATTAATTTTTCGGGTCCATGTCGTTGTGTCTTCATTCAGATTGCTGATCGGCCTGATGCTGTGGCTGATTACGCAGGCCGGGGCGAAGCTGCAAACCGATATGGAGAGCTTCGTATGAAGGCCCTTTTTCTTAAAATCATGATCGGCCTGCCGATGGGGATCATGGCTCTGCTGATGATCGTTCAGTCGCCGAAACTGTGGGCGCATACCGGCCATCGGCCCGACGTTTTCGGTCTGGCGCTGTTGCAGGGCGGCTTACCACTGTTGCCATATGGCTTCTTCGCGATTGCCCTGTGGTTCGCCGCCGACACGATCGCCCGTTTTCGTCCGCATACACCGCGGGAGCCGGTCCTGTGCAAAGGGCTAGGCCGCAGCGGGGCGGGGTTGATGCTTGGCGGTCTGGCTATAGGTCTGAACGCCACACCTTGGGTATGGGGCGAGGTCTATAACAATACCTGTCGGCAGCCCGGCGTCACGAATGACGTCCTGCTGACCCTGACTTTTGTGGCTCTGGGCCTCATCTTGCTTGGCCTAAGCCAGCGCATCCGCGCGCTTCAGACGGCGCGCGAGGCCCTGTCGGCGGAACTGGAGCAGTACGTCTGATATGCCGGTCAATGTAACGCTTGATGTGATGCTGGCCCGGCGCAAGATGCGCGCCAAGGATTTGGCCGCACAGGTCGGCATCTCGGAAACCCAGATGTCGCTTCTGCGCACCGGAAAGGTGAAGGGGATGCGTTTCGATACCCTGTCGAAAATCTGCTTTTTGCTGGACTGTCAGCCCGCCGATATCATGGAATATCTTCCCGACCCAGCGGATCTGTCCCTTAAGGCCGGCGACTGAGCCCTGCCCCATTCCGGTCACGTCCGTGCAGCCTATATAGGGGTGACAAGGAGCCTCACCATGTTCAAACCCGTCCTGTTCGCTGTGCTGGTCCTGAGCGCGCCCATGGCCTTCGCACAGGAAACACTCCGCGAAGGTGCCACCGTCAGGGACGGCGAAGCGTGGGTCACCGACGTGGTGGTGACCGCGCGCCTGCCCGGTCCGGCCCTGTGGCGGGTGCGCAAGGGCGATAGTGAGGTCTATGTGCTGGGGGCCATGCCGGTGATGACCAAGCGTATTCCGTGGGATTCGAAGCGCGTCGAGCGCGTTATCGGCCTGTCGAATGTACTGCTCACCGCGCCCGAAGCCAAAGGCGGGCTGATCGGCGGCGCGCGACTGCTGATGGATCGCCGCCTGCCGCTGGGCAAAACGCTGGATGAAGTCTTGCGGCCCGATCTTTCGAAGCGCTTTTATGCGCTGGCCGACACCTACGGTCTGGACCGCCAAAAGTACAAAAAACTGTCGCCCATCTGGGCCGCAGCCACACTGCGCGAAGACGTCTATGACAAGGCGGGGATAGCCACGCGCGACCCGGAAAAGACGCTGCTTCGGTTTGCCAAGGCGCAGAAGCTGAAGACCAGACCGTCGGGCAGCTTCTCCGTGGCCAAGACTCTGGGGCGCATCGACGATTTCAGCGCGCAACAGGAGGCGTATTGCGTCGCCGCCACGCTGGATGAGATCGACTTTGCGTTCAAAAACGCCCGCGCCGCCACCAAGGCCTGGGCCATTGGCGACCTTAAGGCCGTGCAGCGTTTGTCACCGGATTCGGCGCTACTGGCCTGCCTCGAAGGCGCACCGTCCACCAAGGCCATGCTGGGGCAGTCGGTCGAACAGACGGTTGGAGCGATCAACAAGGCGCTGGAAACACCGGGCAAGTCGATAATGGTTCTGCCCTTGTCGGCGCTGCTCACCCCCGGCGGAGCGTTGCAGCAACTGGAACAGCAGGGCGCGACCGTAACCACACCCGCGCTTTGACGTCATATGAATGTCATTGGACCCCGCGCATCCCACGCCCTAAACTGACCCCATGAAGCTGCTACCCCTCCTCGCCGCCGCCCTGCTTATCGCCTCACCGGTTTCTGCCGAGACCCTGCGCCTGATGAGCTACAATATCCGCTACGCCAATCCGCAGGACGTGCCGCCCTGGCCGGAGCGCGGCCCGCGCATGGCGGCGCAGATCGCCTTTGTTCAGCCCGACGTGCTGGGCCTACAGGAGGCCCTGCTGCCGATGGTCGATGACCTGTCGCAAGCCCTTGAAGACTATGACCATTACGGGGTCGGTCGCGATGACGGCGCCAAGGCCGGCGAAAGCACAACCGTTTTCTGGCACCGCAGCCGCTTTGAAAAAGTCTCAGCCGTGACGCAGTGGTGCGGTCAGACGCCCGATACGCCATCGAAGGACGCCGATGCCGCCCTGCCGCGCACCTTCACCCGTCTGATCCTCAAGGACAAACGCAGTGGTCAGGTCTTTGATGTGCGCAATGCCCATTTCGACCATGTCGGTGTCAAGGCGCGCGAAAACTGTGCGGCGCAGATTCTGAGCCTGCCGACTGTGCCGGGCGCGCATCTGATCGTGCTGGGCGACTTTAACAGCGGCCTCACCAGCGCGCCCTATAAGCGCTTCACCGCCGACACCAGCCCGCTGAAAGATACCCGCGTCGCCAGCCTGCGCCGCTTCGGCCCGACGGGCACCTTCAACGACTTTGATATCCGTCAGACCGATGGCGACGCCATCGACCACATCTTTGTCGAACGCGCTCTGACTGTGACCCGTTTTGCCACCCTAACCGACAGCTTTTCGGGCAAGGTCATTTCCGACCACTTCCCCATCGTGGCCGATATCGAGCTGAAATAGGTATAGGTAACCACAGGTGACACAGATTTCACAGATGGGCGCTTCGCGCCTGTGAGGTGGCAACCGAAGCGCTTTCGGCCTAAGTCCCTTAATCTGTGCCGTCTGTGAAATCTGTGGTTTGACCCACTCATTTCACCTCAAGCCCGGCGAAAAAATTTCACACGAATTCGCTGCGGCACTTCTTGACTCTCTCCGGTACCGACCCTAACTCAGGGGCGCGTTAGCACTCGGACATACTGAGTGCTAACATTCATCTGAATAACATCGGAGACATCATATGAGCTTTCGTCCGCTGGGCGACCGCGTTCTCGTGAAGCGCGTTGAAGAAGAAGCCAAGACCAAGGGCGGGATCATCATCCCTGATACGGCCAAGGAAAAGCCGCAAGAAGGCGAAGTCGTCGCTGTCGGGCCGGGCGCCCGCAACGAAAAGGGCGAGCAAGTCGCTCTGGACGTGAAGGTCGGCGACCGCGTTCTGTTTGGCAAGTGGGGCGGCACCGAGGTCAAGCTGAACGGCGAAGACCTGCTGATCCTCAAAGAATCCGACATCCTGGGTGTGGTTGAGCGTTAATCCGCTCTGTCCCTCCCTATCCCGATAATACGCAACCAAAGGAACACCCGAAATGGCTGCTAAAGACGTACTGTTTTCCTCGGACGCGCGCGACAAGATCCTGCGCGGCGTCAATGTCCTCGCCAATGCCGTGAAGGTCACGCTTGGCCCCAAGGGCCGCAATGTCATCCTTGAAAAGTCGTTCGGCGCGCCGCGCTCGACCAAGGACGGCGTCTCGGTCGCCAAGGAAATCGAACTGGCCGATAAGTTCGAAAACCTGGGCGCGCAACTGATCCGTGAAGTTGCCTCCAAGACCAACGACAAGGCCGGTGACGGCACCACGACCGCCACGGTTCTGGCTCAGGCCATCGCCGTCGAAGGTCTGAAGTCGGTGTCTTCGGGCCGCAACCCGATGGACCTGAAGCGCGGCATCGACAAGGCCGTGGCCGTTGCCATCGCCGAAATCAAGGCTTCGTCCAAGCCCGTCACCTCGAACTCGGAAATCGCTCAGGTCGGCACCATCTCGGCCAACGGCGACACCGAAGTCGGTCAGATGATCGCTGACGCCATGGCCAAGGTCGGCAACGAAGGCGTGATCACCGTCGAAGAAGCCAAGACCGCCGAAACCGAGCTGGACGTCGTCGAAGGCATGCAATTCGACCGCGGCTACCTGTCGCCCTACTTCGTCACCAACCCGGACAAGATGGAAGCGGTCCTCGAAGACCCGTACATCCTGATCTTCGACAAGAAGATCTCGACCCTGCAACCCATCCTGCCGATCCTCGAAGCCGTGGTTCAGTCGGGCCGCCCGCTGCTGATCATCGCCGAAGACGTCGAAGGCGAGGCTCTGGCCACGCTCGTCGTCAACCGCCTGCGTGGTGGCCTGCGCGTCGCCGCCGTCAAGGCTCCGGGCTTCGGCGACCGCCGCAAGGCCATGCTGGAAGACATCGCCATCCTGACCGCCGGTCAGGTGATCTCCGAAGACATCGGCATCAAGCTTGAGACCGTGACCCTCGACATGCTGGGCCGCGCCAAGAAGGTGACGATCACCAAGGAAACCACCACCGTGGTCGATGGCGTCGGTGAAAAGGCGGAAATCGAAGGCCGCGTGGCTCAGATCAAGCAACAGATCGAAGAAACCACCTCGGACTACGACAAGGAAAAGCTGCAAGAGCGTCTGGCCAAGCTGGCCGGCGGCGTCGCGGTCATCCGCGTCGGCGGCTCGACCGAAGTCGAAGTGAAGGAAAAGAAGGACCGCGTCGATGACGCCCTGAACGCGACCCGCGCGGCCGTGGACGAAGGTATCGTTCCGGGCGGTGGTACGGCTCTGCTGAAGGCGTCGAAGAAGCTGGCCGACCTGACCGGCGACAATGACGATCAGACCGCCGGTATCGCCATCGTGCGCAAGGCTCTGCAGGCTCCGATCCGTCAGATCTCGGAAAACGCAGGCGTCGAAGGCTCGATCGTCGTCGGCAAGGTGCTGGAATCGAACGAAGCCAACTTCGGCTTCAACGCTCAGACCGAAAAGTACGTGGACCTGGTCGCCGATGGCGTCATCGACCCGGCCAAGGTTGTGCGTACCGCTCTGCAAGACGCCGCTTCGGTGTCGGGCCTCTTGATCACGACGGAAGCCGCCGTGGTCGAAGCCCCGAAGAAGGAAGCGGCCCCGGCTATGCCCGGCGGCGGCATGGGCGGCATGGGCGGTATGGACTTCTAATTTGGCTCACGTCCCGATCCTGCGGATCGGGACGTGGACAAAGGTCCATAGCGAGAAAATTTTTCTCGAAGCGGTTCTTCGAAAAATTTTCGAGTCTTATGTGGAAAGAGCGGGTCGTGAGACCCGCTCTTTTTTACATCACTTCGCTGTAAATCCAGACCTGTTGACGGTTTTCATACGGCGGATCAAAGTCATCGTCGCGCCCATAGGTGCTGTAGCCTTGCTCCCTAAAGCCTGCTTTTACTTTCAGACCGTAAGACTTCATCAGACTGCGCGAGGTCGGTATGGGCACCCATAGATCATTCACATCCGAACGGATTGCGAAAGCCGCCCAATAATCCTGATCGAAAAACACATCGACGCTACTGCGAAACAGGTCTGGATAAGAGATTATGGCCGTTACCCGTGCATGACGGAGGTGTTCAGGTTTGCTGGATTGCATATTTG
>Ga0233424_10002420_pt1 | contig 13401 bp, 11 predicted proteins | sample Watercolumn_Towu_FD_181011 | JGI IMG/M metagenome (GOLD analysis project Ga0233424, IMG submission 181011) | Freshwater microbial communities from Lake Towuti, South Sulawesi, Indonesia - Watercolumn_Towuti2014_125_MG | ecosystem: Environmental > Aquatic > Freshwater > Lake | place: Indonesia...
GCCAAGACGCGCAGCTCGACCAGCAGCGCCAGACCGGCCGCGATGGCGCCGGCGATGGCGATGATCTGCCCCGCCTCTTCGAGATTGAGCGCGAACCAGACGACACAGCCCACCGCCAGCGCGGCCAGGCCGGTCAAGCCGATGAAGCGCGACAGGAAATGCAACATGGTCCAGGCGGACGAAGATTTGGGTTTATTTACCGCCATCGCCTGCTCTCCAGACTACGAACCGTGAGGAAGCAACAGAACAAAGCCGTTGTGCAGTACAAGACAATTGCCCGCGAGTCGATGATGCCGCGGCTAAAGTCATGCTGGAAGTGCTCGGGGACCGTGAAGAAGTACAGCACCTGGTACTCCAGGCTGCTCGTATCCATCTCCGGCTGCCAGATGCCGACCACGATGAAGACGAGGCAAACGAACAGCGAGATGATCGCGGCGAGCATCTGGCTGTTGACGAAGCTGCTGATGAGCATGCCGATCGCCAGGAACATGGCGCCGGCGAGGGCGATGCCGAGATAGGTCGTGAGCACGGACGATGGATCGATGCCGCATTCGACGGTCCACCAGTTGCCTTCGTTGACGATCCACCAGGTCCCCGCGCCCCCCAGTCCGAGCACGACGAGCGCGACAAGACCGGCCACGATGCCCGCGAGCGCTTCGCCGTCGGAGAACTTCGAGAAGCACAGGCCGAAAAGTGTAATCGCCACGATGATGATTGCGAGGGCGATGATGCCGTAGCTCATCGCGGCGCCGGGATCGGCACTGATGGGAACGGTGCTCCAGTGCCAGTCGGTCAGCACGGGGAGGTAGAGTAGCGTAGGCAGCCACATGATGAGGTAGAAGCCGTAGCAGGCGACGTACTTGGCGAACACGACCTGCCAGTCGCGCACCGGGGCCGTCAGCAGCATCTCGAGCGTGCCGGTGCTGCGTTCCTCGGCGAACAAACGCATCGTCAAGAGCGGCGGGATGAAGAGGTAGACGAGCCAGAACGACACGTCGCCGACCATCAACTCCATCGGGAATGCGATGCCGCGCGGACCGGTCTCGGTGAGCTGATCCATGCTGCGGTAGAACTGATGCCCCGTCACGGCAAGGAAGAGCGCCAGCACGACGTACGCGATCGGCGAGTAAAAGTACGCATTGAACTCTCGGCGAATCAGGCTGAGAGTCGGTCGCATGGGATATTTCTCCAATCTTCCGCTTGCGGCTTGGCGCTCGCAGGAATCGGTCGAGTCGTAGGGTGGGTCGAGCGTACTCGCGAGGCCCACCGCATCGTTGCAAGGGCTGGTGGGCCTCGCGAGTACGCTCGACCCACCCTACGGCTACGGCTACGGCATTTGATGCTGCCAAATCGGGAAGTTATTTCCCGATGGTTACTAAACGAATACGGTCACATCAATGGCGACACCAAAGCCGCCTGGGAGGAATCTTCGTCTTCCGTGATCTGCACGAACAGATCCTCGAGGGTGGGACGCACGACGTTCAACTCCAGCAACAACCACTCATTTTCGGCGGCGAACTGGCAAAGGCGCGGCGTGAGGTCGCCGACGTCGCGCGTCGTGATGCGCAACTGGATGCGCTCGGCATACGGGTCGCTCAGCAGGCGCATATCGATCACGCCGTCCACGCCGCGAAAGCCATTGGGATCGCGGCTGCCCGAGACGACGAGGTGAATGTGGGCCTTGGCCTGCGCGCTGGCCTTCAATTCCTCCAGCGAGCGCGAAACCGCCACCTTGCCCTTGTTGATGATGATGACGCGGTTGCAGGTCGCTTCCACCTCGCTGAGGATATGCGTCGAAAGCAGAATCGTGTGCTCCTGGCCCAGTTCCTTGATCAGGCCGCGCACGGAGCGAATCTGCTTGGGATCGAGGCCCGCGGTCGGTTCGTCGAGAATCAGCACCGGCGGGTTGGCGAGCAGCGCATCCGCGAGGCCGACGCGCTGGCGATAGCCCTTCGATAGGGTGCCGATGAGCTGCGTCTGCACGTCGTCCACCCAGCAGCGTTCGAGGACATAGTCGATGCGCTTGCGGCGGGTGCTGCCCCCGGCCATCCCCTTCAAGCCGGCGCGGAAGTCGAGGTACTCGCGCACGCGCATCTCGCCATAGAGCGGGCAGCTTTCCGGCATGTAGCCGATGCGGCGGCGCACCTCGACGCTGTCCCAGAAAACGTCGAGCCTGTCGATGGTCGCCTTGCCGGAGGTGGCGGTGAGATAGCCGGCGAGAATGCGCATGGTGGTGCTTTTGCCGGCGCCGTTGGGCCCGAGGAAGCCAACGATCTGCCCGTCGGCGACGTCGAAGCTGACGTCTTGCACCGCTGCATAGTCGCCGTAGTACTTCGTCAGGTTGCGGACGTGAATCATGAGTGCCCCCGCCTGTCTGCCAGATAGCGCATACATAGCCATCCGCGCTAGCGTCGGCAAGGGGCGGGGGCGAGCTGATTGTGTTGCATGCTGTCCGGCAAGCGTCTATGATTCGTAAGTAACCAACACCGCCCTCGTCCCAGCGAGGAGCGCAAGGGGAAAACGTGATGATGAGAACTACCGTATTCGTCGAGAAAGTCGGCAAGAAAAAGTTCCGCGCGACTCTTTCCCAGCCCGTGGTTCTGGAAACGGAGGGCGCCTCGCAAGAAGAAGCGCTTGATCGACTTTTTGATCTTGCGAGCAAACGATTGTCTTCCGGCAAAGTGTTCGAAATGCAATTGCCCGCCGACATGCGCTCGAATCCCTGGCGAGCGTATGCTGGAGTTTGGAAAGAACATCCCGAGTTCGATGAATTCGTCGCGAACATCGCCGAATGCCGCCGAAACGCCGATCGGCGAGGTTCAAAATGAGTGTGTTCGTGTTGGACACCGATTGCTGACACTGCTGCTGCGTGGTCACGTTGGAATATCTGCGCGAGCTGCACGCTGTGATCCCAACGAACTTGCCATCACAATTATCACAGTGGAAGAAATCTTGACGGGTTGGTACACGCATAAGCCGTGAAAGAAATGCGACGACGCGTCCTAATTTGGTTGTGCGTTGCGGGACTGTTTACGACCTTCTTGATTTGGGTCGTGATGAGCAGTCGCCTTCTGTCGACATCATTGCCTGAGAATCCGCCAAGCCGTGATCCAGATGGGGTTTTCGAGCCCTTCCAGAAGGATGACTTTGCAGGCAGCCCAATCTTGTTTGATCCCAATGGCGAACAACTCGTCCGAATTGGGGAGCGTCGGGAACCCGAGACATGGGAACGCAAGAATGGAGTGATAGACGAAGCAACCAGAGAAGGAATCGTTGCTTTCTGGGACATCCGGACTCGAAAATTGATTGGGCGCGTCGTTCAGTCAGGCTCGATCAACGACGCGACTTTCACTCCTGATGGATCAAAGCTGATCACAGCAGCTAGCGACGGCAAGATTCGCATCTTCGGAGCCCCCAAATGGGACCTTGAACACGTCATCGAGCATTCCCGACCGAGGTCCATGCCGCGGCGTTTGGCAATGTTTCCGGACGGCAAGCGATTCATGAGCGCCGCATTCGCTTGGGGCTTCCAAGCTCGAATTTGGAGTCTTAGCGATTTGACCTCGACGCCACTCCTCGCAAAGCATGATTTGATAGATCAGGTGCTCGTTTCCCACGATGGCTCCCGCATTGCAATAGAACACTGCGGCGAAGGATCGACGATTGAAATCTGGGACGCGAAGAGGCTCGCGTTGCTTGGTCGTCTTCGACACGACGGCGGTTTTACGAGCACTGCCTTCAGTCCAGATGGCAAGTGGATTGCAACGTCGATCTATGCGGGATCGGTTGTCCTGTGGAACAGTACAACATTTGAACCGCATGTGAAGCTGCCAACATACCGATGGCCGGAATCCCTGGCGTTTTCAAAGGATGGAAAGCTGCTTGTGTGCAGTACGGGCTTTCACTCCGGAACGGACGGTGAGGTCGTGCTCGGCAAAATCCTCATTTGGAGTGTAGATAGTGGCAACTTGCTTTTTTCATTTCGTCCCCACGGCGACACCACCGGAAGGATGGAGATGGCGCTATCGCCGGATAATCGCTGGCTTGTCGTTGATTCCATGGTGTGGGATTTCGAGAAGATTCGCCGCGAGATCGGGCATTAGCGCCGGCACGAATGTTACAGTAGAATGCGTGAGGAGAAGACATGGGCGACGATCCAACAAAAATCTTGTGTTACTCGGCCCCTTCCCACTTCGTCGATCCCGAAATTGAAGCGTACAAGAAGGACGTGGACCGTACGATCCTGCGAGAAAATCTCAAGCTCACGCCAGCAGAACGTCTGGAGAAGTTCGAGCGTTTCGCGGAGTACGCGCGAGAACTGCAAGAAACAGGCCGGCGAGCGCGGCAGCGAGGCTAATTGGAGGTCTTCGGCGTCAAGTGTCGCTTCGTGAATCTCGAGAAACTGATTGTCCTCAAACGCGCGGCAGGCAGACCCAAGGATTTTGAGGTCCTTGCAGAACTGGAAGCGCTGCTGGAAGAACGCAGCCAACAGAGCAAATCTCCATGACCGACGACCTCACACCCCTGACCTCCGCGAATCACTGGCTCGGCTGGCTGGGCGAGAACCCCGGCGGCGCCGTGCGCGGCGAGATCGAGCGACTACTGCGGCAACAAGTCCCCTCGGCGTCGCTGGCGTGGCTTCGCATCACGGCCGAGCCGAACTTCCTCACCGGCGGCCGCAAAAGCCCGGAAGACGAAAAGAAGATCATCGTGACGCGCGCTGCACTTGCCGTGGCGTTTGAGCTGGAGGTCCGGTCCGACGACAGAACCGATGAGCTGAAGGGCGCCTTTTCCTGGGTCGCCGTCGGGCTCGACGGCGCCAAGCCGCGCTATCGCGTCTGGCTCGACCTCAGCACCGAGATGCCCTGGGCCGCCGAGCAGCTCAAGGCGCGTATCTACGAGATCGATCGCCCGCAAACGTAGCGATTGGTCCAACGGCATTGAGTTTGATAGGCTGTCGAGGTTGTCAACCTCACGGAGACGGGCCATGAAATGCCGCCTTGCCTTCGCGATCCTCCTCCTTGGATTGGCCTCAACCGGCCGCGCTGAGCCGGTGTTTGAGAAGGTCGATCTCTTCGAGGCGGGGAAGGACGGCTATGCTCTCTATCGCATCCCGGGCATTGTCGTCGCGCGCAGCGGCGTCGTGCTGGCGTATTGCGAGGCGCGCAAGAACGCGGGAGGCGACTGGGGGCGAATCGACCTGATGCTGCGGCGGTCCACCGACAACGGCAAGACGTGGGAGCCGCGCCGGCATCTCGTGCAGTTTGATCAGATGTTCGAACGCAATCCGGTCGCCGTCAAGCAAAAGCTCGGCAAAGAAGGCGAAACCACGCTCAACAACCCGGTCGCCATCGCCGACGCAAAGACGGGCGCGGTGCACTTTCTCGTCTGCGTCGAGTACGCGCGCTGTTTCTATCTGCGCACGGACGATGACGGCAAGACCTTCACCAAGCCGGTCGAAATCACGGCGACCTTCGACAAATTCAAAAGCGAGTACGACTGGAAAGTCCTGGCGACCGGGCCCGGTCACGGCATTCAGCTTGCGTCCGGCCGGCTGATCGTGCCGATCTGGCTTTCCACCGGCACCGGCGGACATGCCCATCGCCCGAGCTGCGTTGCCAGCATCTACAGCGACGACCACGGCAAGACCTGGCAGCGCGGCGACATCGTCGTGCGCGATCCCGATCTCGCCAATCCGAGCGAGACGGTCGCCGTCGAATTGACCGACGGCACGGTGATGTTCAACATTCGCCACGAGGGGAAGCAGCAGCGCCGGGCGGTGTCGATCAGTCCCGACGGCGCGACGAAATGGTCCAAGCCGACTTTCGACGATGCGCTGCCGGAACCGGTTTGCATGGCGAGTCTGATCCGTCTTTCCAAGGGCATTCTCTTCGTGAATCCCGACAACCCGACCGGTCGGGAGCGCAAGAACGTCTCGGCTCGTCTAAGCACCGACGACGGCAGAACGTGGGCCAGCGCGAAGTCGATCGAGCCTGGCCCGAGCGGCTACAGCGATCTCGCTGTGGCGGGAGACGGGACGGTCCTTTGTTTCTACGAGCGCGGCGCAATGGAGAAGACACGCCCGCGCTGGCTCACCGTGGCGCGCTTCAACCGTGATTGGCTGCAGGCTCCAAGCAAGTAAGGAATCGCTGATGTCTATGACACGTTGCCCACAATGCCAGGCGCCGATGACGAGTGCTGAGGCCGGTGCGGGGCGTTGCCCGATGTGCGACGCCGTGATTGCGCCGGCCGCCAAGTCGGCGCCGCAGGAACAGCCGATGCCGTCCGCCCAGCCGCCGAGCACGGTGCGGGCGATCGTGCTTGCGGTGATGGGTTCGTTCCTGTTCTGCGTGCTTCCGGTAGGCATGATGTTTTACTTCGGCCTGCCCGATCCGCCCAAGGAACCGGAGAAGAAAGACCCGCAGATTGCCAAGGCCAAAGACGCCGCGCCGAAACTTCCGAAGGTCGAACCAAAGCCGAATCCGACCGACGAAGCCAAGGCCAAGAAAGATTCCCTTGCGGACGGCAAGGACGGCAAGGACGGCGTGGACGTCGAGCCAAAGAAGCTGCCGGAAAAGAAACCCCATGTGGAACCGAAGAAGGACGACACTAAGACGGAAAATCCCAAGAAAGAAGTGCCAAAGAAGGAAGAGGTGAAGCCGCCCCCCAAGGTTGAACCTGAAAAGCCGAAGGTGGAGCCCAAGAAAGTTGAGCCTGCCATCGTCAATGCCAAGATCATGCGTCTCGTTGCCAACGACGCGATCCGAATTGACGGCGACCTGGGAGACTGGAAGGACATCGAGCCCGCGCTGCTTCATCCGGTCGAGCGCGGGAGGCCGACAAAACCGGTCGTGCATCGGCCGAAGTCGCAGAAAGCCTACTTCGCTTACTCGGTCAACGGAGTGTACATTGCCGTCGATGTCGTCGATACGAGCGGCGTGCTTGAAAACAGCGGCAAGCCGGACAAGGGCATGTGGGCGTTCTGGGATTGCGACGCCGTGGAGGTTTTCATCGACACCGCAGGCGCCCGGCCCCGCGAGCGCGGCGATCCAAGCTCGCACCAGTTCTTCGCGCTCCCCTTTGCGACCTCGAAAGAGCCGGGCGTGGGGGGCTACGAGTCGCGCATACTGCGAAACAAGGCGGGCCGCACCGACTGGACGATCGTCGCGTTTCCCGACACGGTGGTGCAGCGCGCCGCCAAGAAGACCGCCGACGGCTGGGCGATGGAGTTGTTCATTCCGAAATCGTGTTTGCGGGAACCGGACCTGAAGGCGGGCAAGACCATCGGCTTCGAGATGCAGCTCGATTCCGGGACGAACCTGTATTACTTCTGGGCGTGCCAGGACCCGCTCGTGCAGGTCAGCACCCATCCGCAACGCTGGGGCGAACTGCTCCTCGCCGGCACGGATGGAACGATGGAGGTGCTTGACGCCAATCATCAACCGATCAAGGCTTTCTCACCCGGCCAGACGCTGCACATTCGCGTCACCGATCGGGATGCCAGCCCCGGCAAGCTCGACGTTGTCGTGCGAACCAAGAGCGGGGCGAGGCTCGCGATTGCGCTTCAGGAAAAAGTGGTTGGCTCCGGCGTTTTCGCCGCGGACCTGCCAACGCGGCTCAAAGCACGCCAGCCGAGCGACCCGCCGTTTCTTGATGTCGAAACGAACGATGTGATCACAATCGAGTACGTCGATGCCATTCGCGCCAACGGCGAGCGCAAGGTGCCAGTTTGCGCCGAGGTGCGGCTGCCGTGACGGTTGCTTTGCAAGTTCTGCTCGAAGACAACCATTGCATCGCGGTGGCGAAACCCGCCCCGCTTCTGACGCAAGCACCGCCGGGCGTGCCGTCGCTGGAAGCGCTCGTGAAGGCGTACCTGAAGGAAAAGCACGGCAAGCCGGGCAACGTCTATCTCGGCGTGCCGCATCGGCTCGATCGCCCAGTATCCGGCGTGGTTCTGTTCGCGCGCAACAGCAAGTCGGCCGCGTGCCTGGCCGAGCAATTCCGCGAGCGTACCGTGGTGAAGACCTATTGGGGCATCGTCGAAGGCGAAATTGAGCCGGCCTGCGGCGTGTGGGAAGATTGGCTGCGCAAGGCCGGCGACGAGGCTCGCGCTGAGCGAACGGACGAGCGCGCCGAAGGGGCGAAGTTTGCCTCTCTGCACTATCGCGTGATCGAGAAATCTTCGGTCGGGACGTTCGTTGTGTTCGCGCCGACGACGGGGCGAATGCACCAGATCCGCGTGCAGGCGGCATCGCGCGGACATCCGCTGCTCGGCGACGCGCTGTACGGCTCGACGTGCCCATTCGGCCCGGCGCCTGACTTGCCGCGCGACCGGATCATCGCCCTGCACGCGCGAAGCTTGACTTTCCTGCATCCGCTCCGCTACGACCCGGTCACGGTAGCGGCGCCGTTGCCGGATTATTGGGAACGGCGTAGTTGACCATTAGGCTGCGCGGGTTCACTTGCGCGAAACCGCAAGCGAGCGCTGACGCACGAGAGGTCGGGAGCTCGATCGATTGCGGTTTCGCGCGCAGAATCACTTGGTTTCTCAATGTCAATGACAGCCGACATTATCGAACGCATTCTCGCCGCGCTGCCGCAGCGCACGATCGGCATCGTCGGCGATTTATTCCTCGACCGCTATCTCGACCTCGATGCGGCATTGACCGAGCCGTCCATCGAAACGGGGCTCGATGCCTATCAGGTCGTGAAGGTCCGCTCTTATCCGGGCGCTGCCGGCACGGTCATCAACAACCTCGCGGCGCTCGGCGTCGGACGCATCGTGCCGATCGGAATGGTTGGCGATGACGGCGAGGGATACGAGCTTCAACAGGCGCTCGGCTCGCTTCCCGGCGTGACCCAGGAGCTTTTGGTCAAGACCGCCGCGCGGCGCACGCCGACGTACACCAAGCCGATGCTGATGAACGGTCAGGCCCCGGCGCGCGAACTCAATCGGCTTGACATCAAGAATCGTCAGCCGATGCCTGCAGACGTCACGGCGTGCCTGCTCGACGCGCTCGATCGAGCCTGGCAGTCCTTCGATGTGCTGCTCGTCGTGGATCAAGTCAGCGAACCGGAGTGCGGCGTCGTCACCTCAGCGATGCGCGAGCGCCTGGCCGAACTGGCTGAACGCGATCCTGGCAAGATCGTCCTTGCGGATAGCCGGATGCGCATCGGGTTGTTTCGCAACGTCTGGCTCAAGCCCAATGAACGCGAATGCCTGAGTGCACTTGCCGCGGAGCGACCCATCGAAGACGCGTTGCGCAAACTCGCGGCGGCGATGAAACGCCCCGTCGTGTGTACCCGTGGCGACAAGGGAATGCTGATCGCGGGATCGGAGCATGACGCCTTGCTGGAAGTGCCGGGATTTCGCGTGGAGGGCCCGATCGACACGGTTGGGGCAGGGGACTCATCGAGTGCGGGTCTGGCGTGTGCCCTGTCCGCGGGCGTCTCGCTAGCCGAGGCTGCCGCCTTTGCCAACCTTGTCGCATCGATCACGATTCAGCAGATCGGCGTGACCGGGACGGCGTCGCCGGAACAGGTTCGCCGACGCTGGGCTTACTGCACGTCTTCGTAGCCGCCCAATTCGCGAGCGAATTCATCGCGTTCCTTGCGCGTAGCGTCGAGGTCGAAATGCACGCACTTGGCTTCGAGCTGGAGCTGATCGACCGCTTCCTGAGCGATCCGCAAGAGCCGGCTATGCAGCCGCGTGTAGTGGTAGAGGCGGTCCGTGAGCGGCAGCAACTTCGTACGCAGGTGCAAGGGCAACTGCTCGATCTGATTGCGAAGTTCGATAAGCTCGGCAGGAATCTGGTCCTTGCGCCATTCGGTGGTCGGAGAAATTGCCATGAAATAGCTCCATCGTTGCAGCGGTTGAGAGACCGTAATAACGGGCAAGCTTCCGCTCTTGCCAGAGAGAGTGGCAGGCTTCACGCAACTTGAATGCCGGATTCTCCTAATTCTTCAAATTTCACAAATCCTCGTCTTCCGTGAGGCTTCGGCATGGGACCGGACTTGCGCAGTGTTAACAAACCTTTACGCCGCGCCGGATGCATTGCTCTTTTCTGCTAACGAAAATCTTGCTAGAAGCCTGCGGCAACTATCTCGGGCCACCGAGTCCGAAGTGAAATCAACTCAAATAGGGATGTAGCCATGGCTGTTGGGCGCATTTCCAGATTGTTGGCAGGTATCGGCGCGGGGCTCGGTGTGGGTCTGCTCGTCATTGCAGGCTTCGCATTCGCCCAGGGCGGCATGCATCGCAACGGCTTCGACACCAAGCCCGGCTGGCTCAAGGGGGGATTCGACGCCGTCTACGAGGAGATTGCCCACAAGATCGACGACCGCGAGCCGCACAACGGCGCAGGATCGGAATACATCGAAGTCGACGTCAAGAAAGGCGACTCGATCCACTATGTCTACCCCGTCGGCAAGGCGATGGTGACGGAAGAACTGCGCGCCTCGCTCTGGATGCGCGCCAACCGTCCGGGCATGCAATTGCTGGCCCGCGTCGTGCTTCCCAATGAGCGCGATCCGAACAATCTCGACTACCGCCTGACTACCTACATCAAGGGCGATTCCTTCCAGCTCGTCGGCCGATGGCAACTGCTCGAACTCAGCAGGCCGAACGTGCGCCTGAAGGAACAGCAGCAGATCATGTCGGCCGCCGCCAATCGCAATATCGACTTCACGGGCGCCTACATCGACGCCCTGGTCCTCAACGTCGCCGCCGGCCCGGGCCCGACGCGCGTGTGGATTGACGATCTCGAGGTTGGCCCCGTGCAGTCCGCGGTGTCGGCGCCGATCGTGAAGCCCGACAACAACAACCCCGCCAATCCGAACAGCGTCGTCCGTCCGCCCGTGCGGAACAATGTCGTCGAATTCGACAGCAATCGCCTTCTGGTGGGCAAGAAGCGCATGTTCTTCCGCGCCGTCCGTTACACCGACACGATGCTCCCCGTCCTGCGGAACGCCGGCTTCAACACGGTCTTCTTCGATCGCGACGCCAATCCGGCCATCATCAATGAAGCATCCGAACTGGGCCTGTGGGTCGTACCCGAGATCAGCATCAGCGACGACAAGGGCGTGATGCTCGCGCCGGAGGATATTGCCAAGCAGGTTCAGCGCCATGCGGACAACGATGCCGTGCTCTTTCGCCGCATCGGCGGCGTGCTGTCGTTCGGCCAGGCCACGCAGGTCGCGCGGGCCGCGCAGATCGCTCGCACGGCCGATCCGACGCATCCGATTTCCGGCGACGTCTGGGACGGGTTGATGCCGTACTCGCGCAGCCTGAACCTCGTCGGCGTGCACCGGTGGCCGCTCATGACGACGCTGGAGATGTCGCGCTATCGGGAATGGCTGGAGCATCGCCGCAAGCTCGCCCTGCCCGGCGCGTTCACGTGGACGTGGATTCAGACGCACATTCCCGAATGGTACAGCGAGATTCTCTATAACCAGCCCGCCCAGGCCGCCTTCCGCGATCCCGTCGGCCCGCAACCCGAGCAGATAAGGCTTCTTACCTACACCGCCCTCGCGACCGGCTATCGCGGCATCGGCTTCTGGTCCGATCGCTTCCTGGCCGACAGCCATCAAGGCCGCGATCGGCTGCTGTGCTGTGCGCTCCTGAACCAGGAACTGGAGATGCTCGAATCGCTGCTCGTCACCGTCGAGGACGCCCCGGTGTGGGTCGATACCAGCGCCATCGACGTCAAGGCAGCGGTGCTGCGCTGCAACCAGGGCATCATCGTGCTGCCGATCTGGCAAGGACGCTTCTCGCAACTCGTGCCCGGACAGGCCGCCGTAACCAAGCTGACAATCACGGTGCCGCAGGTGCCCATCACGTCGCAGGCGTGGGAAGTTTCGCCCGCCGAGGTTCGCGGGCTCAAGACGGAGCGCGTGGACAAGGGCCTGCGCATCACGCTGCCCGAATTCGGCCTCACGTCCGCAGTGCTCTTCACCTCCGACACCAACCTGATGGCCAAGCTTCAGGACCATGCGCGCGGCAAGCGCCAGGTCGCCGCCCAATGGTCGTACGACATGGCCTTTGCCGAGTACGAAAAAGCCGTCAAGGTGCAGGCTCAGCTCGAACAACTCGGCGCCAGCGTGCCCGAAGCGAACGGCCTGCTCGAAGACGCCCGCAAGCGCCTGCAGAAAACGAAAGAGCTTTGGGAACGGCAAGCTTTCAGCGAGGCGTATCACGAAGCGCAACGCGCCGCCCGGCCCATCCGCATCCTGATGCGCGCCCAGTGGGAGAAAGCGGTTCGCGGCCTGGAGACGCCGGTCGCCAGCCCCTACGCGGTCAGCTTCTACACGCTCCCCAAGCACTGGCAGTTCATCGATCAAGTCAAACGCTCCACCGTGGCGGCCAACCAGCTTCGCGGCGGCGATTTCGAACTCTCCGCCGCTCGCGTCCAGGACAACTGGAAGCTCGATCGCCCAACCCTCGACGATGTGGACATGCTTGCCGAGCGCGTCAGCGAAATGCCCGGGACCAAGAAAGGCAACGGCCTGGAGACGCCGATCGAAGGCAAGCAATGCTTGATGCTGCAGATCAAGCCCCGCGCCGGCAAGACGCCCCCCGTTGCCCTCGAGAACACCGTCCTGTCGCTGACCAGCCCCGACGTCAAACTGCCGCCCGGCACGCTCGTCCAGGTCAGCGGCTGGATCCACATCCCGGCCCCGATCACCGCGTCCCCGGACGGCGCCTTGCTCTTCGACAGCACCGGCGGCGAACCGCTGGCGACGCGCCTGGCCGACCCGACGCCGTGGAAGAAGATCACCGTCTATCGCCGCGTCCCCGCGTCGGGGAGCGTCAACGTGACGCTGGCCCTCACCGGCATCGGCACCGTCTTCTTCGACGACATCCGCATCGAACCACTCGTCGCCCCAAGCGGCATCGCCTTCGACCGGTAGCGTTTCGTTTCACGCAACCTGACCTACCTGCTCAAATGCAAATGAGCACCCAGGTCCGCGTGCAAACCGCATGATGAAAACCGTGGTTTGCGAGGCCAAAGCGACCTGGATGCTCACCGCCGACAAGGAGGCAGCCATTCCTGCATGCAGCTTTGGCGATCACGCCCATTCTTCAGCGATCACCAGCTCGTGATTGCCGCCCGCCGACGCAAGTGCTGAATAATTAGCCGGTTGCCCGTTTCTAAGTCGCCGCGATCACGAAATCATCACATAAGGGCTGTTGGACAGGCTCCACGGTGGCATTGACGAAAGATTGCGGCGCGGATCGAATGCGCGTGAATGCAAGTACCAAGTGCCCATTCAAGTCCTAGAGCCTGTTATGCACTTGTGAAGTCCGGACGGGCGAATTGGCTCAGCATGATCACGACGGAGGCGAGCCAGTGCCAACCAGCGAGAGTGTTCGCCAATCGTTCGTAGTCGCGCGCGAGCCGG
>Ga0233424_10002422_pt1 | contig 13391 bp, 7 predicted proteins | sample Watercolumn_Towu_FD_181011 | JGI IMG/M metagenome (GOLD analysis project Ga0233424, IMG submission 181011) | Freshwater microbial communities from Lake Towuti, South Sulawesi, Indonesia - Watercolumn_Towuti2014_125_MG | ecosystem: Environmental > Aquatic > Freshwater > Lake | place: Indonesia...
CACGCGACTCGCGCGTCCCCTCCGGTAGGTCCTGCACACGCAACCCAAACACGCGCCCGGTGTCGGTCACCACAAGCAGGCTGTCGATGGTCTCCGCCAGCAGGAGCGCCGTCATGGGGTACTCACGTTGGGCGGGGCGACGATAGGTGTCGCGCGGGCACACCTTTGCCGCGCCGTCGATGGCGACAACGACCGTAACCGGCAGGTTCTCGACGCCGGGCACGACCTCCGTCACCTCGATGGTCGGGTCGCCGGCGACATCGATCACGGTGCGCCGGGCGTCGCCAAGTGCGGCGAGCGTCTCGCGCATCTCCGCGCGCACCGCATCGACCAGCAACGACGGGCTCGCGAGCAACGCCTCGAGCTCGGCGATGCGGGCAACCAACGTGCGTTGCTCCTCGGCGAACTTCGCGGCGTCGAGCCGCGTCACCTGCGCGAGCGTCATGCTGGCAATCGTCTCGGCTTGGACCTCGGAGAGGGCGTAGCGCTCCCGGATCGCGACCTTTGCCTCGGTGCGGTCAGCGGCGGCCTGGAAGATGCGGACCACTTCGGTGGCGTTCGCCGCCCCGATGATCAGGCCTTCCACCACGTGCAGTCGTTCGCGCGCGCCTCGCAGGTCGTACGTGGCCCGACGGCGCAGCACGTCGATCTGGTGATCGTTGTAATGGCGCAGGATCTCGACCATTCCCGCCTGTCGTGGTTGCCTGGCTGGCTCCCAGGACGCACCGAAGAGGTACACCATCTGCACGGAGACTGCAGTCTGCAAGTCGGTGTAGCGGTACAGGGCATTGAGCATCTGCACGGGGTCGGCATCCCGCTTCACGTCAAGGACAATCCGGATGCCCTTCTCGGTGTCGGACTCGTCCTTCACGTCAGGGACAAGCCCGTCGAGGCGCCGGTCGTTGAAGGCCTTGACGATGCTGGCCTTCAGGCGGGCCTTGCTGAGGGGGGGCAATTCGGACACCACGAGCGACCGTTGACGCCCGTTCTCCTCGAGCTTTACGGCGCCGCGCACGACGACGCGCCCTTTGCCGGTCGCGAGGTACTCGCGGATCCCGTCCTCGCCGACGACGATCCCACCACTTGGGAAGTCCGGGCCTCGAACGTACTGCATGAGCTCATGGACAGGCATCTGGGGCTGGTCGAACAGCGCGAGGCAGGCCGCAAGCACCTCCGCGAGGTTGTGCGCCGGGATGTTCGTGGCGAGCCCGACGGCAATGCCACTTGAGGGGTTGCAGACCGGTGGGATGCGTGCCGGCAGGTAGTCCGGTTCGACGACCTTCGGGTCCTGCTTGTATGACGGCTTCAGCGGCACCGTCTCTCGGTCAATGTCGCGCAGCATCAGCTCGCCAAGCGGCGACAGGCGCATCTCGGTGTACCGGTACGCCGCGGCCGGGTCGTCGTCGATCGACCCGAAGTTGCCCTGACCCTCGACGAGGGGGTACCGCAGGGTGAACTCCTGCGCGAGGCGCACCGCGGCGTCGTAGACCGCCGTGTCGTTGTGTGGGTGGTAGTCGCCGAGGACCTTCCCGACGACCTCGGCAGACTTGACGGTGGGGCGCGTCGAGAGGTAGCGATTTGCCCACATGCAATACAAGATACGCCGCTGCACCGGCTTCAGCCCGTCTCGCGCATCGGGCAACGCACGATCAGTGACGACCGAGAGCCCGTAGGTCACGAAGGCGCGTTCGAGGATCGCCCCGAACTCCTCCAACTTGACCGTGCCGGCCCCTTCAGCGTTGCTCATGCGCCGACCAACCCTCCCGCGTCCCTGACCGGCTGCGCCTAGACGTCAAGCTCGCCTACCTGGCGGGCGTTTTTGGCAAGGTAGCTGCGGCGCTGCTCGGCGTTCCCTTCCTCCATGAGAGCGGAGACCAGCTCTTCGGCCACAGCGGCGTCGTACAACGTCACCTGGCGAAGCACGCGGTTCGCCGGATCGAGGGTCGTCTCGCGAAGCTGGCGCGCCGTCATCTCGCCGAGGCCCTTGTACCGACGGAACTCGGCGTTCGCCGCGCCGCGGTTCTGCGACTGCCACCGCACGCGGGCCTCGTCGTCGACCAGCCAATGGGTTTTGCCCTTCCACGTGACGGAATACAGGGGAGGCGACCCGATGTAGACATGGCCTTTCTCGAGCAGCTGCGAGAACTCGCGGAAGAACAAGGTGAGCAGCAGGCACTGGATGTGGAGGCCATCGACGTCGGCATCGGTCAGGATGACGATGCGCCCGAACTTCAGACGCCCGATATCGAACGACGCGCGGGTGCCGCAGCCGAGGACGCTGATGATCGTGCGGATCTCCTCGTTCTCGACGACCCGCTTCAGGTCAGCTTTTGCGACATTCAGGGGCTTCCCGCGCAGCTTGAGGATCGCCTGGAAGTCGGCAAAGCGCCCTTGGGACGCCGAACCACCGGCACTGTCACCCTCGACGATCAGCAACTCCGACCGTGCGCGGTCCTTCGTGATGCACGGGATGAACTTCTTGGACACGGTCGTGTCGATCAGTTCCCCGCCCTTGCGCGTGCCGGTGCGCGCCAGTTCCTCGACCAGCATCGCCTCGTTGCGGGCGCGCTGCATCTCGTTGACCTTGCGCAGCCACTCCTTGGCGCGGTCGGGGTTGGCCTCGAACCACTCCTTCAGGCCCTCGTCGACGGCGGACCGCACGAACCCCTCGACCGGGGCGTTGTTCAGGCGATCCTTTGTCTGCCCCTGGAACTGCGGGTTCGACAGCTTGACGCTGATGACTGCCACCAACCCCTGCTGGATCACGTCGGGCTTGAAGGCGCCCTTTTCGCGGTCCTTGACGACGCCAGCACGGAGGGCCTGGTCGTTCAGGACGCGCGTGAGGGCGGCCTTGAACCCCGTCTCGTGCACACCCCCATCGCGCGTGCGGACGCCGTTGGCGAAGCTGTATATCGTGGTTCGGTAGCCGGAGTTTGGCAACAGGCTGACCTCAACCTGCACCGGCCCCATCCCGGCGTCCTCGCGAGTGCGGGTCACGGCGACGGGTGCGCGGAAGAGTGCGGTCGCATCAAGTGGCGTCAGCAAACGCACGTAGTCCGCGACGCCGTCGCGCGAGACGTACGTGCGGGTCTCGGGAGCTCCGACCTCCTCATCCCACCAGGTGAACTCAATCTCGAGACCCTTGTTCAGGAACGCTGCCCCCTGCAGGCGCCCCTCGATCAAGTCGATTGCGTAATGCGCGTCGGCGTCAAAAATCGTCCGGTCGTGGCGCCAACGGAACTCGGAACCGGTGCGCCCGGCCTCGTGCGGCGTCAGCTGTCGCACCCTGTGCGGTTGCGCCTCGCCCTGTCGGAAGCCCTGCGTGAAGCACAGCCCATCGCGCCAGACTGTCAGCTGCAGCTCCTCGGAGAGGGCATTGATGACAGTCGCGCCGACGCCGTGCAGGCCGCCCGCGGTCTTGTACGCCCCTTCATCGAACTTTCCTCCAGAGTGCGGGACGGTCAGGATGATCGTCGCCGCGGGCAACCTCTTGCCTTGGTACTCCTTGAGATCGATGGGGATGCCTCGCGCCTCGTCGCGCACGGTGACCCAACCGTCACGGTCAATGCGCACCCAAATGCGCTTGCCGTGCCCGGCGTTTGCCTCATCGACGGCGTTGTCGACCGCCTCATAGATGAGATGGCACAGGCCTGAGGTACTTGTCGACCCGATGTACATGCCGGGCCGCTTTCGTATCGCCTCGACACCCTCAAGGACCTGGATGTTGGCCCCCGTGTAGCTTCCGTCTGTGGGGGCGGGGGCGCGCGGTCGACGGGCGCGCGGGGTGGGCGCAGCGGCCTGCCTGTTAGCCGCCCCACCGTTGCCGGTGACGGGCGTCGTTTCATCACGGCTCACGCGGGCGGGTGCGGGCGGGACCACTGGCAGCGGCGGCGCGTCAGTGCCGGTTTTGGACGGGTCGGTCAGGCGTAGTTGCGTCATGGGCATGGATGCGTCGATTGGAACAAGTGTACGAGCCCGCGGACCCTCCCTCTTGTGACGGACGGCGACGTCAATCGGTGCGCGCGTTGTAGGGGCGTGTGGTCGCCATGTCCTTCGTCCTCCGCGTACGGCACGAAGTGCGCAGCATCAATCCCCCGAGCCTGCGAGGGGGTGCGTTGATGAGCCGAAGGCCCCCCTCCCCTCCCCGTTGCAGCAGCTTGCGCCTCCGGAGGAGCATAAGGAGGCGGGAGGATGGTCACGCCGGCGGCGACAGGACGAGAGCTGCCCCGCCAAGGACGCCGAGGTCGGTGCCCGGCGGTTCGATCTCCAGCCAGGCACGCGAGTCCCGGAGCCGGTGGATATCGCGGACCGCCAACCCAGCCATGCCCGCGTGGATTGCATCGACCACGACGTCACCTGCCGCCACGACACCCCCTCCGAGGACCACACGGTGAGGGTCGTAGGCCCGGAACGCGACGGCGATTGCGAGGGCGACGAAGCGCCCCTCTCGGGCCACAAGGTCGAGCGCATCCGCGTCACCATTCGCGGCGGCGGCTGTGACCGCGCCGGCGTCGATGCGCGACAGGTCGTTGCCAACGGCGAGGAGCAGGCCCGGTGCCCGGCCCGCCTCTGCCCTCATGCGCGCCGCCGCGCCAAGGGCCGGACCGGACGCGACCGCCTCGAGGCAGCCGCGGGCGCCGCAGACGCACGGGACGTCACCCGCCGCGGGATCGACCGCTCCCGCAATCCCAGGAAGGTGCCCCAACTCGCCAGCGCTGCCGACCCGACCGCGCAGGATGCGCCCGCCCTCCACCACGCCAGCGCCAATGCCCGTCCCGACGACGAGGTACGCTACGGTCGGGTTCGGGGGCAGCGTTGCGTCGGGGCGAGGGAAGGTTGCGAGGCCCCATGCCGCGGCGTTGACGTCGTTCTCAACGCGCGCGCAGCGGGCGCCATAGCGTGCGCGCAGCGCGCCTGCAATGCCAAGATCGACCCAGGCCATGTTCGCCGCACGCCGCAGGGTGCCCGTCACATGGTCGACGTTTCCCGCGCACGCAACGCCTATCCCCTTCAGGCGTGCCTGATGCCCGGCGTCCAGGCCACCGACGATCTCGTCAATGACCGCCGCGATGCTTGCGATGCCCCCGGCGTTGGTCGCTGGGTCGACCGGTCCGCGCGCTCGCAGCAGAACCTCCGCGTACCCATCATGCACCGCGACAAGCCCGGCGGCGACCTTCGTGCCGCCGACGTCGACGCCGATGGCGAGGTCACCGTCACGCATCATGGTCCTCCATCGTGGTAGGCGCGCGAGAACGATCAGCGCTACGCGCCGCGCTGGTAGACGACCTCGCCGGCAACAACGGTGAGGACGCACCGACGATCGCTGCCCGGCGCCGACTCCGGGCCGGGCCAGTCGCCTCCCAGCCGCGCGCCCGGCACCGGTGCGAGCGCGCAAACGTCAGCATCGAAACCCGGCGCGATCCGACCCTTGCACGCACCGAGGCCGAGTTGCAACGCCGGGACCGTCGACCCCATGCGAGCGGCGTCGGCAAGCGGGACGCCCCCGACGGTCGTGAGGAGCGCGACGTTCCGGTCGGCCGGCGACCCACTTCCCGCCAAGTTGCCGGTCGGGGACCAGCAGCCTAGGTCGTCGCGCACCTCGAAGGTGCGACCGGTGATCGGGTCGGCGTGGCGTCCCGGCGGCAGGCCCGCCCACGCCGTCGCGTCGGTGACGAGGGCAACGCGACCCGCCCCCTTCGCCCGCCACAAGACCTGCTGCATGATCGGGTGAACATGAGCGCCGTCGGCGATGAGCTCGCAGATGACGCGGTCATCGACCATCAGGGCGCCAGCCGCACCTGGGTTGCGGTGGTGCAAGGGTTGCATGCCATTGAAGGTGTGCGTGGCGTGGCGTGCCCCGGCGTCGACCGCGGTGCGCACGAGTTCGGGCGTTGCGGTGGTGTGACCGACGGAGACGGTGACCCCTGCGTCGGTCAGACGGGCGATGAAGTCGAGCGCGCCAGGGAACTCGGGCGCCGCCGAGACGAGGCGGATCGCACCGGCCGCGGCAGCCTGGAGCCGCGCAAAGTCGTCCCACTCAGGCAGGATTGCGCTGCGCCCTGAAGCCTCCCGGGCACCCCACGCGACCCACGCGTCCCAGTTCAGCCACGGGCCCTCGATGTGGAAGCCGAGTGCGCGTGCACCCCCCGTCGGCGCCCCAACGACCTCGGCGAGTCTCGGCAGCCACTCGCACATCGCGTCGGCCCACGCCTTTGGGCCGTCACCGGGCTTCGCGACGAGGCCGTAGTTCCCGACCGTCATCAGGAGGCCGGTGCAACCGCTCTCGGCGCGGCGCTTCAGGATTTCGCGCGTCGGCGCCAGTCCGTCGACGTAGCGATGCCCCCACCCACCGTGCGTGTGCACGTCGATGAAGCCGGGCATGAGGGTTGCACGAGAACCGAGGTTGATGGTGGTCGCTTCCGCTGGAACAGCGTCACCACGTTGGAGGAGGCGCTCGATCCGTCCGCGGGAAGTGAGGATGCCGATGGCACCGGCAACTGGATCGGGGTCAAGCACGCAACCGGCGAGGATGGCGAGGGGGGTGTCGGGCATGGCGCACGATACCGCCACGCGGGTGGGTGCGCGTTCACATTCGTGGCGCCCCTCTCCTGATCCTCCTCAGCGCAGCGCCTCTCAAGTCCTCCTACGGAGGCGCTGCGCTAAGGAGGACTTGAGAGGTACCTCGCTACTGCAACGGGAGAGGGACAGGGGTTGGCGGTACCTCCCGTCGTTGCGGGAACGGGGAGATGCTCGGTGCCGATGGCACACTTCGCTCATGCCGACGGTTTCAAAGCGGGCCGCGAACGGCCTGTCGCCGGAAGTTGACGCGTACCTCGCCAAAGCACCAGAGGCGTCCCGCGCCCGCCTGCACGAGATCGTTGCATTGTTCCGCTCGGAGTTGCCGGAGGCGACCGAACGCATCTCGTACGGAATCCCAACCTGGCACCTCGTCGAGAACGTGGTGCACGTCGCCGGATATGAACGGCACGTGGGCCTCTACCCCGGCTCCGCGGCGCTCGTGGCGTTCGCATCGGACTTCGCCGGCTACGCAACCTCAAAGGGCACCGTGCAGTTCCCGCATGACCGGGCGTTGCCGCTCGACCTGATTCGCAAGGTCGTGCGATGGCGGCTTGACCGCGTACGCGCTACCGAGGTACCTCCGTAGCGGGATGAAGGGCGCAGCGTCACCCGCGCGACGGCGTGCGACGCCGACCAAGCCAGCTGGCGCTGCCATTGCGCCGGAGGTGTCGCCCGAACAGGCCTCGGTAGACCTCGGCGGCTTGGTCGACCCACGAACAATCGCGTTTGTCGTCCCAACGGAAGTCAGACGCGTCGGGTGCGGCGTGCTTCATGGACTTACCGCTCGACTTGAAGGCGACCTATGGCAAGGGGATACTCGTGCCAGTCGTGGCGACGTGGGACGGGCGGGTCGCTAGCTTGCGCCCTAAGTCGCGCCTCCGTCAGAGGACCCGTAATCCGCGTACGCAGTAGCTTGCGCCCCCATAGGGGGATGTCCTCCTTGGCGCAGCGCCTCCGTCGCAGGACTTGAGAGGCGCTGGCGCGAAGGGGGATGCATCAGGGCAGCCTCGCGATGATGGGTGGCAGTAGCTTGCGCCACGGAGTGGAAAGGCGCGTTGCTCATTTGCGGGAACGACGTCCTCGCGCAGACGGGGAAAGGGCCGGGGATGTTGTGCACGTCACCGCGACCACCACCGATACCTTCCCGCGTGGGGCTCCTGCCACCCGCACTCGGGGCGGCACTCGATGCCACTGGGAGTGGGCGCGCGGCGTGGGATGGGCTATCGCCGTAAAGTCGGCGCGAATGAGCTCAGTGGATCGACGAGGCGAGGCGTGACGCCACGCGCGACGCACGGGTGGCAGTAGCTTGCGCCACGGAGTGGAAAGCGTGCCGTAGCTTGGGCCTCCGTAGGAGGAATGATCCTCGCGCGGAAGCCCCTGCAGCTTGCGCCTCCGTTAGGAGGGAAAGGCTAGCGATCCCGCCCCGCTCCCCTTTCGCGCCCTAACTCTGGTCGGGCGTGCGGGAGGTGCCCACCTCTGGGCCGGGGTCAGTACTCCCCGACCGTGCGCGACTTGACAAAGCCCCAGTCGATCTCGGCGCCCCACCCGGGCAGCATCGACGGCGAGAGGTGGCCATCGACGACATCCGGCGCGTTGGTGATGCCAATCTCGCGCGCACGGGCCACCGCCCCGGCGAACAGCTCGTACGCGTAGGTATTGGCGATGGCGCACTGGAGCTGCACATGGACGTGACCGCCGAGGCCGCCGACGGCGTTCATCTCGACGTTGGTGCCGTGCAGCTCAGCAAGATGCGCCAGCTTGACAAGGGCGGTCGTGCCATTGCGCGCGTTGACGCGGATCAGATCGGTGGCACCGGCCTTTAGCCACTCGGCACAAAGGCGCATGTCGTACATCAGCACTTCGGTGGCCATCACCGGCATGCGCGTCAGGGCGGCGCACAGTTGCTGGTAGCGCAGCATCTCCTGTTCGTAGAACGGCTCCTCAAGCCAGAGGAAGCCGAGGTCCTCCATCACGTGGCCGACGGTTATCGCCTCCTCGAGGGAGTACGAGCAGACGGGGTCGTTTATCAGGACGAAGTCGTCGCCGAGGGCACGGCGTAGTTCACCGAAGAGCGCAATGTTCTGGCGGGGCCCCTGGTAGTTGTGGAACTTGTAGGAGGTGATGCCCCAGCGGGCACGGGCGTCGTCGAGAAGGGCCAGGTAGGTTGGCGCGGTACCATCGCCGTCGCCACCGGTCAGGTAGGCGGGGATGCGGTCGCGTACCTGCCCGAGGAGGCGGCACACGGGCAGTCCGGCAACCTTGCCGGCGATGTCCCACAGGCAGTTGTCGAAGTTCCCGAACCACCCGGGGGTCTTGTAGACCCACCGCGTTCCGTGGTGCAGTCGTTGATAGGTCTCCTCGCGGCGCAACGGGTCGGTGCCGAGGACCTGCGTGCGGAGGACTTCCATCACGGCCGGCGTCGGCGCGCCGGTGCAGACGCCCTCGATGCCCTCGTCGGTGCGCACGACGAGGTAGGTCTCAGTCTCGGCGCGGTCCGACCCGGCGTCGCGGTGGGTGTAGCGCAGGCGGAACGGGTCCGGCACCTGCACGATCTCGAGACGCCGCGCGCGGGCCGGCAGCTCGACCACGATGGCCTTCATTTCAGTGATGCGCATACGGCGGGCCTCCTGCGGTGGTCACGGGCGACCAATACCTACTCCGGCACTCATCCCCCGTAGCACCAGCGGTAGCTCGCGCTCCCGGAGGGGGTTGTATGCCGGAGGAGGATGATGCACCTGTCTGATGGCGCACGACACGAGTGGGGCGGCACAACCATACCTCCTCCGGCATACTCGCAAGCTACTGGGGGAGTTTCAATGCGCGAGAAGCACGGGCCGATTCGGGTCGCCATCGTCGGCGTCGGCGTCATGGGGCGCGACCACCTGCGCAACGCCCGCGCCATCGAGGACGAGACCCCGGGTGTCCTTGAGGTGGTGGGCCTCGCCGACATCGACCTTGCACGTCGGGAAGGATTGGCCACACACCCTGACCATCCGGAACGCGCGCCGATCCCGACCTTCGACACGCCCGCCGCCCTCTTCGCCGCGACGCATCCCGATGTCGCGATCATCGCCACGCCGCATCCGCAGCATGAGGAGGGTGCCCTCGCCGCCGCCGCCGCGGGCATCCACGTGCTGTGCGAGAAGCCAATCGCACACACCCCGGCCTCGGCGGACAGGATCGTGCAGGCGTGTCGCGACGCGGGAGTCCTCCTCGGCATGGACTTCAATCAGCGCCTCACGCCCGGGTACGTCAAGGCCCGCGAGATGATTGCCCACGGCGTGATCGGCCGGATCTACCGTGTCAACTTCATCGCCAGCGCGTGGTACCGGACGCAGCGGTACTACAACTCGGGCGGGTGGCGCGGGACGTGGGCCGGCGAGGGCGGGGGCGTCATCATGAACCAGGCACCGCACCACCTGGACCTCTACTGCTGGCTTGCGGGGACGCCGGACCGCATCAAGGCGGTAGCGCGCACGCGGATCCATGAGATCGAGGTGGAGAACACCGTGGCCGCCCTCCTGGAGCATGGCGACGACCGCGTGGACACCTTCTACACCACGACCTCGGAGTGGCCGGGGCGCACCGAGTTCCTCTTTCGAGGGACGCTGGGGACGCTTGAGGTGATCGACGGGCGCATCCGCCACTACAAGATGGCGCGGCCGCTCGAGGAGAACCTCCTTGAAGGCGCCCACGGCGTCGCCCCCGAGGGCGAATGGCACGACATTGAGGTCGACCCGCCGGCGCGCGGCCTCGGGCAGCACAAGGAGATGATCCTGCGCTTCTGCGCGGCGGTGCGCCTTGGAGACCCATCGTTGCTGGTTGCCAACGGCGAAGACGGCGTCCGCGCGCTCGAATTGGGGAACGCGATGTACCTCGCCGCGCACCACGACACCACGGTGGCCATGCCGGTCAATCGCGCGGCGTATGACGCGTTCCTCGCAACAAAGGTGGAGGAGGTGGCGACCAGGGGTTCTCGCAAGCGCGCCGGCGTGGTGGAGTACCGCGGGGCGGCGCCACCGTCGGTGTGAGCATGCCCATCACGGGCGGGAGAACCCCCACGCATCCACGTACCCCCTCCCCCGCCGGCCGTACGGCGTGCGCACTGGCTTGCGCCTCCGTAGGAGGACTGAGGATCGGGAGAGGGGCCGTACGGCATGCACCCTAGCTTGCGCCCCCGCAGCGCGGGGATGAATGAGCAGTAGCTTGCGCCTCCGCAGGAGGAAAGGGGGATGTACGCTCGACCCGCACGTTGCGTCGCGAGAGGAGAGTCCGCCGGATGCGCATCACCGCCGTCGAAACCATCGTCCTGCGAGTCCCGGATGTCTTGCACATCAACGACAGTGCCCAAGATGCCATTGTCATCCGGGTGCATACCGACGCGGGCATCACCGGCATCGGCGAGGTCGACTCGTCGCCAGAAGTCATCCGCGCGATCATTGAGGCGCCGCGGTCGCACCGTGTGTGCACCGGCTTGGCGCAGGTCGTGATCGGCGAGGACCCGCGCGACATCGAGCGCCTGTGGGAGCGCATGTACCGCGCTTCGGTCTGGTACGGCCGACGCGGCGCAGCGATCCAAGCAATGAGCGGCATCGACCTCGCCCTCTGGGACATCAAGGGCAAGGCGCTTGGCCAGCCGATCTACAAGCTCCTCGGCGGCGCCCTCCGCACCTCCGTACCGGCGTACGCCAGCGTGCTGATGCCGGAGACACCCGACGCCGCCTTCGCCGAAGTACGCCGGTGGCGCGACCGCGGTTTCACGGCGATCAAGCTCGGGTGGGGTCCGATGGGCTTTGACGTCGCGGCCGATGCCGCCCTCGTCGGAGCCGCCCGCGAGGCTGCTGGTGACCGCATGGAGGTGATGGTCGACCTCGGCTTCTACCCTGGGCCAGACCTCGACTGGGGGTGGGACGCGTCACGCGTGCTCGACTTCGCGCGGGCGATCGAGCCGTTCCGGCCGTACTGGCTCGAAGAGTTCCTGCCGCCCGACGACCTCAACGGGTTCGCGCGCGTCGCCGCCGGCACGACCATCCGCACCGCAGGTGGCGAGAACTGCATGGGCCGGTACGAGTTCATCGACCTGATGGATCGCGGGCAGGTCAGCGTGGTGCAGCCGGATGTGACGCGCTGCGGCGGGATCACGGAGGCGCTGCGGGTCGCCCACCTCGCCCATGACCGTGGCCTGCCGTGCATCCCGCACGCCTGGAGTACCGGCCTGATCAAGGCAGCGACCATGCACCTCATCGCGGCGATCCCAAATGCCCGCTATCTCGAGTACGCCCTGCCCGACACGCCGATGAACCTGCACCTGTTCGGGGGCCTCGGTGTCGATGTCGACGGTGACGGCATGGCGCACGTGCTGGACCGTCCGGGGATTGGGGTGGAGCTCGATGAGGCGGTCGTGCGGGAGTACCGGGTGGATGACGCCGCGGTGGGGCGCGTACGCGGTTAGCTTGCGCCTCCGCAGGAGGACTAACGAGGGGGTTGGGGGAGAGGGGTACGGACCCATCCTCCCTCCTCTGCGCAGCCGTAGCAGTAGCTTGCGCCTCCCTAGGAGGACGGTACCCCCGGAGGGGGATAGTCTGCTCGGCAGGCACACCCCCCGCGTAGCAGCGGAGACAGTAGCTTGCGCCCCCGTAGGGAGATGTCCTCCTCAGTTCCATTTTCCTCCTCAGCGCAGCGCCACCGTAGGAGGACTTGAGCGGCGCAGGCTAGCGCAAGCTACGGTCCCCGTCGCGCAGACTATCCGCCTCCGCACGTAGCAAGCTACGGCGGGGAGAAGGGGGTGTGGCAGCTACTTGCTGAGGCCGGCGACGCGCTTGAACTCGCGGAGGACCTGTGCACCGCTGTCGTCCCAACGGAAGCGTGACGCCTGGGCGAAGCCTCGCGCGATCAGATCGGCACGGAACAGCGTGTCCTCCATCAGGCGCGCCGTCCCCGCGGCGATCGCAGCGCTGTCGTCCGGGTCCACGATGATGCCAGCGTCCTGCACCACCTCCGCCAGCGACCCCGCGTGTGAGGCAATCACCGGAACGCCGCACGCCATGGCCTCGACCGCCGGCAGCCCGAACCCCTCGTACCGGGACGGGAACACACAGGCCACCGCACCGCCGTACAGTGCCGCCAGGTCCTCGTCGTCCACCCCCTGCACGATCTGCACGCGATGGCTCACCCCGCTCGCGTCCAAGGCGGCGAAGATGGGGTCGCAAAGCCATCCCGGGCGGCCAACATGGACCAGGCGCACCGCCTCCGGCAGCTGGCGCAACGCCTCGAAGATCACCGGCAGGTTCTTGCGCGGCTGGATCGTCCCCACCGAGACGAGGTAGGGGCCATCCGCGACGCCCCACCGTACCCTCGCACGCCGGATCGCCTCCGCGGTTTCCATCGGCCGGAACGTCGCATCCGGCGCCGAGAGGACCGTCACCACCTTCGCCGGGTCCGTGCCCAGGTGGTTCACAACGTCCGCACGGGTCTGCTCCGAGTCCGCAAGGACCAGGGACGCCTCGGCGATGCTGCGTGGCACCGTCGCCTCCAGGAAGCGGCGCAGGGGAGGATAGTGCGTTTCCGGGAAGAGCAGGTAGGACAGGTCGTGGACGGTCACCACGCCCGGGGCGCGTCGGCGCGGGGGGAGCGCGAAGTCCGGGGCGTAGACCACGTCCGCACCTCCCGCATACGTGTCGGCCGGGAACGGCAGTCGCAGCCGTTGCCACGCCACCGTCATCCACCGCTCCGGCAGGGGCAGCCTCCGCGTTCGCACGTGCCCCGGCCAGCCTTGCGGCAGGGGTAGGACCGCCGGTCCCGCCCACAGCAGG
>Ga0233424_10002423_pt1 | contig 13386 bp, 8 predicted proteins | sample Watercolumn_Towu_FD_181011 | JGI IMG/M metagenome (GOLD analysis project Ga0233424, IMG submission 181011) | Freshwater microbial communities from Lake Towuti, South Sulawesi, Indonesia - Watercolumn_Towuti2014_125_MG | ecosystem: Environmental > Aquatic > Freshwater > Lake | place: Indonesia...
GATCCTCGAAACCAACGCCCAGGTCGTCGAGATCTGCGAACTGGTTTTCTCGAAGACCAGCCGCCGCCCGGTTCGCTGGGTGCTTTGTGTTCCCGATGACTCCCCGGTACGATCGGTCCAGGATCTCCAGGGGCTGCGGATCGCCACCGAGGCGGTGGGGTTGACCCGTGCCTATCTGGCTCGGCATGGCGTGCAAGCGACCGTGGAGTTTTCCTGGGGGGCGACCGAAGTGAAGCCACCGCGGCTGGCCGACGCGATTGTGGAGGTCACCGAGACCGGCAGTTCATTGCGTGCTAATAACCTGCGCATCGTGGACGAGATTCTGCAGAGCACAACCCGGCTGATTGCCAACCAGGCTGCCTATAACGAGCCTTGGAAGCGTCAGAAACTCGACAACATCGCGCTGATGTTGCGCTCCTGCCTCGCCGCGGAAGGCAAGGTCGGGTTGATGATGAATGTACTTCGTTCCGATCTGCCCAAGATCCTGGCGCTGTTGCCGGCCTTGCAGAAGCCGACTGTGGCGGCCCTGTCCGACGAGGCCTGGGTCGACGTGAACACGATCCTCGAGGAACGCTTCGTGCGGACCATCGTACCGCAGCTCAAGGCAGCCGGCGCTCGCGGCATTGTCGAGTACGCGATCAACAAGATCATCGACTGAGCCCGCGATTCGGGCAAGACGTTGAAAGATTCCGGTTAACTCAACAGCTCTTTCAACACCGTGGCTCCTTCGACGCCGGTGAGTCGGGTGTCGAGTCCCTGGAACTTGACGCTGAAGCGATTGTGGTCGATACCGAGTTGATGCAGCAAGGTTGCATGGACATCGTGAACCGACACACGATTTTCGACCGCGTGGTAACCGAATTCATCGGTACTGCCGTAGCTGAAACCCGGTTTGAATCCGCCACCGGCGAACCACATCGTGAACCCGGCGAGGTGATGATCGCGGCCGTTTCCTTGGGCCATCGGCGTGCGTCCGAATTCCGATCCAAAAACGATGATCGTGTCCCGGAGCATATCCCGTTGTTTGAGATCGGTGATCAAAGCCGCGACTCCCTGGTCGACTTCTTTCGCAGTACCCGCGGAGTGCTCCTTCACCGCACCGTGATGATCCCAGTCACGGTGATACAATTGGATAAACCTCACGCCCCGCTCGGCGAGCCGACGTGCCAACAAGCAATTCGAGGCGAAGGAACCGTCACCACCCTTCGTACCATAGAGGTCAAAGATGTGCTCTGGCTCCTGACGCACGTCCATCAGCTCCGGAACGCTCGACTGCATCCGGAAGGCCAGTTCATACTGGCTGATACGCGTCGCGATTTCAGAATCGTCAAGCCGCTCTTGGGCGAGCTCATTGAGTGACTGAACCGCGTCCACGATGCCCCGTTGGCGTTGCGTGGTAACTCCTCTCGGATTGGCGACGTGCAACACCGGATCGCCGCTGCCGCGGAACTCGACACCTTGGAATTGTCCGGGCAAGTATCCCGAATGCCATTGCCGGGCCGCGATCGGTTGTTTCTGACCGAATTTTCCGGTCGAGACCATTACCACGAATCCCGGGAGGCTGTCGGAGTCTGACCCCAGCCCATACAACAACCACGAGCCCATCGCCGGCCGCCCCGCGATCATGGTGCCGGTATTCATGAAGGTGTGAGCCGGGTCGTGGTTGATCGCTTCGGTATGCAGGGATCGTACGATACACAGGTCGTCAGCGCACTTTTCTCCCAGCATGGGCCAGATTTCGGAGATCGACTGTCCCGAATTACCCCATTGCTTGAACGGGTGCTGCGGACCAAAACAGTTCAGCTTCTGACCCTGTAATTGCGCGATCTGCTGTCCCTTGGTGACGGACTCCGGCATCGGTTGACCATGGAGTTCGGCGAGTTTCGCTTTGTAATCAAATGTATCGAGGTGCGTCATACCTCCGGCCATATAGAGCCATATGATTCGCTTTGCCTGGGGAGCGAAGTGCAGAGGTCGGATGACCCCGCTCCACTTCGATGCCTGGGAGGCCGATGATTCGGCGGACCAACCGTCGCTGGTAAGCAGCGACCCGAGAGCCATGGAACCGAGACTGACGCCGCTCCTTCGCAGAAACGTGCGGCGGGCAATGGAAGCAGGTAGTGGAAACATCGGTGTATCCTCGACGCGAGGTCGCGCTCCGTTGTGACTTCTCAATTTCGTGTGATCACTTCATGCAGGTTCAAGATCGCCCGGGCCACGCTCGTCCAGGCGGCGAGCGTGGTTGCAGGCAGGTCCGCGGGAGCCGGGCGTGCTCCTACGGCGAGTAACTCCTGGGCTGCGGCCGGATCGGCTTCATAGTCGCTCCAATGGACCTGCAGCAGTCGCTCGAGCACGGCGGATTCCGCCGGTCGAATTGGTCGCGAGAGGGCGCGCCGAAAAGCGAAATCGAGCTGCTCCGAAACCGTTCCTTCATGACGCACGATCCGTTCCGCAAACACCCGAGCCGCTTCGACATAGCTGGGATCGTTCAGGAGTACCAGCGACTGCAGCGGCGTGTTCGAACGGGCTCGGTCGGCGGTGCATTCCTCGCGGCAAGGAGCGTCAAACGCCAGCAGGCTGGGGTGCAGGTACTGACGTTGCCAGTGCGTGTAGAGTCCGCGGCGATACAATTCGTCGCCGGTCCCGTTCTGCCATTCCCGAGTCGGAAAGTTCAGATAGGCCCAGTAGCCCGGCGGCTGATACGGCCGCACGCTCTTGCCACCGATCGTCGTCACTAATAGCCCACTGATCGATAACGCGTTGTCGCGGACCATCTCCGCATCAAGCCGAAATCGTCCCTGACGAGCCAGCCAGCGATTGTACGGGTCAATCGCTGTTAGCTCCGGTCCAGCGACGGAAGTCTGTCGATAGGCACGGGTCATCACCATAGTTTTGATGAGTCGCTTTAGATCCCAACCGGTGTCGATGAACCGGGCAGCGAGATAATCGAGAAGCAGAGAATGACTCGGCCAATCCCCCTGGGCGCCGAGATCGTCCAGCTTTCGCGAAAGGCCGGCTCCGAAACAGAGCTTCCAGATGCGATTGACGAACGCACGTGAAGTAAGCGGGTTATCCCGCGCCACAATCCAGTTTGCCAGGTCCACACGCGTCAAGATCGTCTCGCTTGGGGGAGCCGTCAGCAGAGCTGTGGGAAATCCCGGCGTGAGCACTTCGCCGCTCTCATCCATCCAATTGCCTCGCTTAAGCAGCCTTATCATCCGAGGGGGAACGGCGACGGTAATCAGCGACGACGGGATCTGGGCATCCAGATCTTTGCGCGCCTTCTCCAGCGACGCCAATTCGCCGCGTATCGGCTCGAGCGACGGCGCAATCGAACGATAATGCGATGCAACTTCCTTCCGCTGAGCCTCGCTGCGGTCCGCGGGAACGATGGCCAGAATTGCCGTGATGTTCGGCGGCGGGACATCGGCGATGCGGAGCGGCCGAGATGCCGTCGTGAATGCCAGGCGGAAACGACCGATCGTATGCTGCGGATTGTCGTGCAGCTGCCGCAGCGAGATCGTCAGCGATGCGCCGCTCTCGAGCGTGAGATCGGAAGCGGTTTCGAAGACGGCGACATGCGGCTGGCCAACTTTCTCCATGATCGCCCAACCCCATGTCTTTCCCTTGACGTCGTCATCAATCGCCGCCGCGATCGACCATTTCTTGTAAGGATTGTTTTCCCCGGCACCGATCTGTTCGTAAGACGCGCTGGCATTCTGCAGACGCACCGGATGCTCCTCGCCGTTGGCCGACGTTACCTGTGCCACAAATTCCGAAAGCACAAAGTTGCCGTTACCAGCACGACCGGGTCCCTTCGCCGGCAGCGAATCATCGGGGAGCACTTCCAGACGAATCCCGGTTACATTGGGCGGCAATTCCCGAAATGTAATCGAGTAGGTATCGCTGGCAGGACTCTCGCCGCTGGCGAGGATGGAGCCATCGTCGCGAAGTGTCAGCGTTACGCCGCCTTGGGAGCTGATTGTCTCCGGCTTGACTACGCTCCAGGGCAACTGTGTTTGTTCCCAGGCAAGTTGAGCGGCGTCGAGTTCCGGTGTCGAAGAACTAAGCACCTCCCTAAGCCTGGCGATGCGTTCATCGAAGGCCGCGAGTTCACCCTCCTGTTGCGCCGTGGGAACCTTGATCGAAGGTCCCCAGTTGCCATCGGCATGTGCACCCGCGTAGAGCCCACGTTCCTTGATGTCGGCAAAGAAAGCTTCGAAGCGGTAGAAGTCTCGTGTCGTAAATGGATCGAATTTATGATCGTGGCATTCCGCGCACCCGAGCGTGATCCCCAGCCACGTGCCCGACGCGTTACGGACGCGTTCCGCCACGTACTTCGCCAGGTACTCTTTGTCCTGCACTCCGCCCTCGGCGCTCATCATTCCCAAGCGGTTGTAGCCCGACGCGATTAACTGTTCGCGCGACGGATTCGGCAGCAGATCGCCCGCGAGTTGCTCCATGGTGAATTGGTCGAACCGCTTGTTGGCATTAAACGAATCAATCACGTACTGGCGAAACGGCGAGACGCTCATTTCCTGATCGCCGTGGTATCCTACCGTATCGGCATATCGGACCAGATCGAGCCACCACATCGCCATCCGTTCGCCAAAATGCGGAGACCGTAACAACCGATCGACCTGCTTCTCGAAGGCACCAGCCGACACATCGCTCAAGAACTCCGCTACGTCACCCTCGGACGGAGGCAGTCCGATGAGATCAAAGTGCAGACGCCGCAACAAGGTGACGCGGTCCGCCTCGGGCGACGCTCTCAGGTTCTGCTCGGCGAGCGCTTGAGCGATGAATCCGTCAATTCTTGCGGCAGCGGCCTCGTCGTTGTCCGTGACGGTCGCCGGATCTCGGCGAAGCGGCAGAAAAGCCCAGTGTCCCTCAAAACGGCTACCTTGCTTGATCCACTTCTTCAACAGTTCAATCTCATGCGGTGTCAGTGATTTGCCACTAGAAGCGGGCGGCATTTTTTTGTCGGGATCATTCGACGTCACGCGATGAAACAGTTCGCTTTCGTCTGGCTTGCCGGGTGTGACCGGGCCATTCTTCCCGTCGTGACCCAACAGTCCAGCTTCCGTGTCGAGACGCAACTCGGCCTCGCGCTTGTTCTTGTCGGGGCCGTGACAATGGAAGCATTTGTCCGACAGAATGGGGCGAATGTCCCGATTGAATTCGACCGTCTCGGATCGCGGAGCCGATCTTGGGTCGGGCACTTGGGACAACGCCGTCCGCGGACTTGTCCCCGACGACATCACGCCCGCAATGAAACTGGCCAACATAAACCAATTCGAACCACGCATGGTAACACCTCGCCTCACTCCACTTAGCCGACCCTGCGAAATCGAGCGTCAGCAATGGATGCCTCGCAATCGTCTTGGGCCAGTCCGTCGGCTTTCGTTACCGACTCGCCAAACCCGTTCGGACTCACCCACGGATTATCCATGCCGCTTAGGCAATCGGCAACCGTCTAGGCGGGGGTCACGCGTTGGCACCGGCGTTGGTCGATGGCGACCTGCCCGGCACACCCATGCTCAATCTCACATAACAAGCTTTGGTAATCGACGAATCCTTTTTGTGTTTGGTGGAATCTGTTCTGGGGTTGACAGCCAGGTTGCGGTCGTTAAAGGAGCGAAGCAGCGCCGCAACTAAACGCGGCGCGCTGCGTGAATGCCAACGCGCACAACTCTGACCTGGGACGTCCATCGACAGTGACGCCCGGAGGTGACTTGACGAACTAGTGCAATGTCACAGCTTAATCGTCGGGTTCGCGTTATTCGTAGGACGGGTCTCCCGACCCGTCCTGCTTACACGGACGGGGCAGGAGACGGGTCGGATGATAAAAAAAAGCGGCGAAATAACAGAATTGAGGCGCAAACGACGAGAGTTGCCGTTGCGCGCAACGAACCTGTACTCCCCTCGCCCCCCGGTATGTCCGGGGGCGATGGGTCGGGAGTGAGGGGGCGGAGTGGACGTTGCGCTACGCGACCGGACTTTTGGCGAAGGTTTACAAGCTCCAACGCAGCCCGCCAGATTGCATTTCAGAAACGCTTCGCCCGCAGGACGATTTCGAAGTGGCTCAGAGCGGCGGCGTTCGCGACAGATCGATCTCCACACGAATCGTGATTCGCCGGGAAATACGACGAGTTTGGTACCAGGGAAGCGCGCACCGCGACCCACGTCGCACTCCGCGATTGCACACGGCATAACCAAGCAAGGCAAGGTCGCGAAATGACCAGTAGCGTAGCGCAACGTCGCGTCCGATCCCCTCACCCCCGTCTCCTCTCCCAGGAAATATCTGCGAGGTCTGGTGGGCCTCGGAGTACCTCGACCCACCCTACAGGTTTGCCAGTTCTTCTCTCGGAATCCGATCGCGCGAAAGCGGCATGTCGCGTGCAACACGTTTCCCGCCGATCAATGAAACTCAGTCGCACCAATACGAGTAGAGGCGTACATTGCGGAGTGAGAATCTCAGGCTTACGGCCTTACCACGAATCGGGTCGAGGTTTCCGGATTTCCAGCGAATTAAAGCGCGCGGCTGGTCTCCCGTGACTGGTTCGGAGACGGCGAGTATCCGGCCGTCTGCATCGAGTACCGTGACATTGAGTTCGCCGGCCTTGGCATCGACGTTGACGTGCAGAGTAGTTCCTGCGAGCACAAACGGTTTGGTCAACAGCGTGCCTGGTTCTCCGCCCGCATCGAGCGAGACGAAGCCGTCACGACGCAGCACGGACAGACACACGGCCCCTTTGTCGGCATAGTAGTCGTCGTAGCCAGGTTCGTTGCCGGACGCCACGAAGGCGTAGTGCTTGATGCCGGTGTAATAGAACCACAACTCGTCGTCGCGGACGACAGGCGAGGACGGACCGATGATCGTCTGAGTGTCGTAGGCTCCAGCCCCGAGCGGCGAGGCTTCCATAAGCGGTGCACGCTCGGCCACGCGTTGCCAATGGACCAGGTCGCGGCTGGTCACCAGTTGGATGTTGTAAAACCCCGTGTAGTCACCGTACTTGCTCACCGCATCTTTCATGGCGGGCGACAGCCGCAGTTTCTCGAATCCCGGCCAGCCCGGTGGTACTTTACCGGTGTGGTGATAGATCGACGGCATGCCGATGTAGAGCCCTTCGTAGTGAAACACGCCCATGTTGTAAATCTGAACGCTGTAATGTTCGGGCGTGTTGTACTCGGTTTGCTTGAGCAGCGGATTGGCGAGCCGTTCCGCAATCCGCCGCTTGCCGATCTCCTGATCGAGCTCGTCGGCGTGGAACACGACACCGTAGTCACGCCACGTCTTGAAATCCCGACTGGTCGCAATGGCGACGGACCGCCCAAAAGGACCGCCTCGTTTTACCGAGTGAATAAACAGGCCTTCTTGCGGATCGTAACTGAAGTTGCCTTCGTCGCTGCTCGGGATGGCGGGCAGATCGAGCTTCATCCATTGCACGCCGTCCGGGGAAACGGCGAAGCCCTCGTTCAGCAGCACCGCTTTGAAGCGTCGAGCCGGGTCTTCGTCGCACGGATCATAGACCGCATGATCGATCCGCAGATCGGGCTTGGGACCGGCCGTCCAATGCAGCCCGTCTGTGCTCACTCGCAACGGCTCATCGGTGCTCATGACCCACAGCTTGTAGTGCTTCGCGGCAGGATCCCAAATGGGCGAGGTTCGGGTCTGAATCGTCTGTGAAGGATTGGCGCTACGGATCACGGCGCCTCTTTTTTCCGGCTGGTGCAGCGTCCGCTGGAGATGCTCGATCTTCGCAATCGCTTCGTCATCCAGAAACAGTTGCCGCTGTCCGACCGGAATGCTGCGCGCGTCCTCGGCGACAGCCACCGACGACGATCCGAATGGCGTCACGAGCAGTAATATTTGAACTGCAACTCGGCGATGGTGCTTTGACATAGCAGATATTCTCCTTACTTTACCTGGACTTGAATCCGACGTGTGTCGTCCGAGCTGGCGGGGTCACGCCTTTCACAGGCTGTCGCCATCCTCACCACCGCCATGCCTGTCACGCGCCGCTCTGCGGAGGCCCATCGGTCTGGATTGCCTTATTCTTTGCGCTCCGGCTAGAGTATCATCCCTCAAGATCCACCAGGAAAGCCGGAAGTCTATTTTGAGGACATTCAATGGGCTGTTCGCGCCGCGGAGGAACGGTTGCAATGAATGACTACAAAGCAACGCGCAGCGATCCGGCTCCGCCCAAGGTGCTTCAGCACAACGATTCACGTCGGAGCTTTTGGGCCGCCGCCAGGTTACCTTGGCCGTCCGGCGACGGAACCGGCAGATCGGCGGTACTTGTAGGAATTGTCTGTTCGCGCTTGCCCATTACCGCGACCAAGGGATTCTGGGAGTTGCTCAATCTGCCATCACAGGCCTCGTGTTCGCAGGGCGTCAATCACGTCTGTCACAGCTGGGAATCTGTCCGCAGGCTTCCTGGCGAGACATCGCCGACAGATCGCTTCGATGGGCTTTGCATCATGTTGCTCGGCCCGCACTTCATCAAGGCTCAGAGGGACGTGACCCGTAACCAAAGTCCACAGCATTGCACCGAGAGCAAAAATGTCAGCCGCAGGTGTCGGTTCACTTTCATGTCTCAGCACTTCTGGTGCGATATAGCCGGCGGTTCCACCGATCGCTTGGGCACTTGCGGACGACATGTCGGTCAGGATGCATGCAAATCCGAAGTCGGTCACGAAAACGCGATCACCGTTCCCGATCAGGACATTCGCTGGTTTCAGGTCGCAGTGGATGATTCCATGATCGTGCGCGTGCTGAACCGCCGACGCAACGTCGCTGATAATCGAAACGGCCTCCGTTTCCGGAAGCGGACCTGACTTCAGGCGGGTCTGCAGGTCGGTGCCATCGATAAAGTCCATGACGATGAAGTAGCCGCCGGCAGGGAACCGGCCAAGCCCTTCCACTCCCACGATACTTGAGTGTCGCAATTTGCCCAGGATCTGCGACTCTTGCACGAACCGTGCGACAGCTCGGTCGTCGTGTTGGCGGGCCTTGTGCAGCGACTTAATCGCGACGGTCTGCCCAGAACGCTTGTCGGTAGCTCGATAGACTTTGCCCATGCCGCCAGAACCAAGCAACTTTTCGAGTCGGTAATCCTCGAATCGAAGGGGATCTAGCGGCTCGAACGATACTCGGCTCCTTGGGGCGCGACGGTGATTCTGCTGGGCTCTGCCATCCAAGAGCTGCCTCTCGAATTCGCTCCTGGCCTGAGCGACAAGCCGACGAACCGTCCTCTCGGACTTGCCAATGGCTTTGGCGATCTCTCCTGGGTCCTGCCCGTGAATTGTAGATGTCAGAACGAAGCGTTCGTCGGCTGAGAGACCATTCATGATCAGGGTCAACTGTTCAGCCACAGCGATAAGATCTGCGATCGTTGGTTCTCGGGCCGCGAGTTCGGCCAGGGCAACATCCTCCGCAGCCTCCCGATTGATGCTGCGCTTGGCTGCGGTTTGCTTTTCGATCTGGCCGTGGAGCTTGTTAAGCGTTGTGCTTGCCAGTAGCCGCCAGAGATCGCCTGATCGGTCCAGCTGATATTCGCGGTTCTGTGCGTGGAGAAAAAAGCTGCGATAGGCGGATTGCACGACATCTTCCGGATCAACCCGCCTTCGGAGCTTTGCGCTGATGCGTGTTCGAGCCAGTGCGAGGAGCCTCTCCACGTAGCGATCGAAGATGGCCGCAGCGGCTTCCCCTTTCCCGGCGAGGAATTGATCCAGCAACTCGTGCGATTTTGGATCGGACATCGATTGGGGACCGCTACGTCTCGAGTTTCAGGGCCGATTTGCCGAATTCTCCGATTTTCGACAGATTTGTTGACCAATTCTACGTCCAAATCGGATCGTCTCCCAGACACGGGTTTCGTGCGTTCCAGAAGAAGGAGATAGAGAATGGCCTTTGTGGTGACGGCTCCCTGCTTTGGGTGCAAGTACACAGACTGCGTCGTGGTGTGCCCCTGTGAGTGCTTTCATGAAGGAGACCAGATGCTGTATATCGACCCGGAAGAATGCGTCGACTGCGATGCCTGCCGCGCTGAGTGTCCCGTGGAGGCCATTTTCCACGAGGACAACGTGCCGGCCGAGTGGAAGGAGTTCATTCAACTCAATGCCGACATGTCGAAAAAAGCCCCCTCGATCACCGAGCGCAAGGCTCCATTGGCTGGAAACGGAGCCTGATACAATTCCACGGGCCAAAGCAGCAGACGGGACTGTACGCGAGCACGGCGCCTCCCTGCCAACAACTCCACGCTGGTTTTCGCGGCAAGTGAGACCACGGTCGCTGACGGGCTTTTTCTTCCAGGCCGGCGTATCGGCCACTGGGGGGGCAGGTCTTGGCAGGCATGAGTATTCCGCTACCGATATTTGAACTTGAGAATGTGCCCGCTGCTGGGGCTACCCAATGGAACTATCCGTAACCGTAGATCATTCCGTGGGTGCAGACTTTCGGTGGCTAGCCGGTATCACTTCACCGAACACGACTGGCCCGTACATCGCCCCGTCAACCGCAATCGGTTCTTGGCAAACAGGCGATAGCCGAGGTCCATGATCTGCGAAATGACCGGCAGGCGGGTCAACTTCACCAACGGTCCAAAGCCAGCCGCTGAATACAGGCGGCGAAAGACCTCGACGCCGATGATCCAGGTTCCATCAGGCAGACGCCCGTAGATCTTCGCCATCAGTTCGTCGTATGTCTTGCCGCAAGAGTCCGAGGCGAAATCAGGGGCGTCGATGTCGGTGAATTTGATCCGTCCGTGCCGATCCCGACGTTTCAGGAAATTGATCTCACGCAGACAAAGCGGGCAACCGCCATCGAAAAAAACTTCGATTTCCATAGGATTCGTGGCTTCAACTGGCACGGTTCGCTCCCAATACTTCACAGGGCGTAGGTAATTGAAACCGCAATCCGAGCGCCGGATTAACCCATCGGCTTTGACCACGCTACCCAGTTCATCGCGGCGGGGTGGCTTCTTCAATCCTTAGGGCCGCTTGGCGGCCGTGCGCTGGAATTGGCCGTAATTCACGTTACGCTGGTGCACGTCGCTCGTTCCCCGCCAGACAATTTCGACCGGCTTTTCCGAGGCATCGTCGACATCCGACAGGATCGGTGTCAGCTGAAATCCCTGCCAGTTGGCGCCCTGCGCCTGAATGAACATCGCGGCCGGAATCGCCGCTTCGAACTGCCAGCCAGCCCCCGCACGAACGGCCGACACGCTGGCGGCCGGTACGGCGGGCGAACCTGCGACGGCCACTCGCACGGCGGCCGCCGGCGCCGAAGCGGCAGGAACCGGGATCGTCAGCGCATAACTGCCCGTCCGCAGTCGCGAGTCGGCCTTGCGCGCGTCGATCGGACGCGCGTCCATGCGGAGCAGAACCTGGTCCCCAGTTCGCAGCGAGTCATCGATGATCCTCGCCGCGATGTACAAGTGGCCGTCGTCGCACGATACCGCGAATGTCATCGAAGCGTCCGTCGATCCCTGCCATTGCTCGCGAGGGCCAAGCAGCGTGGGCGCACCAACCGTCTTGAACGGCAGATCGTTCCATTCGGACAACATGCCGTCCAAGACGACCGCTGTTGATATCGCTGGACAATCGTACCGCCGGTCAATCACCACCGGAATCGTCCGTTCCGCCGACAAAGGCCGGTCCCCGCCAGTGGCGCGGATGCGGGCCGTTAACAAGGTATCTGCCAGATGCTGGAACGCAATCGTCTCACCGAAGCGGATATCGACCGCCAACTCCCGTGATTCCCCTGGTCCAGCCTGAAGATTCAGCGCGGCGGGAGATAAGGTGAGTCCGCGGAGCGGCAGGCCCTCAATTCGCGCACTGACTTCGACCGGCAAGTCGAATTGATTTGTGAGCCGCAGGTCGACCCGTCCGTGTGACACCCCCGCATCGTCATCCACAAGGATGGGAGCGATCTCGATGCGAGTCTTGTCGAGGAAATCCCGGAAACGGGCAAGACCGCTCTCGGTAACGGCATCCGACGGGTAGATGCCATCCAGCAGCAGATTGGCGACGGTCGGACCATCGCTTTCCATGGTCAGCCACACGATGTGATCGAATTCGCCGTAATCGACGCCGCGCAGCTGCGAGCTCCCGCCCGTCGTGGCCAGGTGGTAATACTTCATCCCGCGCCGATCGTATTGCACGTAATGATGCACATGCCCCGCGAAGACCGTGTGGGGACGGCTGCCCAACAGCGATTCCACCTGTTTCCAATTCGTTGCATCGGAATTGCCGGCGGCCAGATTGCGTTCGGCGGTGACCCAGAGCGGCTTGTGAAGGAAGAGCAGCGTCCAGCGGGCATCCGCGTGCTTTCGCAGATCTTCCTCCAGCCACTGTAGCTGTTGCGGGCCAACCTGGTCGTTTATGTCCTCGGACGACAGACAGACAAAGTGCACTCCCTTGTAGTCGAACGAATACCATTCGACCCCGAAGTGCTTGCGCCAGATCTCGTGCATCCGCGGATTGCTTACGTCGTGGTTCCCCGCCACAAAGAAGAACCGCATCCGCATCTTGTCGACAAAACCGAGGAATTCCGTCCACTCATTCTCGATTTGCGCCGGGTCCTCCGAATACCCTTCGATCAGATCACCGACCGACATCACAAATGAAGGACGAAGGTGGTTCAGCCTTTCAACCGCCTTCATCCAGACACCCGGCCGGTGCCCTCCCGTATGATCCGTGACAATGGCGATTTGAAACCGGTCCGGATCGTCCAGGAGAGGCTTGTCGGACCAAGGTCTGGGCCCGTCCAGGGCCGGGAGCATGATGGCACTGGGGAATTTGGGAACTTTGTTCGCGGCTTGGTGCTCTTCGCCTTCGTGGGCATGGAGCAGCAACGCCGGACAGGCAAGGGCAAGAATAAGGGCAAGCGCAGGCGCGACCGATAGAAAAACATTGCGCATGGATCCAACTCCCTGGTGCGTGAAGTGCACAGTCGAGTTGCAATGTACCTGTGGATGGTCCGATCGTCGAGGCGATTGGGTCGCGTGGCAAATGAATGCCAGCCCGTCGCCGGCTCGGCCTCACTGCCACGCTGGTCCGCGAGGACGGCCGCGAGGATGATGTTTTCGCGCTGATCGATGCGGAATACCCACGGCCGGCGCTCCCACCGCCGCAATTCTGGTTCTATTCGTGGTCCCTGGAAACTCGTGGAAACTCACGGCAACGGTTAAGATTGAGCACTTGCCCATTCCCACCACCTCTTTCCAGAGGCCGTTCATAAGTCCCAGTACATTGGTAACTTCCCTCTCTTGGAACGCGCGGCTTTCCGGAAGTTGTTGACCCGCTAAGACCTTTACCAGTTCTTCGTCGGTCAATGTGTTGCCCTCGATCGCAGTCGTCGCTTGGGCACCCCGCGCGAAC